>WBZO01001685.1_pt1 | contig 33008 bp, 25 predicted proteins | sample 5204261 | NCBI WGS metagenome assembly WBZO01 (sample SAMN12412400, study PRJNA552823) | activated sludge metagenome | isolation source: activated sludge from anammox sidestream of wastewater treatment plant... | place: USA: North Carolina | collected 2017-09
AACGGGGTCTTGGCGGTACCGAGCGCGTGCGCCTCGTTGTCGGTGAAGCGCGTCCTCTCGTCGTGGCAGGTCGCGCACCCGGTCTCCGTCGACTCGAACACCGCCTTGCCGCGCGCCACGGCGGCGGCGGCCGGCGCGCGCTTCGGGGGCGCCTTCATGGTCGCCACGTAATCGGCGAGCGCGGCGATCTCCTCGGGCCGCAGCCCCTTGCCTCCCAGGTTCTTCACCGTGCTCTCGATGTGCGTCGCGAGCGTCTCGTGCTCGCCGTTCCACCCGTAGGGCGCGGTGCCCGCGATGCGCCCCGCGAGCATCGGCGTCTGCCGCTTGCCCTTCGGCGTGGGCCACACGAGCGCGTCCTCGCGCCCGTCGACGTGGCAGCTGGCACAGGCGCGACCGTCGCTCGCGATGCGAGGGTCACCGCTCGTGTGGAACAGGCGGCGGCCGATCGCCACGGACGCCGATGGCTCGTCGCGCCGCGGCGAGAGCGCGATCGCCTCTGGCTCCGTGCTCCCGTCGAGCCTAGCGACCGTGAGCGAACGCGTGATCGACGAGAACGCGACCACCTCGCCTCGATCCGCATCGATCGTGACGGCCGACGGCTTGTCGACGTGGATGCGCGTGCGCTTCGCGAGGACGTTCGAGCAGGCCGGCGCGTGGTCGGCATCGGCCTTGGGATCGACGACCTCGATCTCGTCGCTGTCCAGGCACGCAACGAAGAGCTGCTTGCCGTCGGTGGCCGCCGCTCGCGGCAGCATGCAGCGCGTCCGCTTCTCGAAGCACGCCCGATCGTCGGGCCCGCTGAAGTCGGCGTTCCGGAGCTTCTGGGCTGCGAGGTCGACACGGGCGACGAACGGGACATGCGTCCCGAGGGTCGACTGCTCCACCGAGCCGTACCCGCTCGGGATGCGCTCGTTGTCCGCCGTCATCACGAGGGTCTCGGGCACGAAGAGCTCGTCGCCGATCATCGCGAGCGCGAAGCCCTGGCTGGCGCTTCGCTTCATGGTGATCCGCACGCGCGGCGGCTTCTTCGTCTTCATCGGCCACGGCGCCGGCTTCATCGAGTGCTCGAGGTCGAAGTCACGACGCCGCTCGCGCGCGTCGAGCGGGATCGACGAGGTGGTCCTCGCCGCGAGGTCGACCGACGAGACGGTCGATCCGGTCGCGTGCGCCACGAGGGCTCGCGCGCCGTCGGCGGTCACGAGGACGCTCCGGGGATCGCGCGGCAGCTCGGCGTCGAATCGCGGCGCGAGGTCCGACGCGGCGTAGGCTTCGAGCCGTGCGGCCCCGATCGTGGTGACGAGCACCGTGGCCCGATCGCTCGTCAGCGCCAGGCCCCAGGGCTCGTCTCCGGTGTCGCGGTTTGCGACCTCCACGAGCTCGTCGCCTTCTCGGATGTCGAACGCCACGAGGCGCGCGCGGTCGCGCAGGGTCACGAACAGGCGCCCGTCGGGCGCGAGGAGGATCTGCCCCGGGGCGCCGTCGAGCGATCGGCTCGCGACGACCGCCCGTGACGCCCTGTCGACGATCGCGATCGCGTGCTCGTCCTCGTCCGCGATCAGCGCGACCCGGCGCCCGTCGATCTCGGCGAGTGCCACCATCGTCCCGGCGGACGGCGAGAGCGGCCGCACGACGGCGGTCCTCGGAGGAGGAGGCTTCACCACCATCGGTCGCGGAGGCTCGGACGGCTGCGCGCGGCAGCCGAGGAGACACGAGAAGGCGAGGGCGAGCGGTAGGGACGCGCGGCTCACTCCCGCCCGTCGCGCGGGCCTCCGACTGTGTGACGACGGACCTCTTCCTGCATGCGTCCGGCGAGGACCAGGCGAAGCCGTCGCAGCTCGATCCGCATGGCGGCGGGACGGGCGGCGGCGCGCCTCGATTCCCTCCGCGAGGTGAAACGCCGGTGAAAGTTCAGCGCTGCACGATGTTCACGGCCCCTCGGATCCGGACCGTCGCGGCGAGGTCGTCTCCACGCGCATACGCCGCGAGCGGCTTCGCGTCCTTCACCGTCGCCTTCACCTCGACGGAAGGATCGGAGAGCGACGAGGCGAGCTGCGGGACGACGTCGCGAAGCGTCTCCGCCGAGAGCGCGGCGGCGATGCGCGGCAACGTGGCGAGCTCGGGGCTCGTGAACCGGAGCGCCTTCCCGTCATCCGTCCACGCGACGGGCGAGCGCGCCGCGAGCTCGCCGCATGCTTCGCCGCGGAGCGACAGATCGAGATCGAGCGCGGCTCCAGCGGACACGGCGGCGGCCTTCGTGATGCGCACGCGCGAGCCGTCGAGATCGAACGGATCGCTCGGCGCGAGCGACGCCATCGCGCTCGCGATCGGCGACACGATCGCGACGACGAGATCGTCCTCGACGGGCATCTTCGGATCGTGCGCGAGCGGAGGGAGCGCCGTCGTCGCCGGAGGATCTCCGCAGCGCGTGCGCAGCTCCGGCGCGGCGACGAGGCCGAAGCGCACGCGGAGCGTCGTACCGGCGGCGGTCATCGGCCCCTGGACGATGCTGCGCGGGTTCACGACGACGCACGACCCGAGCGGCAACGGGCGCGGCGCGGACAGCTCTCTCCACAGCCGCTCGGCCTGCGGCCGCGGCTGCGGCAGCCGTCCGTCGATCTCCTGCTCGACACGACGCAGCGCGGGGCCCATCTGCCCCTCGATGGTGGGTGTCACGTCGATCCGCACGAACCCGCCGAGCGCCTTCACCTGACAGCCCCGCGTGAAGGCCACGTTCACCCGCGAGGGAGAGAAGCGCCACTCGGGGGTGAGCCGCAGGGGCACCGTCGCCGTGGCGATCGCGGTCGGGTCGCACGACGCGTAGCATCGGCCGCTCGCGCACGCCTCGGCGTGCCCCCGGAGCTCGGTGCGAACGAGCAGCGACTCGCCCTCGATCGCCACGGCGAACGGTCCGCGATCGACGGTGTAGTTCAGGTGCCCGGCCATGCCGATCCCGCGGTTCTTCTCGTCGGCCACCCGCCGCGGCACACGCGCGTCGAGCTCCTGCGCGAGCGTCGCGAGGCGCATGTCGACGTGCGCGATCATCCGCGACGGAGGCGCAGGCGGGATCGGAGGACCGGCCGGGCGCGCGACGTTGCGAGGCGCGATCGTCGTCCGGCACGTCTCCTCGAGCGACGACGCGCCGGTCGAGGTCGATGCGCCGCGGTCCGTCGCACCGCATGCGAGAAGGAAACCGATCGCGACGACGGAGAGGCGGCGCACTAGTGCTGGATCCGCACCATCGGCGTGGCGCCGGTGAACTCCGCGCGCACGGTGACACGCTCGTTCGCCTTCACGCTGAACCGCTCGCCGCGGCTCTCGCCCGTGGGCTCGAAGACGAAGCGGACCTCGTGCTGGCCCGGCTCGAGCGTCATGCGCACCGGACACGGTCCGCGCGAGACACCGTCGATCTGCACGCGCGTGCCCGGGTCTCCGAGGAACGAGACGGACGCCCGCCCCGGTGCAACGGCGGACGAGGTCGTCGACGTCGTGGGCACCGCGCCGGTCCCGTGGGGCGCAGGCACGGGCGTCGCGGTGACGACGGAGAGCGCGGACGGCACCGACTCCTTCGGCGCGGGGACGTCGGCCGTGGCGCTCGCCGGCGGCGCCGACACGGTCGCCGTCGCGCTCGGGTCGGAAGGCGCGGGGCGCGGCTGCGGGGCCGTGCCCGTCGTCCGCGCGCGCCAGAGGACGAAGCCGGCGACGAGCGCGAGACCGACCGCCGCGAACGGCGCAATCGGCCGCTTCGGCTTCGCCGGGGACGTGCTCGGACGCGAGGGCGTCTCGAGCGGACGCGTCGCGATCGTCTCCAGCTTGTCGAGGTCCACGGGCTCCACCATGAGCGGCGTGGGGATCGACATCGCCGGGTCGTTCTTCGGCGCCGCGGCCTCGGCGATCTTGCGCGTGCTCGGTGCATCGGGAGGCACTGCGCCAGACGGCGGCGGGGTCGACCAGTGGATCGCCTCCTCGCGCTGGGCGAACGTCTTGGTCCCGATCTCGCCGTGGCTCGGCTGCATCGTGCGCGGCGCTTCGTGCTTCGACGACGGCGGCGGCAGCGAATCCGCGACCCGGAGATCGCGCACGCGATCGCCGAGGGCGCGCGCGAGGTCGCTCGGGTCGATGCCGGCGAGGTACTTGCGGAGGGCGCGCCCGAGCTCGCTCGCCTGCTGCTGTCGCTCGCGCGGGTCGAGACGCATCGCGCGGCCGATCGCGTCATCGAGCGGCGCGAGGCGCGGGTCGAAGTCGCTCGGCTTCGGATGCGGCTCGCGCATCGCCGCGTCGCACTCCTCGGGCGTCGCTCGGCGGAACGGTGCAACGCCGGACCACGCCTCCATCAGGAGCACGGCGACGGCGAACAGATCGGTCGCCGGCCCGAGCTCCTTTCCGTCGACCTGCTCGGGCGGCATGTGCCCCGGCGAGCCGAGGATCTCGTGACCGGCGACGCGCGCGGGCGCCGCGATCCCGAAGTCGATCAGCTTCACCTGGCCCTCCTCGTCGATCATCACGTTCCTGGGCGTGATGTCGCGATGGACCACCTTCATCCGGCGGTGCGCGTACTCGAGCGCGCGGCACACCTCCATGCCGACGTACGCCCCCTCCTCCGGCGTGAGCACGCGCTTCTTGCCGTTCTCGCCCTTCTCTCGCAAGAGCTCGGCGATGCTGAGCCCCTCGACGAGCTCCATCGCGAGGAAGTACGTGCCCGCCTCGACCCCGAGCTCGTAGACCGGGACGATGTTCGGATGGGAGAGGGCGACGGTCGTCTTCGCCTCCTCGACGAAGCGGCGGACGAACTGCTGGTCGTAGGCAAGCTCGTCACGGATCTGCTTCACGACGAGGCGCTTCTCGAACCCCCCGGCGCCGCGCAGGGTCGCGAGCACGACGCGCGCCATCCCTCCACGCGAGAGCTCGCGCTCGAGGACGTACTTGCCGAAGACCTGCGGGTACAAGTCCAGGGGATCGTATCATGCGGCCGAGCCGCTCGATGCCGTACACTGTGCGCTGGACGATGAGGCCCAAGGCCCTGCCGCTGATTGCGCTCCTCGCGGCGTGCTCGCGGGATCCGCGCATCGAGGAGCGCTCGGTCGTCGTGTACTCGCCTCGCTCGTGCCCGGTCTCGCAGGAGAGCGCCTACACGGTGATGTACGCGGCCGGAGACTTCGAGCCTGCCGAGGACCGTCCGGCCGCCTCCTCGCTCTTCCTCCGCGACGTCGGCACCGTCCTCGGCGAGTTCCCGAGCGCGACCAAGTCGGTGATCGTCGACGTCTCGCAGCCGGGTCGCGACGTCGAGTGGCGTGGGTATCGCGAGACGATCCCGAAGGCCGGAACGGTGAACGTCCTCGTCTGGCCGGGGGGCGAGTCCTGCTGGCTCTCACGAAACGTCGACCGACGACAGGACGCGACGCTCGGCGTGTTCGGAGATCACTTCCTCGTCGCCGGCGGGAAGCTGATCGACGGCGCCCAGGTCCCGCGGACGTACGTGGGCGATCTCACGACCGGCGTGGTCGAGCGGCTCGAGCTCGGGCTCGCGACGCGGCGGTCGCGACCGTCGGTCACCGGGTTCAGCATGTCGGCGGAGGACGTCACCGGCGCGCTCGTGGCCGGGGGGAAGGACCCCGACTCCGGCGCGCCTCTCGACACCGCCGAGGTGTACCTGCCTTCGTCCGGCGGCGCGATCGGCGACTTCGATCGCACGCGCATCAACCTCTCCGAGCCGCGCGCCGAGCACGGGGCCGTCGTCCTCGCCACGGGAGAGACGCTGCTCGTCGGCGGCGTCGGCGACGGCAAGCTCGTCAACACGATGGAGATCGTCGACCCGCGGACGAAGCGCGCGCGGATCGACGGCGTCGCGCTGCTCTCGGTCCCGCGCGTGAGGCCCACGGTGCTCCGGCTGGCCTCGGGCGAGATCCTCGTCGCCGGCGGGCTCGACGCACGCGGAATCCCGGTGCCGACGCTCGAGTGGTTCTCGGCCGACGCGAGCCGGCCGACGAAGCGCCCTGTCGATCTCGTGAGCGGACGCGAGCGCGCGTTCGTGCCGCTCGCGTCGGGCGGAGCGCTCGCCGTCATCATCCCCGAGAACGCCACACCGGACTTCAAGACGGTCTGGGTGATCTCCGCCGACGGCAGCCTCGAGCCCGGCGTCCCCGTCGACCCCGCGTCGCTCGACACCGTGCGCCTCTTCGAGGGCGCGGAGAGCGCGCCCATGCTCTGGACGGGCAAGCGCTGGATGCGCTGGCAGCCGTGGTTCGGCGCCTTCCAGACGGTGGCGGATGCGCCCGAGACGGGCCCCGCCCTCGACGCCATCGCGAACGGCGACAGCGGGCTCGCGTTGTGGATCGAGGATCGGATCGAAAATGGGCAGTTCGCGGGCATGTACGTGACGGGCTTCCGCTTCGCGACGCGCACGCGCTTCGCCGCCGTGCCGAAGCCGCTCCTCGTCGACGGGCCCGGCCAGCTCGCGCCCGACCGGCTCGCCGGCATCGCGGGCAGCTCGATCCGCTTCGATCGTGATCAGGGGCTCGTGATGGGCCCCGGCGCGAGCGCGTTCCTCACCGACGTGTCGTTCGCCGATTTCGATCTCGACGTCGACGTCACCGCGGCAGCGCCCAGCATCGTCCTGCGGGACGAGAGCGGGCGCGAGCTCGAGGTCGGCGGCGCCTCCTGCGCGTTCGCGCAGGGCGCGCAGCGCCACGTCGCCGTCCGGCGCTCCGGGCGCTCGGTCGTCGTGCGCGCCGACGAAGGCGAGGAGCGCACGTGCCCCACCGAGCTCGAGCCGGGCGCGCGCGTCGCGATCGGCGTGCGCGGCAGCCAGGCCACGGGCCTCAGTGGCGCGCGGAACCTGATCGTCACGCGACGCTGAGAGGCGAGGTTTTCCGCTTCGCGAAGCGTGCGGAGGGGCGCCACCTTGACCGAATTGCGAATTTACTAAAAAGTAAGTTCATGACCGCCAGCCCCACCCGCCCCGGTGCCCCCGAGAGTCAGGTCGTCCTGTCCGCCGCCGCCGGCGTCGAGCGCCTCAAGGCGTCGCACGACGTCGCGTACACGTGGGACTACGCGGACAAGCGGCCGGAGCTCCGGACGCTCTACGAGAAGTCGAAGGACCTGATGTGGAACGCGCGCACGGATCTCCCGTGGTCGACGGACGTCGATCCCGAGGAGGAGATCGTGAGCGACGCGTTCATCCCCATCTTTGGAACGCCGATCTGGAAGAAGCTCGATCCCAAGCGCGAGGTGCCCAAGCTCCGGCGCCATCTCGCGAGCTACATGCTCTCGAACTTCCTCCACGGCGAGCAGGGCGCGCTCCTCGCCACCTCGCAGATCGTCGCGAGCTCGCCGACCGCCGAGGCGAAGCTCTACGGGGCGGCGCAGGTCTTCGACGAGGCGCGGCACGTCGAGGCCTACCACCGCTATCTCACGGAGAAGGTCGAGCTCGTCTATCCGCCGAGCCCGCACCTGAAGACGCTGCTCGACACCGTGCTCACCGACTCGCGATGGGACTTCAAGTTCCTGGGCATGCAGATCCTCATCGAGGGCGTCGCGCTCGGCGCGTTCGGCGTCATCCACCAGACGGCGCAGGAGCCGCTGATCAAGCAGCTCACGCAGATGATCATGCAGGACGAGGCGCGGCACGTGGCCTTCGGCGTGATGACGCTCAAGGGCCGCTACGAGGACATGGCGCCGAACGAGCTCCGTGATCGCGAGGACTTCGTCGTCGAGAGCTCGCGGCTGCTCCGCGACCGCTTCCTCGCCCAGGAGGTCTGGGCGACGGTCGGGCTGCCGCAGCGCGAATGCGAGGAGGCCGCCGAGTCGAGCATGATGATGCAGATGTTCCGGCGCCTCTTGTTCAGCAAGATCGTGCCGAACGTGAAGCGCCTCGGGCTCCTCACGCCTCGCGTCCGGAAGGGCTTCGAGGAGCTCGACGTCATCGAGTACGAGACGTGGGAGGCGAGCGCCTGACGCGACGCTTTTGCCCTATCCTCGGAGGCCATGAAGATCGGCCTCACGTCGGCAGGGCGTCTCCCGAGCGAGCAGGCGCCGGACACCCGTGTTCGCCGGAAGAAGGAGCGGAACGCCGCGGAGACCAAGCGGCGAATCCTCGAGGCCGCCGCGAGCGAGTTCGCCGCAAAGGGCTTCGACGGCGCGCGCCTCGGCTCGATCGCGCGCGCCGCGGACGTGCAGCAGGCGCTGATCCATCACTACTTCGACGACAAGGAGGGGCTCCACGCGGAGGTCGTGCGGAGCGGTCTCGCCGCCATGACCGAGGGCGTGTGGGAGCTCATGTCGCGGATGGATGCACCGGCGCCGAAGAAGGGCACGGCGAAGAAGAAGAAGGTCGACCTCGAGGCGCTCGCGGATTCCTTCGTCGACCTCCTCCTCTCCTTCTTCGCGACGAACGGCTCGTTCCTCGCGATCCTCCGCCACGAGGCGCGCCGCGGGGAGCACGCGGCGAAGATCGTCGCCGATGCGATCGGGCCCGTGTTCGACGGCATCGTCACCCGCATCGATGCGATGCGCGCGCGCGGCGAGGTGCGCAAGGACATCGACGCCCGGCACCTCGTGCTCTCGTGCGTCGCGATGGTCGCGTTCCCCTTCGAGGAGGAGCCCTTCATCACCGCCATCTGGCCGGCGGACTGGCACGGCAAGAAGTTCCTCGCCGAGCGCAAGAAGCACATCGTCGAGGTGATCCTCGCGCGCGTGCTGCCGTGACGCCGGTCAGGCGCGGGCGGTGACCGCCGCGCCGTTGGTCGGGTGCGCGTGGCCGCGCACCAGCTCGGCGATCGACGTCGCGCCCTCGGCTTCCATCCGACGCAAGAGCCCGCGCGCGATCGATCCGGGCAGCGCCGGCCCTTCGTAGATGAACCCCGTGTAGACCTGCACCAGGTCCGCGCCGACGCGCAGCATCGCGAGCGCGCTCTCGGTGCTGTCGACGCCGCCGACGCCGATGACGCATGCCGACGACCCCATGCGTGCACGCACGCGCTTCACGACCGACAGCGATCGCGAGAGCAGCGGCTTGCCGCTCAGCCCTCCGGCGCCGATGCGCTCGATCTCGACGGCGGGCGTCTCGAGCCCCTCGCGCGAGATGGTCGTGTTGGTCGCGACGACCCCGGCGAGCCCCGCGGCCTTCGCCTCGTCGCACACCGCGTCGATCGCCTCGTCCGACAGATCGGGCGCGATCTTCACGAGCAGCGGGAGCGCGCGCTCTCTCTTCTTCGCCTCGGCCACCAGCGCGGCGAACAGCGGCCGCGCGACGTCCGCGGCCTGGAGCGCACGGAGGTCCTTCGTGTTCGGTGACGAGACGTTGACGACGACGAAGTCGGCGACGTCCATCACTGCACGGAAGCTCTTCAGGTAGTCCTCGATCGCGCCCTCGAGCGGCTCGAGCGGGACGCTGCGCGACTTGCCGATCGAGACGCCGACCGGCACCCCGATCCCGCTGCGCCGGGCGCCGACGCGCGCTCCGACGTGCGCTGCGCCTTCGTTGGGGAAGCCGAGCCGATTGACGAGCGCGCGATCGGCGGGAAGCCGGAAGAGGTTCGGCGGCGGGTTCGGTCCCTGGGCCTCCGCGGTGACCGTCCCGAGCTCGACGTGGCCGAAGCCGAGCGCCGCGAGCGCGCGCGGACGCTCGGCGTTCTTGTCGAGCCCGGCGGCGAGCCCGACCGGCGTCGGGAAGACGAGGCCCATCTTGCGGACTTCGAGCCGCGGATCGCGCACCGCATACGCCGCGCGCACGGCCGCGCGGATCGGCGCCACGTACTCGACCGAGGCGAGCGCCCGCATCGCGAGCTTGTGCGACGTCGTCGGGTCGAGCGCGAAGAGCAGCGGGCGGAGGACCGAGTACATGAGGAGAATCCGTCCGCGCCTATACACCGTCTCCCCCGCGCCTCAAAGGACCCGGGCCTTCCCCGACCGCACGATCGACCCCTACCGTACGGGCCCATGGGACTCCTCCGCCTCTCCATCGCCTCCGCCATGGTCGGCCTCGCCGTGGTCGCCTGCTCGTCGACGGAGGCGGAGGACGAGCTCACGTTCGCCCAGACGATCGAGCCGCTCGTCCAGGAGAAGTGCCAGCGCTGCCACCGCGAGGGCGGCATCGCGCCGTTCGCGCTCACCACCTACGCGGACGTGAAGCGCATGGGCGAGATCTCGAAGGTCAAGGTCGCCGCGCGAGAGATGCCTCCGTGGGGCGCGTTCGACGACGACAAGTGCAAGGTGCAACATTCCTTCAAGGACGACCTCTCGCTCACGCAGGAGCAGATCGACACGTTCGTGCGCTGGGTCGACCGCGGGATGCCGGAGGGCGACCCGGGAAGGCGTCCTCCGCCGAAGACGTTCGCGCCCGACGGGCTGCCGAGCAAGACGCACACGTTCGAGCTCCCGCACCCGTACGAGGTCGTCGGCGGCGGCAACGACGACATCCGCTGCTTCCCGATCGATCCGGGGTTCGCGGAGGACACGTGGGTCGCGGCGAGCAACGTCGTGCCCGGCGATCCGCGCGTCGTGCACCACGTGATCGTCTACACCGATCCCAAGGGAGAGGGGCCCTCCAAGGCGGACGCCTCCGGCAGCTACCCGTGCTTCGGAGGACCGCAGGTGAAGAGCCCCTCGCTCCTGCTCGCCTGGGCGCCCGGCACGCCGCCGACGACGTACGGCGAGGAGGCGGGCGTGAAGATCGAGAAGGGCTCGCGGCTCGTCGCGCAGGTCCACTACCACCCGGGCGCGACCACCGCGCTCGATCAGACGAAGTTCGAGCTACAGGTGCTCCCCTACAAGCCCGGCTACGTCGCGCAGGTGATCCTGTTCGGCAACGCGGAGGATCCGAACGGCAAGGTCCAGCGGCTGCTCCCCGGTCCGGCCGATCCGCCGAGCGGCCCCGTGTTCCTCATCCCGGCGAACGCCCCCGCCCACGTCGAGTCGATGGAGCTGACGATCCCGTCGAAGATCGGCGACTTCGACGTCCCGCCGCAGAGCGTCTACGGCGTCGGGACGCACATGCACTGGGCCGGCGTCGACATGAAGATCGAGGTCGAGCGCGCGAATCCGGCTGCGGACCAGCCCGCGCGCGAGTGCCTCGTCGGGACGCCCAAGTACGACTTCAACTGGCAGCGCGCCTACGCCTACGACGCGCCGATGGACAAGCTCCCCGTGCTCGGGCCCGGCGACAAGGTGCGCCTGACCTGCACGTACGACAACTCCATGAACAACAAGTGGGTACGCAAGGCGATGAGCGAGCTGCGGCTGGCCAGCCCGCAGGATCTCCATCTCGGCGAGACCACGCTCGACGAGATGTGCGTCGGCGTGCTCATCACGGTGCGCCGCGCGACGCTTCTAGACTGATCGGTCCAGTGTCCATTGAAGGCCCGACTTCGAGCGGGTAGCTTCGCGATGAGATGTCCTCGTCCGCGCCGCCGACCGGCACGCTGCCCCCACTGTCCGCCGCAACGGCGCGCTTCGACGTGCGCGGCGTCCTGGGGCGGGGAGCGAGCGGCGTTGTCTACCGCGCGCTCGACCGCGAGACGGGCACCGAGGTCGCGCTGAAGACGGTCCCCTCGGCGGACATCGATCAGATCTACCACCTGAAGGCCGAGTTCCGTTCGCTCGCGCAGATCGTCCACCCGAACCTCGTGCACCTCGACGAGCTCGTGGTCGGGCCGGACTCGTGCTTCTTCACGATGGAGCTCTTGCGCGGCAAGACGCTCTCCGAATTCGTCCGCGCGCTCGCCGGCTCCGACGTACCGCGCCGGTGGACCGCCGCGACCATCGAGCGGCTGCGCCGCGTCGTCGCGCAGGTGGTGGCGGGCATCTCCGCGCTCCACGAGGCGGGCAAGCTCCATCGCGACATCAAGCCTTCGAACATCCTCGTGACCGACGACGATCGCGCGGTCCTCGTCGACTTCGGCCTGTGCACCGCGCTCCGGCTCGTCGCGCGCACGCGCAACCCGCTCGTCGGCACGCTGCTCTACATGGCGCCCGAGCAGGCGTGGGGGAAGCCTCTCTCGCGTGCGGCCGACTGGTACGCGCTCGGCGCAGTCCTCTACGAGGCGATCGTCGGACGCCTGCCGTTCCAGAGCGAGGGCTCGCGGCTGCTCTTCGAGAAGGACACGCCGCCGCCGATCCCCGAGTCGTGCGACGAGGTCGCGCTGCCGCTCCTGCAGCTCGCCGTCGCGCTCATGGATCCGCTCCCCGAACGGAGGCCGCGAGCGCCCGCGGTGCTGGCCGCGCTCGCGCGCGAGGGCGAGCCCCAGCGACGCGGACCCCATGTCGACGATCTCCCGTTCGTCGGGCGCGTGGCGGAGCGCGCCGCGCTCGACGCCGCCCTCCTCGACGTCATGGAGGGACGGCCCGCGGTGGCGCACGTCGAGGGAGCGTCCGGCGTCGGCAAGACCGAGCTGGTCGAGCGCTGGCTCGAGTCGATCGAGCGCCGCCCGGGCATCGTGATCCTCCGAGGACACTGCCACTCGCGCGAGTCCGTCTCGTTCAACGGCTTCGACGGCATCGTGGACGAGCTCTCCGAGTGGATGTCGAAGCTCGAGAGCTCGGAGCTCGCCGAGGTCCTGCCGGCCGACGGCGGCGCGCTCCTCGCGATGTTCCCCGTGCTCGGACGCATCCCCGGGGTCGCCGCCGATCCCGATCTCCGGCGGGCGCAGCCGTACGCGCTGCGCCAGCGAGCGTTCCGCGCGCTCCGCGACCTGCTCACGAACATCGCCGAGCGCTACACGATCATCGTCGCCCTGGACGACGCGCACTTCGGCGGCGCCGATACCGCGCTGCTCGCGAGCGAGGTCTTCCGCCCGCCCAACATGCCGAGGCTCCTCCTTCTCCTGACCTACCGCGCGCAGGACGACGAGCGATCGACGATGCTCGCGGTGCTGCGTGAGCGAGCGCCCGTCCTCTTCGACTCGATCCACCGCGTCACCGTCGGCCCGCTCGGCGCGACCGAGAGCTGCACGCTCGGGATGCGCCTGCTCGGACGAGACGACGAGGCCACCCGGCTCGTCGCGATGCGCATGGCGGAGGAGAGCGGCGGTCATCCGCTCTTCCTCCGCGAGCTCGCGATCGCCGTCGACGCCTCGCCGGCGATGACGACTCGCGCCGCCTCCGCGGATCTCGCGCGACTGCTCGCCATGCGCATCGAGCAGCTCCCCGGCACGGAGCGATCGATCCTCGAGCTCGCGTCGATCGCGAACCGTCCCCTCCCCCGCCGCGTCGTGCTCGCCGCGGCGGGCCCCGGCGAGCGCGCGCGCCCGGACGTCGTCCGCCTCGCGCGAAAGCGCCTCCTCCGCGAGACGACGCTCTCGGGAGAGCCCGCCCTCGAGCCGTACCACGCGAAGGTGCGCGACGCGCTGCTCGCATCGTGGCCGATCGAGGCACGTCGAGGCCGCCATCGCGCGCTCGCCGACGCGTTGCTCGCGGAGAAGGAGCTCGACGCCGACGCGCTCGTCGACCAGCTGCGCGGCGCGGGCGATCACGCCGGGGCCGCTCGCTACGCCGTCATCGCGGCCGACCGCGCGCATGCCGCCCTCGCGTTCGATCGCGCGGTGCACCTCTATCGGGTCGCCCTCGAGGTCGCGGGCGAAGGAGCACGCGCGCTCGACGAGCCGGCGTGGCGCATCCGTGCCCGCCTCGGCGCCGCGCTGGTCGACGCGGGGCGGAGCCGCGAGGCCGCCGACGCCTACGTGCACGCGTCGCGCGACGCAGCGAGGGCCGGCGCCGCGGACGCCGTCGATCTCGAGCGCCGCGCCGCCGAGCATTATCTTCGCTGCGGGCGCATCTCGGAGGGCACCGAGCTCCTCCGCCGCGTGCTCGATGCGTCCGCGGTGCCCTACCCCGCCTCGGGCGCGGCGGCGTTCGCGACGACGGTGGCGCTGCGCACGCGCCTCTCGATCCGCGGCCTGTCCTACCGACCTCGTCGCGTCGAGGACGTACCTCCCTCCGAGCTCGCGCGCATCGATGCGTGCTGGTCCGCGGGCCTCGGATGCGCGTGGATCGACACGTCGCGCGCAGCGGCGTTCCAGGCGCGCTACATGCTGCTCGCCCTCGAAGCAGGCGAGCCGTCGCGCGTGTCGCTCGGCCTCTCGACCGAGGCATCGCAGCTCGCGGCGGTCGGCGGACGGCGCCGCTTCGATCGCGCGCGCGAGACGATGGACCGCGCGCTCGCTGCATCCGAGCAGGGCGGAGACCACCAGGCGCACGCCTTCACGCTCTTGATGGCGGGCTCGATCGAGTTCTACGCGTCGCGCTGGCGCCGTTCGCTCGACCTCTGCACCCGCGCAGAGTCGCTCCTGCGGGACAACCAGAGCCGGTCGGAGTGGGAGCTGATGACCGCCCACACGCTCGGGCTCGCGTCGATGGCGTACCTCGGGCAGCTCCGGACGCTCCGCGAGCGCCAGAGCCAGCTCCTCGGCGAAGCGCGCGACCGCGGCAACCTCCTCGCGATGGTGTGCCTCACTTGTGGACCAGCGAACGTCGGCTGGCTCGCCGACGACGATCCCCACGAAGCGCAGCGCCGCGCCGACGACGCGCTCGCGTCGTGGCGCTACGACGATCTCCAGCTGCCGCGCTACCTCCACCTCGTCTCCTCGACGCAGGTCGCGCTGTACGAGGACGCGCCGGGCAAGGCGCTGCGGCTGCTCTCTTCGGCGTGGCCGCGGCTGGTCACGTCGATGACCCTGTACGTGCAGAACTTCCGCGTGACGCTCAGGCACCTCCGCGCGCGGTCGGCGCTCGCCCTCCTCGCTTCGACGGCGGGCGTCTCGAGGCTCGCGCGCGGCCGCCTCCTCCGGCTCGCGCGCGGCGAGGCACGAAGGCTCGCGTCCGAGGACGTGGCGTGGGCGCCGGCGCTCGCGCGCGCTCTCGAGGGGGGGATCGCGGCGTGCTCCGCGGACCACCCCGCCGCCGCCGCCCACCTCGAGAGCGCCGCCATGGACTTTCGCGCGCTCGACATGGCGCTCCACGCCGCCGCCGCGGACCACGAGCGAGGTCGCCTCGTCGGGGGCGACGCGGGGCGCGCGCTCCAGCGTGACGCGGAAGCCCGGATGCTCGACGAGCGCGTGAGGAACCCCGAGCGCCTCTCCGCGACGCTCGTCCCGGGCGTCCGCCGCTGATTCCTAGAAGCCGCTCGCGCGAAGCGCCTTGCGCAGCGAGTCGGCGACGTCCTGGATGCGGTCGAGCGTGTCGACCTCTCGATCGTGCACGTCGGCCAGCGCGCCGCCGAAGCGCGTGATCGCCGGCCCGGCGTTCGACTCGAGGAGGAACACGTCGCGGTCGAGGCGACGCGCCGCCGCGACGAGCGGCCCCGTCTCCTCTTCCATGCTCCAGATCGTGCACCCCGGCTCGCTGCGGCCCTCGGTGTCGAGGATCGCGTTGACCGCGCGCCGGGCGGCCTCGTTCGCGCCCTCCATGCTCGCGAGATCGGTGTTCGTCTTCACGTAGTCGGACGCGAGGAACAGGTTCTCGATCGAGAGATCCGCCGGCGGTCGGTCGAACCACGTGCCGGGCGGGTGAACGAGCAGCGGCGTCCTGTTGGCCGCTCCGTTCGGACCGAATGTCACGTTCTCGTCGAGGTGACGTCGCACCACGAGGTCGTCGTCGATCGCGAGCGCGTCCTTCAGCTGCGCCCAGACCTCGTCGAGCACCTCGTCGGCCGACGTCGCCTGCTTCGCGGCGCGTCCGGTACGGGGCGCCGGCTCGTCCCAGTTGCTGATGTCCACGGAGAGGATGTCCCTCACCCTGCCGTCGCCGTAGCGCTCGAGGCCGTCGGTCCAGAACTGCCCCTGCGAGACGGAGCTCAGCGACCACTCGGAGTCCGGGAAGGCGACGTGGCCATGACAGACGTCGAAGCGCTTCTTGAGGAAGAACTGCGCCCCGACCATCCAGGACGTCGCGGTGCCCATGCGCCGGAGACCGGCGAGCGCCGGATCGACGTCGGCGAGCGCGTCCGTGACGAGCGGCGCGGCGCGATCGAGCGGCAGCGCGAGCACGTAGTAGTCCGCCTCGACCGTCTCGCCGCTCACGAGCCGTACGCCCGAGAGGCGCATGCCCTTCAGCATCAGCTCGCGGATCGGCTGGTTCATCCGGAACGTCACACCGAGGCGCTCGAGCTCCGCGCGCCAGGGCACGAGCCAGCGCAACGACGTGGGCCCGTCCAGCACGCCGTCGGTATGCGTGCCGTTGCGGAAGAAGTCGGTGAGGATCTGAATCCCCTTCGTCGCGACGGTGCGTGCGCTCGCCTTCTTCGGGTCCATCGCGACCATGAAGCGCGTGGTCGCGATGTACTTCTGGAACACCTTGCTGTAGCGCGGTCCGTCGAGGAACTCCCAGAAGCTCTGCTTCTCGTGGATCGCGAGGCGGCGCTCGTTGCACGCGATCATGTATCCGAGCATCTTCTGAGCGAACCGCGCGACGTCGTCCTCGGGGACGCCGGTGTGCTCGAAGAACTCGCGAATGGTCTGCGTGACGTCGAAGAAGTCTCCGATGTCGTGCGGCGGATGGCGGAGGAACTTGTATCCCGCGCCGTGCTCGGCCATCGCCATCTGCGTGCTCTCGCGCAGGCGATCGGAGACGTGCCCGCCGCCGTCGACGGGGATGCGGCTCATCGTGTCGATCACGTGGCGGTAGAACGAGGGGAAGAAGCGGAAGCCGTGCTCGCCGGGCAGGTCCTTGCGCCCGCCCACGCCGGTCCCCGCGACGAACTGACTGCACGCCTTGCCGCCGACGACGTTCGACGCCTCGTAGACGTGGACGTCGAAGCCGCGGAGCGCGAGCTCGTGCGCCGCCGTGAGCCCGCCGATGCCGCCGCCGAGGACCGCGACGCGCCCCCGCCTCTTCTGCCTCCGCCCGTTGGGCTTCGGAGCGGAAGCCGGCGTGCTCTTCGCGTCGCGAAGCCGCCGGATGACCGTCGTCGGATCGTCGGGCTCGCCCGCCCGGACGGCGCGGGCGACGAGCTTCAGCCCGAGGGGCGGGTAGAGGAGGTTGTCGGCGACGAGCGCCGAGCGCGCATCGACGCGCGCGATCCGCGGCGCGCGCGCGGTGGCATCGAGCGGCGCGAGGTCGAGCGCGACCCGCCAGGCGAGATCGCGCGCGAACGCGATGCCGAGCTTGTTGATCGCGGCGTACTGGTCGCCGGCGAAGCGGTCGATCCGGCCGATCCACGGAGAGAGCGAGCCGATCACCGCGTCGACCTCGCGCGTGAGGCGGCTGACGATCTGGTTGATGTGCTCGAAGTCCTTCCGCAGGTCGGTGATGCGCGGCCCCGGCGCGATCTCCGCCGCCGCGATGCCGAGGTCGAGGAGCTGGTGCGCGGCGAGCCCGGCGTAGAGGTGCTGCAGGATCGACGGCCCGGCGTCCTTGCACGCATCGAAGGACAGCTCCCACGTGCGCGTCAGCCGCCGCCCCTGACGGTACGCATCGAGCGCGTCGAAGTAGCGATTCGCGAAGGTCACGTCGAACCGTTCCATCCGTCCGCCGTCGAGGAACTCGCCGCTGCGCGCTCCGGCACGGACCGCCGCCGTGAACTTGCGGTAGAGGGCCGCGAAGTAACCGATGCGATCGCCGTCCTTCTCGGCCTCGGCGATGATCGCGTCGAGCTTGTCGAGGACGTCGTCGAACGTGCGTGCGGTCATTTCCCCCCCGCGGTCTTGACCGCGCGTTCGAGCCCGTGCGCGCGGATCAGGTTGTAGACATGAGAGCGCGTGACATCGAGGCGCCGTGCCGTCTCGACGATGTTCCAGCCGTTCTCCTCGAGCGTGCGCAGCACCAGCTGTCCCTGGAACCGCCGCGTCGCGCCCTGGAACGTCTCGGAGATGCCGACGTCTCGGGCGCTCTCCTCGATGAACAGGTGATGGACCTCGAGGCGCGTCGCCTGCTCCGCCGCAGCACGGATCACCGCGGCCTCCACCGCGTTCTCGAGCTGGCGGACGTTGCCGGGCCAGTCCGCGGACTCGGCGGCGCGCAGCGCGCGCGGCGAGATCGCGAGCGGCGCGAGCCCGTGCGCATCGCATGCGCGGAGGCAGAACATCTCGAGGAGCTCGCCGACGTCCTCGGTCCGTGCGCTGAGCGGCGGCACCGGGATGGGGACGATGCGGATCCGGTACAGGAGGTCCTCGCGGAACGCGCGCCGCTCGACCGCCGCCTCGAGATCGGTGTTGGTCGCGACGATGATGCGGACGTCGGCCCGGACCGGCTTCGTCGCTCCGAGGGGGAAGTACTCGAGCGACTGCAGCAGCTGGAGCAGCTTCGACTGAGCGCCGAGGGGCAGGTCGGCGATCTCGTCGAGGAAGAGCGTCCCTCCCTCGGCCGCCTCGACCTTGCCCGTGATGCGCCGCGTGGCCGTCGAGTGGGCCCCGGGCATCGCGCCGAAGAGCTCACTCTCGACGAGCGCCTCGGGGAGCGACGCACAGTTGAGCCCGACGAACGGTCCGTCGCGACGCGGGCTGTTGTCGTGGATGATCCGTGCGAGCTGCGTCTTGCCGGTGCCGGACGGCCCGGTGAGGAGCACGGTCACCTTGCGGGGCGCCGCCGCCGCCACGTCGCGGAGCACGCGCGCGATCGCCTGGCTGCGGCCCCCGAACATCCCGAGCTTCAGCGTCTCGCGGTACGGGCGGGTCGGATCGGTCTCCGCGCGAGCGCGCGTGCGGAGGAGGAGACGGTCGGCGAGCGGCGCGAGGTGGCGCGCGAAGAGCTCCGCGCGCGCGCGATCGTCTTCGCTGAAGGGCCCGACCTCGACGCGATCCTGGAGGTAGAGGACGCCGAACGGAGGGTCGGTCCCGATGGGCGCGCAGAGCACGGCCTCGATGCGGTTCGACTTCACGCTCTCGCGGCTGGAAAACCGGGGGTCGTCGATCGCCGAGGCGGTGACGATCGTGCGTCCGGTCGCGAGCGCCTCGGCGATCACGCCCCGCGAGATCGCTGCACGCGTCGCCTCGACGTCGGCATCGGAGAAGCCCTGCGCGATCCACCACGGACCGCCGGCGGTCACGCTGGCGTCGTCGTGCAGCTCGATGTAGCCGCGCAGCGCGCCGCTCGCCTGCATGCTGAGCGCGAGCGCCTCGCGCAAGAACGAATCGAGCTGCTCGTTCTCGCCGAGATCGAGCAGCTTCCGATACAGATCCCGTTCGGCGGTCAGTGACGCGACGTCCATCCCTGTTGCGCCTGGAGACTCAGCGTACGCGGGAGCGTCGCGGCGTAAAGCCCACCCGCACGCGCGGGGCTGTGTCCAATCCAGTGGACACCCTTGTCCAAAATTTTGGACACACCGAGGGTCCTCGGCCGCGCCGGCGAGGACAGCGCCGGGATCAGGAAAGCGCTCCGGCGGTCACGAGGGCGGGCGCTTCGAGGCGGAGCAGCGGCGCGTGGACGCCCCCGCCGTGCACCGCGGGATGCTGCCCGCCGTTCGTGCTCTCCTGCACCGCGTCACACACCGCCCGGTGCAGCATGGCCAGGGTGATGGTCTTTCCCTCGAGGTCCGGACCACGCAGCGCCGCGATGAGGTGATGGGTGAGGACGCCGTGCCGGTAGGCCGGATCCTCGCGAGCGACCTCCTTCTCGCTGCACGCCGTCAGCAGCGCAAAATGCCCGCCCACCGCGGCACGACTGGGCGAAATGCGATCGAGCGTCCGGGTGCGCGGGCCGCTCCAGAGCCCGGGCCCTTCGAACGTGCGGCCTCCCTTCATCCCGTTGAAGGACGCGTCGAGGACGATGGCGACCACCCGCGCGTGGAGCCGTCGCGCCCAGGCGGACAGCTCCGAGAGGACGTCGATCGAGGTCGCGTGGAGCCGCGCGTGCTCCGTATCGTGGAGGACGACGTGGATCGACGGCGCCGAGCCCGGCCCGTCGAGCTCCGGGCTGCCGTGCCCGGCGAAGTAGAGGAGCACCGCGTCGTCCGGTTTTACGCGGCGCGGCAGCTCCTCGGTGATGACGCTCGCGACGCGCGCCTTCGTCGCCCGCTCGCCGACGAGCAGGGTGATCTGCCTCTCGCGGTCGGCGCGCTCCGACAGGACCGCGGCGATCCCCTCCGCGTCCGAGCATGCGTACTCGAGCGGGCGGATCTTCGGATCGCGCGGTGCGTCGACACCGATGGCGACGGCGTGCAGCATTCCCCCCCCTCACAATGCACTGTTCGTGCCCGCGCGTACGTGCCCGGAACGTCGTCGGTGAGTGTCCACTCCAGTGGTCACTCCCGCTCGGCACCGGCTCGACTGGGCCCGATCGCTCGACTATGGTGCGCGCTCCCAGAACAAGGAGCCCCGCCGTGATCATCGGAGTGCCGAAGGAGATCAAGACCCGCGAGTATCGAGTCGGAATGACGCCCGCGGGCGTGCGCAGCCTCACGTCGCGCGGACACAAGGTCCTCATCGAGAAGAGCGCGGGCGAGGGCGCGGGCATCAAGGACGCCGACTACATCGCCGCGGGCGGACAGATCGTCGCGACCGCCGCCGATGCGTGGGGCGCCGAGATGGTCGTGAAGGTGAAGGAGCCGCTCCCGCAGGAGTACGGCTTCTTCCGTGAGAACCTGATCCTCTACACGTATCTCCACCTCGCGCCCGAGCCGGAGCTGACGAAGCAGCTCGCGAAGTCGAAGGTCGCGGGCGTCGCGTACGAGACGATCGAGCTCGACGACGGATCGCTCCCGCTGCTCCGCCCGATGAGCGAGGTCGCGGGCCGCATGGCGGTCCAGGTCGGCGCGAGCTCGCTCGAGAAGGAGCACGGCGGCAAGGGCGTGCTCCTCGGCGGGGTGCCCGGCACGCGCCGCGGCCGCGTCGTCATCCTCGGCGGCGGCGTGGTCGGCCGCAACGCGGCCACCATCGCGATCGGCATGGGCGCGCAGGTCACCGTGCTCGACGTGCAGGCGTCGACCATGGCCTACCTCGAGGACATCTTCGGCGGCGCAGTCGAGACGCTCTACTCGAACCCGACGAACATCGAGCAGGCCGTCACGCGGGCGGACCTCGTCGTGGGCGGCGTGCTCGTCGCCGGCGCGCGCGCGCCGAAGCTCGTGACGAAGGAGCTCATCGGCAAGATGGAGCCGGGCAGCGTCGTCGTGGACGTCGCGGTCGATCAGGGCGGCTGCATCGAGACCTGCCGTCCGACGACGCACGACAACCCGACGTACGTGGTCGACGGCGTCGTGCACTACTGCGTCGCGAACATGCCCGGCGCCGTCCCGCAGACGAGCACCTGGGCGCTGACGAACACGACGATGGCCTACGCGCTGAAGATCGCCGACATGGGCATCGCGGCGGCCGCGAAGGCGGACCGTGCGCTCATGAAGGGCATCAACACGTACGGCGGTCACGTCACGTACGACGCCGTCGCGCAGGCGCACAAGTTGGAGTTCGTGCCCGCGACCAAGCTGATCGGTTGATCGCCCCGGACCTCGTTCGCAGCGTCGATCTCCTCTGCCTCGACGCGGGCAACACCGTCATCTTCCTCGACCACGCTCGCCTCGCGGACATCCTCCGCGAGGCGACCGGCTTCGTCGTCGAGGCGCGCGTGTTGATCGAGACGGAGGGAGAAGCAAAGCGACGCGCCGAGGTCGGCGGGCTCCACGACTGCGCGTGGAGCTTCCGCGCGCGTCCCGGCGCCGCCGGATGGGGCCGCATGGTCGGCACGATCGCGCTGGCCGCCGGCCTCGATCCGTCGCTCGTGCCCCAGTTCCTCGACGCCGCATGGCCTCGGCACGAGGAGAGGAACCTCTGGTGCAAGGTTCCAGAGGGCCTCGGCCCCGCGCTCGACGCGATGCGCGCGCGCGGCAAGCACGTGGCGATCGTCTCCAACTCGGAGGGCATGCTCGATCGCCTGTTTTCCGATCTCGGGATCCGCGATCACTTCGATCTGATCGTCGACAGCGGCCTCGTCGGCGTGGAGAAGCCGGATCCCAGGATCTTCCGCGTGGCCCTCGAGCGCTTCGGCGTACCGCCCGAGCGCGCGCTGCACCTCGGCGACTTCTTCGCCACCGACGTGCTCGGCGCACGCGCCGCCGGCATCCGCTGCGCCCTCATCGACCCGTTCGGCCACTACGCCGGACGTCATCCCGACGTGCCACGCGTCCCCGGCGTCGTCGCCGTCGCTCGCGCGCTGGCGATGCTAGAGTGAGCGCGTGGAAAGCACGGTCTATCGCCATCTCGACACCGCCGCTCTGATCATCGGGGCGGAGAGCGACCTCGCGCGACGCTGCAAGGCTCATCTCGAGCAGGTGCAGATCCGCGTCGTCCGCGTGCTCGACGCGAGCGAGGCGCTCTCGCAGGTGGCGCACGTGATGCCTCAGCTCGTCGTGATCCTCGGCGAGCTCACGGAGGACGAGCGCGCGCCGCTGTCCGACCGCACCCTCGCCGTCGGCGCGATCACCGTCCAGATCGATCCGAACATCGACGCCGAGACGCTCGAGACGCTCCTCGATCGGGCCGCCGCCGCCGCCGTCGATCGCGGGCTGACGCGCGACGAACCGATCACGCGGCGCGAGGATCCGCCGGCCGACTGAGCGAAGCGCCGGCGCTCACGGAGCAGCCGTCGTCTTCCGCACGGCGTTGATCGCGTCGCCGCACGCATCACGCAGCTCCTCGTCGAGCGCGCTCTGCGGCGCGGGCACGTTGGGGAGCAGGACGAGATCGCACACCATCACCGCGCTCTTGTCGTCGGGACCCGGCCGGACGGTGAAGGCGATGTGCATGTCCTTGATGTTGCCCTTCACGAAGGTGCCTTCGACGACGTCGGCGTCCCCGCCCTGCGCGTGCTTCGCGGGCGGAAACCGCGTCACGTAGTTGATGGTGATGAGCCCCTTCATGATCGGGAGCTGGAAATAGACGTGGGTGTCGTCCCCCTGCTTGTCGACGACGCGCACCGTCTTGAACTTCGGCCCCGCGAGGTCCTTGTAGTGCGCGAAGTCCTCGAGCTTGGCCTTCACCGCTGCGGCAGGCGCGTTGACGAGGCCTTCGGCGTGGCCGTAGCGCTCGTGCTTCCCGGGCGGGACCCAGTTCGACTTGAGCGGACCGGGATCCTTCTTCAGGCGTTCGAGCTGGGCGGCGCGCTCGTCCGCGCTCTGCGCCGGACCGATGGGCCAGCCCTGCGCCGGGTCGGACGCGGGCGCGTTCTTGTCGGCGCTCGGCGCCGCCGGCGCGGCGTTCGAAGCGGGCGCGGGTGCGGGTGCGGACGGCGACTGCGGAGCCTCCGCGGGCTTGTCTCCGCCGCCGCAGCCGAGGACCACGAGCGGGAGGCCGAGGACCACCATGGAAGAGAAGGCGAAGCGGAGCGTCCCCGTCATGGGCCGACATGGTAGCGTACGCGTCCTTCCCATGCCTCTCATCGCGATCATCCCCGGCGACGGGATCGGCCCCGAGGTGATGGCCCAGGCGACGCGCCTGCTCGAGCACTACCGCGACGAGCGCGGGCTTCCCCTCGATCTCTGGCACCTCGACCTCGGCGCGGAGCGCTACCTGCGCGACGGTACGACGCTCCCGAGCGAGGTGAAGAAGCGGATCGAGTCGGAGGCGAGCGCCGTGCTGCTCGGCGCGCTCGGCGATCCTCGCGTGCCCGGGAACGAGCACGCCCGCGACATCCTGTTCGGCCTCCGCTTCGGCCTCGATCTCTACGCCAACATGCGTCCGGTGAAGGCGCTCGACGATCGCCTCGTGCCGCTCAAGGGCCGCACGGCGAACGACGTCGACATGATGATCTTCCGCGAGAACACGGAGGGCATCTACGTGGGCGTCGGCGGGCAGATCAAGAAGGGCACGCCGGACGAGATCGCGATCAACGAGGACGTGAACACCCGCAAGGGCGTCGAGCGCATCATCCGCGCCGCGTTCGACTACGCGAAGAAGCACCACAAGAAGACGGTGCACATGGCGGACAAGTCGAACGCCATGAAGCACGCGCACGAGCTCTGGTACCGCTGCTTCTTCGAGGTGGCCAAGAGCTACCCGGGCATCGAGGCGAAGCACGTCTACGTCGACGCCCTCTGCCTCTACATGGTGCAGGACCCTCGGCCGTTCGAGGTCGTCGTCACGAACAACCTGTTCGGCGACATCGTGACCGACCTCGGCGCCGCGCTCCAGGGCGGCCTCGGCATGGCCGCGAGCGCGAACGTCCACTACGCAGACCCGAAGCGCGTCGCCATGTTCGAGCCGGTGCACGGCTCGGCGCCGCCGCTCGTCGGCAAGAACGTCGCGAACCCCGTGGCGAGCTTCCTCACCGTCGGCATGATGCTCGCGCACCTCGGCTGGCCGGAGGAGGAGAAGCGGATCGAGAGCCTCTGCGCGCGCGCCCTCGCCACCGGCTTCTGCACGCCCGACGTCGGCGGCTCGCACACGACGACCTCGGTCGCCGACTGGATCCTCGCGGAGCTCACTTCTTCTTCGCGCGCAGGATGAGCTCGGTCTTGCGGAACGAGACCCTCGGGTCCTGCATGCGCCACTGCCGGCGCGCCGTGACGACGTAGCTGCCGGGCGGGGCGTCGAACGCGCAGCCGTTCAAGAGGCCGTCGTAGGACCGGCCGCTCGGCTCGCCCATGCTGCTCCGCTTCGCCGAAGTGCGCGCGAAATTGCTGTCGAACGGGTTGCAGAGCAGCTCGGCCACGCGCTGGCCGTCGCGCGTGATCGTCACCGCGTAGTCGAGGACGTGAGGCAGCTCGTCGTTCGATGCCTGCGCGCTGATGTCACCGTGCGTGACGTCGAGATCGGTCCAGAGGGTGACCTCCGAGGGGACGTCGAGCCGGAAGGGCGCGGACGCCGGCGCGTCGTAGACGGCGACGCGCGCGACCTCGTCCCCGCCCGCCCGCAGCGACAGCACCACCGCCGCGATCACGCCTCCGATGACGGTGACGACGGCGAGGAGGACGAGGCACCCCTTCGCCGCGCCCTTCGCGGTCGGGGCCTCGTTGGTCACCTCACGACCTCGACCACCTCCACGAACGTCGATGCGGGCACCTCGGCGCCGGCGGCGAACACGTGCGCGGCCTGCGGGACCGACGACGCGACGCACGTTCCGGAGTAGTTCACGTACACCTTCTCCGGCGCGGGCGTGATCTCGGCGCCGATGGAGACGACGGGGAACTTCCGCGGACAGCTCGCATCGGGAGCGAGCGCATACGACGGCGTCGTGCCCGAGTTGACGACCACCACCGGGACCGTGCACTGATCGTCGCTGAAGGAGCGGACGAGGGCCTGCGGCAGGTAGCGCAGCTTTCCGTCGCCTGCGAGCATCGCGCTGCAGCGAAGGCCGAGCATGCGGTCCTCGATCTTGCTCCATCGCGGCACGAGCGCGCCGCCGGCCGTGGGGCGGGTCGCGACGATGCGCGTTCCGCCGGCGGTCGTCTCCGCCATCTCGGGGAACGACGCCGGCGGGATCTCCGCGCCGACGTCGTAGACGTCCTCGACCGCGAAGGACGGGCCGCTGCACGTGGTCGCGTCCACCCGCTGGTAGATCTCCTTCGTCGGGCGCTTCGCACCGAGCTCGTGGATGTGGGCGCGGCCGTCACCGGACGGATCGGCGACCTGCGCCGTCGTCGGGACGAGCAGCGGGTCGCACGCGTCGGTCGCGAGCCCGGCGGGCTTGGTGCACGCGCCGTCGGTGAAGCCCGCGACCGTCGCGCTCCCGCTCGGCAAGCATCGCTTCTTCGCGTCCGCCGCCGTGAGCTGGTCACACGCCTTCGCGCGGGCGACGTCGACGAGCAGCGACTGCGGGAAGTGCGAGCCGTCCTCGCCGTCGACGGCCGAGACGCCGACGCCGCCGGCGATCGGCTCGGTGCCGGACGTGAGCTTCACGAAGTCTGCCGGGGGGCGCACGGCCCCGAGCGCGTAGTACGCGCGCTTGGGATCCGTGGCGATCGCGACGCACGATCCGTCCTGCATCGCGTAGACCGCGCCCGCATGGGCCGCGCCGACGTCGTGGACGTCGAGCCGCGTCTCGCAGCCGCTCGTTCCGCCGACGACCGTCATCGCGAACGCCGGCTTGCCGCACCCCGCGGCCGCGTCGATCACGCGCGCCGTACATCCCGCATCGGAGTAGCGCGCGTCGTAGACGATGGGCGCTTCGGTCGGCAGGCACCGCAGGGCTCCGTCGGAGGCGAGCATGGCCATGCAGGTCGCGTTCCCGAGCGTGGTGTCTGCGATGGAGAAGAACTGCGAGTAGCCGTCGGCGGTCTCCCGGTACCGGGGCGCGAGGCGGGAGCCGCGCCTCGGCGTGCCCGGGGCCGGGGTGCCGCCGTCGGCCGCGTCTCCTCCTGCATCCGGCGGAGGGGCGGCCGCATCGACGGTCCCGCCGTCCGGCGGCGGCGCGGACTCCGATGTCCCGTCGGAGCTGCATGCCAAGAGAACGAGCAACGGAGCCACCAGGATCGCGGCCCTGCCCCCCGAGTTCGGTCGCATGCGCGGAGGGTACGATCGTTTTGTGCTCCAACGAATGTCCCCCGTCCGGGCGACCGGAGAAAAATCCTCCCAAGGTCCACGCCCGGGCCCGGGTCTCACCCGGCTGAATCGCCTCCTACCCCGGCGCCGCGTCCCCAAAATGGACGACGTCGAGGGACCCCGGGAACTTTCGCGGCGTACGTCTGTCTGGCGCTAAGCTGGACGGTGGAACCTTTTCGCCGTCCGTGCGTCCAAGAGCAGGCGGCCTGGAGGGTAGACGGCGAAGATGGGGCTCAAGGGCTGGAACGTCGGGGTGCTTCTCGCGATCGGGGCCATCTGGCTCTGCGGCACGACCCAGCGGGAGAAGCCCGTGGTCGGCGACGTCCACTCGAGCCGGGTCGCGTCCCACGAGGAGGCCGCCGCACAGAGCCCGAACGATCCGGCCAAGGTCCGCGAGCTCGCCCAGGCCTACCTCGACGCACGCCAGCCGGGGATGGCGCTCGCCACGATCGAGCGCGCGCCGATCGCGGTCCGCACCGACCCGACCGTGGAGCACCTGTACGCGCGAGCACTCCTCGATCAAGGCCGCTCCGCCGACGCGCTGGCCGCGGAGAAGCGCGTGCTCGAGCGCTGCGCCGATCCTTACGTGACGGCGCCGGCATGCTCTAGCTGGCTCATCGCCTCGGCCACGCGCCGCGCCGAGATCCTCGAGCAGCTCGTCCAGCTCGGGATCGAGGACGCGAACGCCCATCCGGAGGCCTCGAGCCTCGCGTACCACAACGCGACCCGCCAGGTCAGCCTCTCGGTCCGGTAGTCCTTACGTGCAGATTGCACGCGATTGCATTTGCGTCTCTCGTGCTGGACGCCGTGGCGTCCGAGGTCTCGCCCCGTAAGACTCGTCTGGACGCCCTGCTGTCTCCGGAGGACCGTTGAGCGCTTCTCTCTCGCGTGCAGTGATCGTCGGTGTGGTCGCGGTGACGAGCACCGGCTGCATGATCCAGCACCGGTCGAAGCACGTGTCCTACCGGCCGTCCGCGCAGGAGGAGCTCGCCGAGCAGCGCCTCCTCGCCCAGCCGTTCGCGATCGCGGTGCCCGAGGACGCCATCGTGCGCGTGATCGGTGGGACGACGACGTGCACCGGCACCGTGATCGACGACGATCTGATCCTCACCGCGCACCACTGCCTCGTCGAGCGCGGGCCGCACGGGGAGTTCACGAAGCAGGCGCTCGACCCCGAGCAGGTGCACGTCGAGCTCGGCGGCGACTACTTCGCCTGGGGCGAGGTGGGCGTCCGGCACATCGTCGCGCCCCCGTGCGGCGAGTCGGGCGGCGCGGGCGACGTCGCGGTCCTCGTCCTCAAGCGCAAGCTCATCGGCCTGTCGACGATGACGCCGCGGCTCGAGGGCACTCCGAAGATCGGCGAGGAGGTCTATCCCGTCGGGTTCGGCCGCTGCGCCCTGTCGGGCGACGCCATCCACCGCAAGACGCGCGACGGCGGCCCGATCCGCGCGATCAGCGGCGAGACGATCCACGTCGACGCCTCGATCTGCCCCGGCGACTCGGGGGGTCCGGTCTTCGCCAAGGGATCGCGCGAGATCGTCGGCGTCGTCAGCATGTCGGCGATGGATCACGACGAGCGGACGCGCGGGCCGTCGGTGATGGCGCGGATCGACTCCTACCGCATGGTCTTCAACCACGCGCGCATGCTCGCCGACGGGACCATGTCGCCGGCCGAGCTGCCGCCGCTCGACTGCGGCGGGCACGCCGCGAAGTAGACGAACCGACCGCGGCAGCCTCGACCGTGCGCGCGGCCGTGCGGTCGGGCGCGAGACGCGATAGTGTTTCGCCCATGTGCGGCATCGTCGGTTACGTCGGAGACAAGGACAGCGCGCCCATCCTGGTCGAGGGCCTTCGCCGGCTCGAGTATCGCGGCTACGACTCGGCCGGCCTCGCGGTGCACACCGGCCGCGGCGTCGAGATCGTGCGCGCCGTCGGCAAGCTCGCGAACCTCGACAACGCGCTGAAGAAGAACCCGCTCTCCGGCACCACCGGCATCGGCCACACGCGGTGGGCGACGCACGGACGCCCGAGCGAGGCGAACGCGCACCCGCACGTCGCGGGCAAGGTCGCCGTCGTGCACAACGGCATCATCGAGAACCACGTCGAGCTGCGCCGCGCGCTCGAGGCGAAGGGCGTGAAGTTCTCGAGCGACACCGACACCGAGATCGTCGCGCACCTCGTCGACGAGGCGATGAAGAACGGCGCGAGCAAGCTCGAGGACGCGGTCCGCAAGGCGCTGATGCAGGTCCGCGGCGCGTACGCGATCGCCGTCGTCGACGGCGACGTCCCCGGCGAGATCGTCGTCGCGAAGCACGACTCGCCGCTCGTCCTCGGCATGGGCGACGGCGAGAGCTTCGCCGCGAGCGACATCCCTGCCCTCCTCGCGCACACGCGCGACGTCGTGCTCCTGCAGGACGGCGAGATGGCGGTCATCCGCAAGGAGGGCTTCACCATCACCACGATCGCGGACGCGACGCCCGTGCTGCGCGCCCCGAAGCGCATCGACTGGTCGCCGACCCAGGCGGAGAAGGGCGGCTACAAGCACTTCATGCTCAAGGAGATCTTCGAGCAGCCGCGCGCGATCGAGGACACGCTGCGCGGGCGCGTCGATCTCCAGGCCGCCGACGTCATCGCGTCGGAGATCGGCGTGAGCGAGGAGCGCGCGAAGACCCTCGGGCGCGTCTACTTCATCGCCTGCGGGACGAGCGCACACGCCGCGATGGCGGGCCGCTACTGGATCGAGCAGCTCGCGCGCGTGCCCGCGACGGTCGAGATCGGCAGCGAGGTCCGCTACCGCGATCCGGTGTTCCTGCCGACCGATCTCGTGGTCGCCGTGAGCCAGTCGGGCGAGACGGTCGACACGCTCTCGGCGGTGAAGGCGGCGAAGGCCGCGGGCGCGCACGTCGTCGCCGTCGCGAACGTGCTCGACAGCGCGATCCCGCGCGCGTCGGACGGCTCGCTCTACACGCACGCGGGCCCGGAGATCGGCGTCGCGTCGACCAAGTGCTTCACCACCCAGCTCGCGGCGCTCCTCATGCTCGCGGTCTATCTCGGCCGCCGCCGCGGGACGCTCTCGGTCGACAACGCGCGCCGCGTGCTCGATGCGCTCTGGCGCGTGCCGGCGCAGATGCGCGAGGTGCTCGGGCAGGCCGAGGACATCAAGGCGATCGCGAAGAAGCACCTCCGCGCCCGCGACATGCTCTTCCTCGGCCGCGGCACGCAGTTCCCGATCGCGCTCGAGGGCGCGCTCAAGCTCAAGGAGATCTCGTACATCCACGCGGAGGGTTACGCCGCCGGCGAGATGAAGCACGGCCCGATCGCGCTCATCGACGAGGACATGCCCGTCGTCGTCGTGTGCCCGAAGGACCACCAGTACGAGAAGGTCCTGTCGAACATGCAGGAGGTGAAGGCGCGCGAAGGCCAGCTCATCGCCGTCTCCACGAAGGGCGACACCGACGTCGCGAGGCTGTGCATCAGCGACGCGCCCCGCAGCTCGCGCCTCGGCGCGGCCGCGGCGCTCGAGTCGGACGTCATCAGCATCCCCGAGGGCGAGCACGAGATCCTCCCGCTGCTCACCGTGCTGCCCCTCCAGCTCCTCGCCTACTACATGGCCGATCTCAAGGGCACGGACGTGGATCAGCCGCGCAACCTGGCGAAGACCGTCACCGTGGAGTGACGCCCCCGCCACCGACCGGCATCCCCCTGTCCGCGGGCATTTTCATAGGTTACTTACCCATGAAAATGCTTTGCGACGAGGTGACGGCGGTCGCCCGAACCGTCACTGGCGGCCGACGAGCAGCAAGCGTCCGTTCTCGCCCGCGCACCAGAAGCCGCCCGCGCCGTCGGCCTCCATGCCGGCGAGGCGCTTCGTCGGGACGTCGAGCACCTCCTCGACGGTCCCGTCGGACGCGAGGCGGCGGATCTCGGTCGGCTCGCCGTCCTGCATCGTGGCGTGCCAGAGCGCGCCGTCGGCGAACGACACGCCCGTGACGAAGCGATCCGACGTGAGCGTCTTCACGATCTCGCCGGTCTTCGGATCGACCTTGTGGATCTTGGCGCCGTGGTACTGCCCGATCCACAGGTAGCCGTCCGACCACGCCATGCCGCTGTCCTCGCCCTTGCCGGGCGCGGGCAGCTTGCGGACGACGCGGCCGCTCTCGGGCTCGACGACGACGATCTCGTCGTGCGCGAGCTGGTAGAGGTGCGTGCCGTCGAACGCGGTGCCCGCCTTGGCGCGCGGGATCGCGTGGCGCTTCACGACGCGCTCGGTCTTCGGATCGAACGCGACGAGCTCTTCGTCGCGGCACAGCCAGACGCGGCTGCCGTCCCACGTGAGGCCGTGGATGCGGCCTTCGTCGGCGAGCGGGAGGAACTGACGGGTGATGGTGGCTTTCGCGGTCTTCATGCGGGATCGATCTACGGCTTCGGGACGAGACCGAGGAGTAACATCCGTGACGCGATGGGCGTCGCCGCGCGCGTGTAACGGATGTCCTTTCCCTTGCCCGTGCGGACGACCGCGCCGCGCTCGACCAGCGCCGCGAGCGCGCGCTGCGCCGTGCTCTTCGAGACACCCGCATGCTCGGCCACGCCGCGTGCCGTCCACGCCGCACCGTCGCCGAGCAGGAGCGCGATGCGCGCGTCGTCATCGTCCGACGGCGGGAGCAAGAGCGCGACGTCGCGCTTCGAGGCGAGCACGTAGCCGCCCCCGGAGGCGACCGGCTCGACTCCGCAGTCGACCACGAGCTTGCGCAGCCGCCCGAGCTCGACGCGCAGACGTGCGCGGTGCGAGTCGTTGACCCGGCGCGCGTCGAACGCGCGCATCGCGAGCTCGTCCCGCGAGAGCGCCGCGGGCCAGGCGCGCGCGAGCTCGAGCAAGAGCGCGAAGAGCACCGGCCGACGCGCGAGCGGGACGGTGACGCGTCCGCCGATGGCGAGGCGCCGGCACGCATCGACGAGCAGGACCTCGCCGCGCGACGCCTCCTCGATCACGAACAGATCCGCCTCGCGCACGCGGCCCTCGCGCACGAGCCGGGCGATCGGACGCGTGAGCTCCTGCTCGATCGCGACGAGCGCGCGCGCGAGGAGCGCGTTGGGGGCCTGCTCGAGCGACTTGCGTGCGCGCGTGAGCGCCTCGCGCGCGCCGCTCGGGGACACCGCGCGCATCGCGATCTCCGCCTGCGCGAGCGATGCCACCGCGCGGACGTCGTCCGGCAGATCCGAGGCGACGAGCTCGTCGACGCGATGGCGCGCATCGTTGAGCCGCCCGAGCAGCACCTCCGCCCGCGCGAGCGACTCGCGCGCGAGCTCGAGATCGCCGAGCTGCGCGTACGCGATGCCGCGCAACGTCATCCCGAGCGCGCTCTCCGTGCGCCCCACGAGGCCGAGCGCCCGCAGCGCATCGCCGCTCGCGAGCGCGCGTCCGGCATCGGCGATCGCGGGCGGGAGCGGCTGCATGTCAGGCATCTTACGCGCGTGCCGCTCGCGAAGATCGATGCCGCGGACCAGCGTCGGTCCGTGCGAGTCCATTTTCACATGCAAGTAACATGTGAAAATGCCCGGCGCCGGGCCGACGCCGGTCGGCGCTCGCAGGCGGGAGCGCCACGATCGCTACGACGCGGAGTGACGCATGCACACGCGGAGGCTCGCCTTCGCGCGATGCACCAGGACGTCGACGTGGCCGCGGGTGATCCCCAGCACCTCGGCCACGTCCTCGCCCGATCGCTCCTCGAGCAGGCGCAGCATGACGACCGCGCGCTGCACGCTGCACAGCTCGGCGACGCACGCGCGGAGGCGCACCACGTCCTCTGCGTGCGCGAGGAGCGCCTCGGCGTCGCGCCCTTGCGCCGCGGGCTCGCGGCCGATCTCGATCGGCTCGTGCGGCAGCGACCGCCGGTGCCGCCGGCGGAAGTTCCGCGCCGCGTTCCGCACGATCGTCTTCAGCGACGCGATCGCGCTCGAAGGCTCCTCGTCGCGCGAGAGGAACGTCGCGAGCGCGTCCTGCACGCACTCGACGGCCTCCTCGGCGGACAGGCCCTCGCTCCGCGCCACCGCGACGAGGGCGCCGCGCTCGCCGCGGACGATGAGGCTCAGCTGTTCGAGACGGTCCACCATGAGGAAGGGTCGCGACGCCCTGGAATCTTACGCGTAAGAATTCCTCTTTCCGGGACCTTCCCCGGCATGAGCGAGAAGAACGTCCTCACCATCGATGATCGCACCTTCCAGAAGGAGGTGCTCGAGTCCGAAGAGCCCGTCCTGATCGACTTCACCGCGACCTGGTGCGGCCCGTGCAAGGCGCTGGCGCCGGTCGTCGAGAAGCTCGCCGACGCGACGGTCGGCCGGCTCAAGGTCGCGAAGGTCGACATCGACGATTCCCCGGAGACCGCGACACGTTACGGGATCCGCGGCGCCCCCACGATCGTCGTGTTCAAGAACGGCAAGGAGGCAGCGCGCCACATCGGCGTGACCACCGAGAAGCGCCTGCGCGAGCTCGCCGGCCTCTGAGGCCCCCACCCACGTCGAAGCGCGATACGCTGCGGAGCCATGAGCAAGGCTCCGCAGTCGGACGCGCTCGTCTTCTTCGGTGCAACCGGAGATCTCGCCTACAAGAAGATCTTC
>WBZO01001687.1_pt1 | contig 32999 bp, 27 predicted proteins | sample 5204261 | NCBI WGS metagenome assembly WBZO01 (sample SAMN12412400, study PRJNA552823) | activated sludge metagenome | isolation source: activated sludge from anammox sidestream of wastewater treatment plant... | place: USA: North Carolina | collected 2017-09
CCGCATAGGCATCGGCTTCAAACTCGTGCTTACGGGAGTAAAGGCTGGAAATGGGGTGCAGCAGGAACGTGAACACCGGCATCACCAGGAAAAACAGTAACAGCGCCATCGCCGTCGACGGCACGGCTGCCACGTCCACGCCCAAACCTTGGTAAAACCAGCTTTGCTGCATCAAATAGCCCAGCAGCCAGAGAAATGCCAGACTCATCGCAAACGATACCGCGATGCGCTTGATGACATGGCGATGCTTGAAATGCCCCAGCTCGTGCGCCAGCACGGCTTCGATTTCGCTTGGATTCAAACGCTCCAATAACGTATCGAAAAAAACGATGCGCTTGGTTTTGCCGAACCCGGTGAAATACGCATTGCCGTGATTGCTGCGGCGCGAGCCGTCCATGACAAACAAACCGCTGGCCTTGAAGCCGCATTTGCTCATCAGTTGCTCGATGCGCGTTTTGAGCGTGGCGTCTTCCAGCGGTGTGAATTTGTTAAACAATGGCGCGATCCAGGTTGGGAAAATCGCCAGGACGAATAAATTGAAAGCGATCCAGGCAAACCAAGCGTACAACCACCAGTTCCCGCCCATTTTTTCCATCAACCACAGCACACAGAACAGCAGCGGCGCGCCCAGCAACAGACCGAGCGCGGCTTGCTTGATTAAATCGGTGAAAAACATGGCCGGTGTCATTTTATTGAAACCGTACTGCTCTTCGATGACAAACGTGCGGTAATAGCTCAATGGCAGCTCAGCCAGGCTCATCAGAAAGAATGTGCTGATGATCAGCGCCATGCCATGCGTCAAAGGATCGCTCAGCCAGCCGGCCCAGAAATCACTCAAAGCATTCAACCCGCCGCCCAGTGTAAAAACGAGCAATAAAACGACATGCAGCAATATGCCCGGATAACCCGCGCGCGTTTTGGCGCAAGTGTAATCCGCTGCTTTGCGGTGATCGTTCAGACTGATCTGGCTGGAAAATTCTTCCGGCACCCTGTCTTGATGCGCGCGCACAAAGCGGATATGCCGCACAGCCAGCCAGATTTGGGTTGTCGCCGTAAGCAGCAGCGCAATCAGAAAAATCAATGTAAATGTTTGCATAATCAATTATCTTGAGTTTGAAAGTTTAAATTCATGTGGCATTAAATTATCACCGCAAAATAAACCGGCATTTCCCCGGTTTGTTTAAAAGTGACGCACTGACGGCGATATGACACAATTGAGCGCATTACATTCAAAAAAATTGAAACCATTATGGCACAAGACAACAATAACCTCATCTGGGTCGATATGGAAATGACCGGATTGAATCCCGATGCTGATCGCATCATCGAAGTCGCTTTGGTGATTACCGATTCGCAGCTCAACACCATAGCCGAAGGCCCGGTTCTGGTCGTGCACCAGCCGGATGAGGTGCTGAACGGTATGGACAAATGGAATCAATCGACGCATTCCAAATCCGGTTTGATCGGCAAGGTGAAAGCTTCGCGCTTCAGTGAAGCGGAAGTGGAAGCGCAAATGATCGAGTTTCTGAAACAGCATGTGCCGCCCGGCGCATCTCCGATGTGTGGCAATTCCATCTGCCAGGACCGGCGCTTCATGGTGCGCTCGATGCCGCAATTGGAGGCCTATTTTCATTACCGCAACCTCGATGTCAGCACTTTGAAAGAACTGGTCAAGCGCTGGAAGCCGGAAATAGCCAATGGGCTGACGAAAGAGAGTAAGCATGAAGCATTGGCGGATATTTATGATTCCATCAATGAATTGAAGTATTACCGCCAGCATTTTATTGCCGCTTGAAACAACAGCAGGCGAAATGCCGCCATCGTCTTCCGAACTTTCCAGTTGGCGCCGTTTCTAACCGCCGGAAGAATATATTTTTGATCTTTCATTCACTCACCATCTCACTAGGAGAAACAAGATGAGCCTTAAAAGAAATGTGCTTTCTGCCGCCGTTGCAGCAACCTTCTTACTCGCAGTCAGCGCAACCGCGGCTTTTGCCGCCGATGCCACGCAAGATGGACATCAGCATCACGGCGGACAAGCATCCGGTCATAGCGGCCATAGTCATGGCGATGCGAAATCAGGCGATCAGCACGGCCACCAATGTGAGCACATGTCGGCTGTCGACACGAATAAGGACGGCAAAATCAGCAAGGAGGAGTTCATGAAGCATCATGAGGCCATGTTTGACAAAAAAGATGTCAACAAAGACGGCTTCATCGATCGCGAGGAAATGCACCGCATGATGGACCATATGCATAAACATGGCGGCGGCGACGGGCATGCTCATGAAGAAACGAAGAAATAAAGGCGCTTGGCAGAAAGAAAGTCAATAATCTACTGTTTTATGCTGACAGCCGCGCGGCTTTCCGTTATTTCTCCATGCGGTTGTCAGCATTCGAATTTTCAATCAAGTTAACCGGCTCAATGTCTTAAACCGCTCGGTGCTTTCACCGGCGCTTTTTGTTCCAGCGGCTGCGGATCCAGCACGGCTACGGTCAAGCTGTCGTCGTTGAAGTATTTTTTCGCCACATCGCGTATTTGCGCTGCGGTAACCGCTTTCAGCTTTTCCAGGATGACATCGATATCGCGGTAAGACAGCCCGGTGCTCTCCAGCCGGCCCAGTTGCATCGCCTGGGAAAAAATGGAATCGCGCTGATACACATGGCCGGCGACAACTTGCGCCTTGACGCGCATCAGCTCTTCCTCGGTGACGCCTTCTTTGACGATTTTTTCAATTTCTTTTCGCAGCGCTTGCTCCAGTTCGGCGACGGTTTTGCCGGCACGCGGCACCGCGCTCAGAAAGAACATGCTCGGACCGCGCGCTATTGCGCTATAACCCGCATTGGCCGAATTGGCGACCTGGCTTTCCCGCACCAGATTCTTGTTCAATCGGGCCGAGGCGTGACCGTCCAGCACACCCTCCAGTATTTCCAGCGCGTACGGCTCCCAGTCTTCCATGACGTTTTTAATGGTGGGCGTATGATAGCCCATCATGAGATAGGGCAGCTCCGCCGGCGCTTTGACAATGATGCGCTTGGCGCCGGTTTGCGGCGGTTCGGTTTGAGGTTTGCGGGCGCCGATCGGTAATAAAGAATGTTTAGGAATCGTGCCGTAGTTTTTTTGCGCCAATCGGAATACTTCGTTGCTATCGACATCACCGACAATTACCAAAATTGCGTTATTGGGCGCGTACCAGCGGTCATACCATGCGCGCGCATCTTCAACCGTCATATTCTCCAGATCGTTCATCCAGCCGATGATGGGATTTTTGTACGGATGCGATTGATACGCGACCGCCATCATCTTTTCATACAGTAAGGAACGTGCCTGATCTTCGGTGCGCAACCGGCGCTCTTCCATAACCACTTTGATTTCCTTTGCAAACTCTTCCTCGGTCAGAATCAGGTTGCGCATCCGGTCCGCTTCCAGTTCCATCGCCATCGGCAAGTGGTCCTTGTGCAACTGCTGATAATAGGCGGTGTAGTCGTAACTGGTAAAGGCGTTTTCCCGTCCGCCCGCAGCGGCAATGCGCTTGGAAAATTCTCCACCCGGGACTTTCTCCGTGCCTTTGAACATCATATGTTCCAGCACATGCGCCACGCCGGTGACGCCGTTGACTTCGTCAATGCTGCCCGCTTTGTACCAGATTTGCGTGACCACGACCGGCGAGCGGTGATCCTGCTTAACAATCAATCTCAAGCCATTATCGAGTAAGTATTCGTGCGGATTGGCAAGCGCCGGAGATGAAATCAGCGCAGCCGCGGTAAACAATGCGGAAAAAGAGAAAAGGCGAAACAAAGTAAAACAATCATCAGGTTTCATTTTTACCAACCAAAATGTAAGTAAACAGAATAAAATTAGGCTTTGAGAATTTCCAATATCTATCAGTAGAAGAGCCTACCAGAATGTTCAGTTTTTTTAAATCCAAAAAGGATCCCGCGGAATCCGCCGGAACACCGGCTTCGCCCGGAGCCGATGCGCCAGATGAAGCTGGAGCCGCAGCCAAACCGGAAGAACCGATAAGCTTTGCCGCCAAACTCAAGCTAGGACTGGCGCGCACCCGGCAGAATCTGAGCAAGCAGCTGTCGGGTTTATTCGGCGGCGGTAAAATCGACGAGGCGCTGTATGAAGAATTGGAGACGATTTTACTGACCTCCGACATCGGTGTGAGTGCAACGCAGCAGTTACTCGAGAATCTGCGCAAACGGGTCACACGCGACGCCTTAACCGACTCGGCGCAATTGAAGGAAGCGTTGAAAGAACTGCTCGCCGCCATGCTGGAGCCGCTGGCGCAGCCTTTGGATACCGCGGCGCACAAGCCGTTCGTCATCATGATCACCGGCGTCAACGGCGTGGGAAAAACCACGTCGATCGGTAAACTGGCGAAATATTTTCAGGGGCAAGGCAAATCGGTATTGCTGGCCGCCGGCGATACTTTCCGCGCGGCGGCGCGCGAGCAATTGATCGCCTGGGGGGAGCGCAACAACGTCACGGTCATCGCGCCGGATAACGATCCGGACAAAAAAAGCGATCCCGCTGCGGTGATTTTTGATGCGGTCAATTCAGCCAAGGCGCGCGGCATCGATATCGTACTGGCGGATACCGCCGGGCGGCTGACCACGCAATTGCATTTGATGGAAGAAATCAAGAAGGTAAAGCGCGTGATCGCCAAAGCCATGCCCGACGCGCCGCACGAAGTATTGCTGGTACTCGATGCGAATACGGGACAAAATGCCATCGCGCAAGTGAAAGCGTTTGATGAAGCGCTGGATGTCACCGGTCTGATTATGACCAAACTGGACGGTACCGCCAAGGGCGGTGTGGTGGCTGCGATTGCCGGGCAATATCCGGAAAATCCGCCGGCATTGCGTTTTATCGGCGTCGGCGAAGGTGTCGATGACTTAAGGCCGTTTGACGCCAAGCAGTTCGTTGACGCACTGTTTGATTGAACACTATCGACATGATCATCTTCAAGAATGTCTCGAAACGCTATCCCGACGGCTATGTGGCGCTGAATAACGTTGATCTGTCAGTGGCATCCGGCGAAATGGTGTTTCTGACCGGTCATTCGGGGGCGGGAAAAAGCACGTTATTAAAGCTCATCGCTGCGATCGAACGCCCCACTTCCGGCGTCATCACAATCAGCGGGCAGAATATCGCCCAGCTCAAACCGGCTGCCATTCCCTATCTGCGCCGCAAGATCGGCTTTATTTTCCAAGACCACAAGCTGCTGTTCGATCGCACTGTATTTGATAATGTCCTGCTGCCGCTGCAAATCAGCAATTTCGATCACAACACGGTGGCTGCCCGTGTCCGCGCCGCATTGGATAAAGTAGGGCTGTTAAAAAAAGAAAAAGCCATGCCGATCGCGTTATCGGGCGGAGAAAGGCAGCGGCTGTGCATTGCGCGCGCGGTGGTTCATCGTCCGGCTATTCTGATCGCCGATGAACCAACCGGCAATCTGGACGTGGAATACGCCCGGGATATCATGGCCCTGTTCACATCATTCAACCAAGTGGGGGTGACGGTGCTGATCGCAACGCATGATGCTTCATTATTGGAAGACACGCAGCATCGCATTCTGTCACTCAAACAAGGAAAACTGGCGGCATGATGCGCGCATGGCTGACACAACACGGGTTTGTATTTTTTCTCACGCTGAGACGGTTGATTGCAACGCCGCTCACCAGCTTGCTCAGTATTATCGTAATGGGGATTGCACTCAGTTTGCCGGCAGGCATTTATGTACTGATGCAAAACCTGCAAGCTTTTTCCGGACAAATGGCGGATTCCCCGCAGATGAGTTTGTTTCTTAAACTGGATACGACGCAAGACAGCATTGAGAAAGTCAATCAGCGTCTGGAAGAAAACCCGCAAATCCTGTCTGTCCGGTTTATTCCGAAAGACGCCGCGTTGCAGCAGTTGCAGCAAAGTAGCGGGCTTACGGATATCGCCGCGAGCCTGGGGCGCAACCCCCTTCCGGATGCCTTCGTTATTCATACTCAGGAAAACACCGCCGACGCGCTGGAACAATTGCGCCTGACCCTGCAAAAGTGGCCGGAAATTGAACATGTGCAATTCGATTCAGCTTGGATCGAGCGCTTGAATGCGTTACTCGATCTTGGCCGTTTTGCCGTGTTGATGCTCGCTACGCTACTGAGTGTCGCGATTATCGCGATCATGTTCAACACCATTCGTCTGCAAATACTTACCAAGCGGGATGAAATTGAATTATCCAAGCTCATCGGCGCGACCGACAGCTTTATCCAGCGCCCCTTCCTTTATTTCGGCGCACTGCAAGGATTGGCGGGAGGTGCTACGGCATGGCTTATCATGGCACTGGCCATTCGCACCTTCAATGAACAACTCATTACGCTGTCGCAACTTTATGCCATTGATTTGCAATTGCAGCCGCTCACTATGATGGACAGCATCAGTCTATTGCTGTTTTCAGGCTGGCTGGGATGGTTAGGTGCGCGCATCTCGGTTGCAAGCCATCTTTGGCAGATCGAACCCAAATAAGCAAAATCCTAGCGGCGAACTTTTTCAAATATTTGGCACTCTCATTGCGGGAGTGCTAGAATAATGCCGGTTTGAAAGACAATAATTGGGTGAAAACCCATATTCAGGAGATGATTACAATGACGAATGCTTTGACACTGCCTTCAATGGGTGGAAGTTTAGAAAGTTATATTCAGTCTGCTAATTCTTTCCCCATTCTTTCTCAAGAAGAAGAAAGCAGTTTGGCGCGGCGCTTGTGGGATCACGGCGATCTCGAGGCTGCGCAACAACTGATTTTGTCGCATTTACGGTTTGTGGTCGCAATAGCGCGCGGTTACAAGGGATATGGTCTTCCGCAAGCCGACTTGATCCAGGAAGGCAATATCGGTCTGATGAAAGCGGTCAAGCGTTTTGACCCTGAGCGCGGTGTACGTTTGGTATCCTTTGCCGTGCACTGGATCAAAGCGGAGATTCATGAGTTCATCATGCGTAATTGGCGTTTGGTTAAAATAGCCACCACCAAGCAACAGCGCAAATTGTTCTTCAACTTGCGCAGCATGAAGCAAGGACTGGATACGATGAATCCGCAAGAAGTGGATGCGATGGCTGCGCAGCTGGGTGTCAAATCCGAGGAAGTGGTTGAAATGGAGAAGCGCTTTAACGGCTCGGATATCTCATTGGAACCCATATCGGATGAAGAAGACGAGGCATTTAGTCCGATCAGCTACCTGACTGATGGCGAAGAACCGTCGCAAATTCTGGAAAATGAACAAATTGCGCACTTGCGCGAAAAAGGATTGCAGCAATCGCTTGCATGCCTAGATGATCGTAGCCGCCATATCATTGAAGCGCGCTGGTTAAGGGAAAAAGACGCGGCGACCCTGCATGATTTAGCGGAAGAATTGGGTGTATCCGCGGAGCGTATCCGTCAAATCGAAGCTAAGGCGCTGCAAAAAATGCGTGGTGTTTTGTCAGTTACTGCATAAAGTATGTGCATGGTTGTAATTTATAACGCCCATTTGACTTTGGATTAAGCCGAATGGGTGTATCATTTTAAAAACCGGAGAGGTACCGAAGCGGTCATAACGGCGCTGACTCGAAATCAGATGGTCAGGGTAACCTGGCACATGGGTTCGAATCCCATCCTCTCCGCCAATTAACTATCCAAACAAATCCAAATAAGTATAAATAAGCTAATAAATCAATAGATTCTCTCTGAAGTTTGTCCAAAGAAATCTCGTGGAATATAATGTCATCCAACTTTTTTGGCAAGACGGATGGTAAGACGAGATGGCAAAGGAAGTCAAAAGACTAAAAGCAGTACAAATCAATTCACTCCCACCTGGCACACACTCGGACGGTAATAATCTGCTTTTACGAGTACGAGATTCCGGTTCTCGCAGCTGGGTATTCCGATATAAGCAAAATGGCCGGGCCATTGAACTTGGATTAGGCTCAGCAACGGATAGAACACTAGCTGAGGCCCGTGAAATCGCCGGTAATATGCGGCGTGCAATCGCAAATGGCCAATCCCCCAAAGATGTATTACGCGTTGAAAAACCAAGCAAGACCTTCGCTGACTATGCGCTCGAATGCATAGAACATAAAAAGACTGGATGGCGGAACAGTAAGCACGAGAGTCAGTGGAGAAACACGCTTATGCAATATGCGTTTCCATTCATTGGCGATAAATCCATCATAAATATTGGCGTGGATGATGTTAAAGCCGTGCTTAACCCAATCTGGAAAGATAAGACGGAAACCGCATCAAGGGTAAGACAGCGAATAGAAGTAGTGTTGGATTACGCTTTTCTCCATGAAAATATCGACAAAAGTAACCCCGCTCGATGGAAAGGTTGTTTAGACCACATTTTTCCAGCACCGAAGAAAGTAACTCCTGTCGTTCATTTTAATGCGATTCCCTATGACAAGTTGATTGAAGTCATGAAAGCATTGCGTGCAAAAGACAAAACCAGCATGAGCGCTTTTTGCGTTAGATGGATAGCTCTGACTGCTTGCAGAAGTTCAGAAGCACGCGGCATGACTTGGAGTGAAATCGATAAGGCCGCAAAAACATGGACAATCCCAGCCAACCGAATGAAGTCGGGTCGAATGCACCGTGTGCCGTTAAGCCGTGAGTGCCTAGAAATACTGATTTCGTTAGAAAAATGCAAATCAGGGAACGATGATCATGTGTTTGGTCTAAAACTCAGCGACGTAGCCGTTAGTAAAATGCTCAAAAGCGTTTCTTACCCTGAAGCTACCATACATGGCTTACGAAGCTCGTTTCGTGATTGGTGCGGCGACAAAACCAATTTTTCACGGGAAGTTTGCGAAGCAGCATTAGCTCACGTAATCGAGAATCAAACAGAAGCCGCTTACCGGAGAAGTGATTTATTTGAAAAACGACGTGAGTTAATGGCAAGGTGGGAAGAGTATTTGCTAGTAGAAATAATAAGATGAATAACTCGTATCAGATCATGCAGTAACTGAAATGACTCATAATCACCAATTGGAGGAAATAGCTGAAGCAATTTGACTCAATACTAATAGTATCCCGAATATCCGGTCCGATTCACTACAGCCGATTCAGAGCTTGTTGACTAAAGTATGATAATTGGAGAGTATATACGCACATATACTACGAGTGCCACTGATGCGGAAAAATAGAAACAAAGTAACTTTTAATTTAATGCATCTAGTGCCCTCAGAAATATCAATTGTGACCGTGCTGAGCAGAATCATTTTTAAGCACCAGCAGCGCATAATGTGTCAATAAAAATAATTGAAGATGGATTGAGTGGGCTTATGATGCGTAGCCGTTTGTATGAACTTGAAAGATTGCGACGTTTGGCGATTGTTAAAGGAAACTGCTTAAAATGGTCTAATATCGAAGACGAGATCGCTCATATGAGGGCATCATCTCTTCAATTACGTCCTCACGAATCTCAAGCGTTTGAGTACGTTCGGCAAGCATACATCCCGAAAGATCTTATTCGAGAGATAAGTTATTTGAATGAGGATGCACTACCGCGACGAGAAATAGAACCAATGATTGAAGACTGTCGCGCTTTTGTTAGTGACAAACTTCGAGTTGATATTTCTGGAGTCCAGATTGTCAGGATCAATCTGGATCTCGCTCTTAGTGAGGGGCAGGCAGCTTCATGTGGTGACACAGAGCATCTCGTCTTGATGCCGTTGAAGGGGACTGGCTTCGAGGCGCCGGATATGTTAGTACATGAACTTGGACATACCGCAGAATTCACTCTGAGACGGTCCATTGGCGAGGATCGTTTCTTAGCCTCTCATAGATTCTTAAGTGAAACGGTAGCACATTACTGCCAGTATCGTTATTTGAAGGAATTCGGCACACCGCAGGAGCGGTTAGGTGTAATGGGCTCCATCGTAAAGGAATATTTGGCGTTAAAGGCTGTTCTTGCGAGTTATGATTTAGAAAGAAGAGATGAAGACAGATTGTTAATTCATGAAATATGTGCCCATGAGTATGTTTCAGACTTCGTTGAAATATATGGTAGGAATAGAGTGGGAAGTATTTTAAAAGGGTATGACCAATTATCGATAGGGTATATCTACCAATATTTTGTAGAGCCGCGGTTTGGTGCGATATTAGCAATGCACTTAATCGACCAGCCCCAAAAAGTTAGGGATCTCGCCATGTCTGAAGCAAATAAACCTATTGCAGCAACTCTGCGTGAAATGAATTTAGACGCAGAGTTGTTGTTGGATTTTTCACGTTTAGGGGACATAATGTGGAACTTCGTTGATTCATGATTTATAAAGACTCTAAATTAGCAGAGAGAGTAAGAGGAATAATGTCCACACGGAAGTAAAGCGAACTCATATCGAAGCATGTAAACCAGCGGTATGTCTCAGGCGGCTTATTGCCGGGGAAATGGTTTGAACACCAAGACGTTTGGCAATTGGGTTCGGAAGCATCGTGCCGATCAGGTCATTCGGTTGCCCGAGTCATCAAACACAAGATTGGCTTGTTTAATTTAGTAACTACTCAACACGTTCTAGCCAATTGATTCAATACGGCTATCTCCTGGTCACTGTACCATAAGTTATATTTATCCTTAACTCGTTCCCAACGCTTTCCATACTCACACCAATAGGATTTCAAAGGCGGCAACCACTCATGAGGTGCTTTATCGGATTTGGATTGATTCACCGAATCCGATACGACTATTAAATTCTCAAAATCATTTGCAAATTCCCGGCGTTGCTTCCTGCTCCACTTCCCAGCGCCATGCTGGTGCGCGTGTGCGAGTGACACAATATGATCGATGTCCACATCGGAAGCTTTGGTAAACACTTTGCCGGTATATGCGCCCACCCATTCACCACTCACAACAGTGCAATGCTTGGAGTTTTTAAATTGCACGGGTATCCTGCTGGCCGCAATCAGCATTTCTTGCCGGGTATTTTGGCAATCTCCATCGGCATCTATCCAATGCGGCCAATCTTTCCGGTTATACGGTTTTTGTGCTGTCTGATAAACGTTGATACCGGCATTTTGACTGGGGTAGTTTCCCCCTTTATCGGCGGCGCAACCTGAGAATATTCCTAGAGTAACGATCAACAGGAGTACCTGACAAGCGATTCTCTTTGATATTATTGTTAATTCTCTCATTCACACACTCCAAAAACGATACCGCTAATGAAATCCGTTACAATCATGGGAACGGATTCTGGCAATTATTTGTGCAAATACAGCGGCAGGTAATGCAAGCAGGCCAAACAGAATCAATCCCAAAGGTAGTAAACCAAAACCGGAATTGGATAGCATCATCATCCCAGCCTGCCCAAACATGATAGCGTATCCCCAGCGCCACGGTTTTTCAGGAAACTGGTAGCCGAGCCAGCCTGCAAACAAAATCGAAAGCGGATAAGTCACAGACCAGTAGGATGGGGTATCCCAGGCTTCGCTTTTACCGCTTATCATTGCCGTTGCCTGCCATAAAACGGCACCTCCGATGAGTGCAAGCATGTAGGCAATTTTTACTGTTCTATCGTTCATAGGAAATAAATTTAGAAAGAAGCAGGTTAAGAACGGTAAGAATTGACGCTGATTGAAGTAAAATCTGCTAATTCACAGATTCACAGTACAACACAAATCAGCTCATCCCAGTTCGTCGTATAGTTCGGGCTTTTGTTTCCCTGCTTCATTTTCCAAGGCTGCTTGAATCCCTCGGATGCGAGTTTAATCGTTCCTCTACCCATGCGGGCATTGATATGATCCATGACGCTCATCAATTTGCTGGATTGAGTATCGGCTATTGATATTGAACCAAAGAGATCCAGTTGCCGGTATTGTCGAGGTACCAGTTCAGATAGCATCACGCCCGCTTTTTGATATTTATAGCTGCGGCGGTAAATTCTGCGTAATCCCCATAAAGCCACCTTGGTCAGCAATCTCGTGTCGTCCGTTTGTCTTGGCAACGCAATCGTCATACCGTTGGCATAATACGGTTCTTTTTCATTGAACGGACTGGTGCGGATGCTAACGTGCACCGATCCGGCATACGATTGTTGCCGCCTTAGCTTTTCTGCTGCGCGATTGATGTAGAGCGATACTGACTCTTCCAGGCTGGCCAGATCGGATACCGGAATGCCAAACGAGCGAGAACTGACGATCTGTTTTTTCGGTGGATTGATTTCTTCCAGCTCGATACAGGCCGTGCCATTGATTTCCCGGATGATCTTTTCCATCACGACCGAGAAACGGGCACGCAGTTGCGATGGCGACGCAGTTTGGAGATCCCATACAGTTTTGATGCCGATTTCGTGCAGCTTGGGTGCAAGCCGTCTGCCGATACCCCAGATTTCCCCGACTTCGATGCGTCGAAACCAATCAATTTGTTGTTCGAGTGACAGGCTATTGAGATCGCACACCCCATTAAATTCAGGATTCTTTTTAGCGATATGATTAGCCAACTTGGCCAGTGTCTTGGTCGATCCAATACCCACACACACCGGCAATCCCGTCCATTTTTTGATGCATTTCCGGATTTTCTGCCCATAACCGGTATGGCTGTATCTTTTGAATCCGGTGAGATCGAGAAAGCATTCATCAATCGAGTAGATTTCCTGTTCGGGACTAAACATGCCTAAAATGCTCATGACGCGATTGCTCATGTCGGCATAGAGCGCATAGTTGGATGAATACGCAATGATGCCGTGCTTTCTGGCCAAGTCTTTGAGCTGAAACCACGGTTGCCCCATCTTGACGCCCAGTGCTTTGACTTCGTTGCTCCTGGCCACTGCGCAGCCGTCATTATTGGATAGTACGACAACCGGCCTGCCTTCCAATTTGGGATTGAATACTCGTTCACAGCTGACGTAAAAATTATTAACGTCAATTAACGCGATGGAACGATTACTCATGATTGATACGATGCGATAACAGCGATGGTTTTTCTGCAAAAAAACGGCAATAGTTTGCTTATTTAAAGCGACGGAATGATCCGATCACGACACCGAATATCTCAAACTGGGTATCGGGGCGAATATAAATAGGCTTGTAAGCGCCCGTCGAGTTAGCTGGTAGCAGCCGTGGCATTTTGTTCGCGCCATGATCCAGGATTTTGATGGTAAATTCACGATCTACCACCGCCAGCACAATATCGCCGATACCGGGTGTTTTGGAGCGATCCACCACCACTTTATCGCCCGGTAGCAAACCGACATCGATCATCGAGTCTCCCTTGATCGTGACGAAAAATGTAGAGGCAGCGTGATCGATCATAAACTCACTGATGTCCAGCCGCTTCTCGACATGATCATCTGCCGGGCTGGGAAATCCTGCTGCGACTTTGGTAGCAAATAATGGCAATAGCGTCGGCTGTTCACTGATTGCAGGAGTGAAAAACTCATCGACTTCGATTTCTGTGATGACATTCTCATCCGCAGCATTCGCTCTTTTGCGCTGCAAAGCTTCCAGAAAGCTTTTGATCGTTGCCGTCTGGCTCTGCGGTATGCGCATCACTTCTGTCGGCTCCCCGAATTTACCCTGACCTCGCGGTCTGCCAGCATTTTCGCGTTTTCCACCTCGATTGGACATGATTGAATGACTCCACACTTGAAATATGTATCAATATTCAAACACACGAGCTATAACGATGTCAAATAGACTGAAAGAATTTGTATCAGGTATTTGATGACTCCGATTCTGACTCCGGCAATCTCATTAATCGAGGCCAGCGATCATGAATCCAATGGTATTCAGGCGGCGTTTCTTCAGTAACGACATAAACCCTTTGCTCTCCACCTCTTTCAGCCAACAATGCTTGGATTGCCATATTGGGCGTCAGAGTTATCCAATGAGATTGTTTGTCCTGATCTTTTTCCATGAAGCTTTCAGCAAGAATCAATACCGGCCTGGGGTGCCAAGGCTTCCATTTACCCGCCTTGATAGAATCAAGTCGAGCCCAGCCGCCATTGGGAAATTTGTTGGATTCTTCTTTACGTCTGCCCCAGATAACCCAAGTGACGCCGCCATGTCGAAGTTTTACCGGCAATTTTGCATCGGGCTGTGGAAAGAAGATTTTATGATTTTGGTATTGAATGCCGCCACACATGAAAAGAGTATAGCTAACTGGAAAAAGCCTTTTTCAAAATAATCATTAACGCCTCGCTCCTTGCTGGGGGAAGACCCCATTTAGGCTTAACAGTTTTAATAATTTTCTGCAATTTAAGATATTTACAGAGAATAATCGTCTTGGATCGGTTAAGATCGGTAAAATTAGTATGTTTGTCTGGTTATTTTGGTTGTTTAGCTTAAGAGAGATTTATTTAATCCCTTTTTTGTCTCTGGTAAACGCATGATTTATAACTCAGCTGTTCACAGGAGAGCTTGAAAAATGACAGAGATGGAAGACCGCTGGTTATCGATAAGTGAGATTTGCAAGTACCTCGGGGTCAGTAATGACACCGTGTACAAGTGGATTGATAAACATAAAATGCCCGCGCATCGCATGGGCCGTCTTTGGAAGTTCAAGAAGAATGAAGTGGACGAATGGGTTAAAGCCGGTGGTGCCGCAGAACATAATAAAAAGAATCCGGAACAATAATGAGTACAGCCAGATATAGCATGTCATTTACAACGGGCAGTCTTTTTCATCGCGAGTCGGTAATGCTGGCCGCGTTGTATCTTGATCTTGGCGATTGGGATTCTGTTCGCGATAAGGTCATCTCAGATAATGTATTGCAGACTAGAACCCTGAATACACTCAAGCGTGTCTGCCGTGAGGTTATCTCTCGATTGAAAACTCTGAGTCCTGGTGAGCTTAAATTCCTACTTGAGACCAGCCATCAGGAACAAGCCTATCTCCTTTGGTTGGCTGTTTGCCGCCGGTACAGATTCATAGCTGATTTTGCTATCGAAGTTCTCCGTGAGCGCTATATCACCTTAAAGACTGATTTGAATTACGAAGATTATGATTCTTTCTTCAATCAAAAATCTGAATGGCATTCAGAGCTTGATGAAATTCGACCGGCCACAAGAAGCAAATTGCGACAGGTGCTTTTCAAGATACTCCGCGAAGCTGACCTGTTGAGCGCCAATAACATAATTAGTGCCGCTATGCTTAGCCAACAACTAATTGATTTAATTTCTCATGGTAACCCTAGAGAGATTTTATATTTCCCTATCTTTGAATCCGATCTGAAGCGGCAGGCACGGTGTCAGTAGATATAGCCAAAATGCCAATGCAAGTTAGATTTCAGCATCTCTTCGCTGTAATGTCCAGCCAGCGTTTTCTCAAAAAGCAAGGACTTGGCAACGAGGTACCTTTCTTCATCTGCCCATTCAGACCTGAAGAAACTGTTGAAATGGAGCGGCTTCAGCGCCAGCTAGTCAATCGACTTGAGCAGGCAGGCGTTCGGATTCTTGAGATCAATCTCTATGATCTTTCGATAGAAATTCTTAAAGAGCGCGACATATGGGATCAGATTCTCGATATGGAGGAATCTGTGTCTAAAGAGCATCTCAAAGAGCTGCTGCAAGGAGTGCTGGACCCGGAAGCGCATCTTATCCCAGCGATAGCGACCAAGCTGGCAAGCACCGAGTTTGAGATTCTCTTTCTTTCAGGGGTTGGAGAAGTGTTCCCCTACATTCGCTCGCACAACGTTTTGAATAATTTGCAAAGTACAGCAAAAGAAAGACCAACCGTCATGTTTTTTCCCGGTGCATACACCCACTCGCTCGAATCCGGCGCATCGCTTGATTTGTTCGGAAAGCTGCATGACGACAAGTACTACCGAGCATTCAACATATTTCACTGCGAAGCGTAAATAAAGGGAGCCATGATGATACTTAAAACAATCTTCCAGAAACCAGTTGAGCGCACGATAGAAGGCGTCATTAAGGCTGACGATGAAGCTAGCCTTCGCCTTGAAATCGAAGAATATGTGCTGACCAATGAAGTAGAAAAGAGACTTGAGTCCTTCCTGGATGCCTACAACAACTATGAAGGCGCTAACGGCGTATGGGTATCTGGCTTCTTTGGGTCTGGTAAATCACATTTGTTAAAAATGCTAGCTCTATTGCTTGAGAACCGGCAGATAGATGGTGCCTCGGCACTTGACTTGTTCTTACCGAAATGTGGCGATAATGAAATTTTGCGAGGTGACCTCAAAAGAGCGGTCAACATTCCTTCAAAAAGCATTCTTTTCAACATTGATCAGAAAGCTGACGTAATCAGCAAGACTCAAATCGACGCACTGCTTGCCGTTTTCGTTAAGGTTTTCGACGAGATGTGCGGGTACTATGGGAAACAGGGGCACATTGCTCAGTTCGAGCGAGACTTAGATAGTCGTGGACTCTACGAAAATTTCAAATCAGCTTACGAGTCTGCGACGGGGAAAGCGTGGCATAAAGGTCGCGAGCAGGCACTTCTGGAATCAGAAAACATCGCCAAGGCCTATGCGCAGGTTGCAGGGGGAGAGGAAGCATCAGCTATCGGGATACTGGATAAGTACCGAAATCAGTATCGCGTTTCCATCGAAGATTTTGCCGAGCAGGTTTTCGCCTTCATAGAACGACAAACACCCGAATTTCGCTTGAACTTTTTTGTCGACGAGGTCGGCCAATACATAGCCGAAAACGTCAAGCTAATGACTAATTTGCAAACCATTGCTGAAAGCTTGGCTACAAAATGCCGTGGACGCGCATGGGTTATTGTAACCGCTCAAGAAGACATGGGCACAGTAGTAGGAGAAATGGGTAGGCAACAAGGAAATGACTTTTCCAAGATTCAGGCTCGATTTGCTAACCGCATGAAGCTAACAAGCGCTGATGTTGCTGAAGTCATTCAAAAACGTCTGTTATTGAAGAATGACGAAGGTATACGCCTTCTGACTGACATTTATCACGCGCAGTCCAACAATTTTAAGACACTGTTTGACTTTGCGGATGGTTCCGTCACTTACCGAAATTTTCAGGATCGCGACCACTTCATTCACAGCTATCCATTTATTCCCTACCAGTTTGCGTTATTCCAATCAGCCATCCAGAACTTATCCCAACATAATGCTTTCGAGGGAAAACATAGCTCAGTGGGCGAGCGCTCCATGCTGGGTGTTTTTCAGCAAGTGGCAATTCATATTGGCGACCATGAAATAGGTCAATTGTCAACCTTTGATCTGATGTTTGAAGGTATTCGCACAGCGCTCAAATCCAATATCCAGCGCGCCATTATCCAGGCCGAAAATCACCTTGAGAATCACTTTGCTATTCGTCTGCTAAAAACCCTCTTTTTGGTCAAATACGTCAAGGAATTCAAGCCGACTCTTCGCAATCTGTGCGTTCTCATGCTGGATGGCTTCAATCAGGAATTGCCCGCTCTTAGAAAGAGGGTTGAGGAAGCGCTTAGTCTCTTGGAACAGCAGACCTATGTGCAGCGCAATGGTGAGCTGTATGAGTATCTCACTGACGAGGAAAAAGACGTTGAGCAAGAAATAAAAAATACCGAGATAGAAACATCGGACGTTGCAGTAGAGCTCGAAAAAATCGTATTTGACCACGTCATAAAACACCGAAAGATTCGTTACGAAGAAAACAGCCAGGATTACCCATTCTCCAGAAAGCTTGATGACCGATTGCATGGTCGAGAATATGAATTGGCAATTCACGTTATTACCCCCTTCCATGAAAATGCAGAAAGCGAATCCATTCTCCGAATGCAGAGCATGGGTCGGGATGAGTTGATGATCGTGATGCCGACAGATGAACGTCTAGTACGCGACATTCTCATGTACAAACGAACTGAAAAATACATTCGCCAGAACATGTCAATCACGCAACAGGAAGCTGTGAAGCGAATTTTGACTGACAAAGGTTTCCAGAATCGGGAGCGATACGCAGAACTACAGCAACGTGTTCAAACGCTTATTGCCAAAGCGAAGCTGATCGTTGCTGGAGCTGACATCGAAATTGGATCAGAGGATGCACAGACTCGTGTTTTGCGCGGATTTCACGAATTGGTTTCTCGCGCCTATCCCAATCTACGTATGTTGCGAGGCATCATTTACACTGAGAACGATATTGCAAAATGCCTCATGAATTCGCAGCAAGGGCTATTTGGAAATGACGCTACTTCTCTCGCAGAATCAGAACAGGAACTGCTCGCCTTCATTCAAAGCAACAGCCGAGGTGGTGTCCGCACTACGCTGAAAGGCCTATTGGAAAGGTTCGAGCGCAAACCTTACGGCTGGTACTACGCTGCGGTACTTTGCACGCTGGCAAACTTATGCGCACGTGGTAAGGTAGAAGTGCGTGTGGATGGGAATCTTCTTGAAGAAGCTGAAGTGGAGCGAACGTTACGCAATACCCACAACCACGGCAACATCGTGCTAGAGCCCCAGGTTGAGTTCACCGCGTCACAAGTTCGAGCTGTGAAGGAATTCTTTGAAGACTTTTTCGATACTCCGCCCAGCACCAGCGAGGCAAAGACTTTAGGCAAAGAAACCGGCACTGCATTCCAAGAATTGATGCATCAGCTTTCGCCTTTGGCAGCTCAATCCGCGTACTATCCGTTCCTGAATGCCCTGACTCCAGCACTTGAAAAGCTTAAGGATGTCACCGGTAAACCTTATGCCTGGTATCTGACCGAACTAATGCGTCAGGAGGATTCCCTTCTTGCAATAAAGGAAGAAGTAATTGATCCAATCCGAAAATTTATGAACGGGCCCCAAAAAGGAATTTTCGACAGCGCCCGTAAGTTTGTACAAACGCAAGAACCCAACTTTTCTTACGTCGACGGTGATGAAGCTGCCCAAGTAGTACATTGCTTGATTAATGTGGAATGCTTTAGGGGTAATCGTATGCAGCAGGTCAAGACGCAAGTCGAAACACTGCAGGAGAAAGTCAACGCTCAGATTGAAGCCGAGATTACCAGAGCCAAGGAAGCGGTCGCCGCTCTTAAAGGCCGTCTCTGCGGTATGGCTGAATTCAGTGCATTGAATGGCGAGCAACAGGAGCAGATTACCCATCCTTTCAACGAATTCGATAACGCCATTGAGCGCCAGAAACTGATTGCCGTCATCCGTGACACCCTTCGCCGATTTGAAGAAAGCGAGTACCAGCGGCTGCTTTCTCAAATGACATCCTGGGCGCAACCGGCACCAGCATCCGAGCCAGCGTGGGAACTCGGCGGAACCGTCACGCCAGATGAAGGTAGAAAACCCACGCCACCCGCTAAGGCGGAATCGCATATCGAGTATGTGCCCAGCCGCTCAGTGAAAGTCTCATTCGACAAAGCATGGCTGGCAAGTGAATCCGATATTGATCGCTACCTGGAATCCATGCGCGAGGCGCTGCTGGAAGAAATCCGCAAAGGCAAAAGGATTCAAATCTGATGGAAACAGCAAAACTAAAAAAATTCGCCCAATTCGCACGGCGCAGCTTAATTGAGCAAGTCTCCACCAAGCTAAAACAGGTGTTAGCAGAAAACAGTGCAGCGCGACGTGAAAGTGCCGAGGCGATAAAAAAGCTAGAAGAGGCAATTCGCGATCACGGAGAAGAACAGGTCATCGAACGAGTGGCCTACATCTGGTTCAATCGTTTCTGTGCCCTGCGCTTCATGGATGTGAACCGCTATACTCGCATCGGCGTGATATCGCCTGCCGAAGGGCAATTCCAGCCCGAGATATTAGCCGAAGCCAAGATGGGACATATTGACGAAGAGCTTGTGTACGAGAAGGCCAAGCAAAAAATCTTTGCTCTGCTCGACGGCAAAATACCCAGTCATGATCCGCAAGGCGAAGCTTATCGTCTGCTGGTGGTTTCAGCGTGCAACTACTGGCACAAGGCCATGCCGTTCCTATTCCAGCGTATCGATGATTACACTGAATTGCTGATGCCGGACGATCTGCTCTCGGGCAATTCGATTTTGGCCTATACGCGCGAAGCAATGACGCCGGATGCCTGCGAAGATGTCGAGGTGATCGGCTGGCTTTATCAGTTCTACATTTCGGAAAAGAAGGACGAAGTTTTCGACGGATTGAAGAAAAACAAAAAGATCACACCTGAGAATATACCTGCCGCTACCCAGCTTTTTACTCCGCATTGGATCGTCCGCTATCTGGTAGAAAATTCGCTTGGCCGCCTGTGGCTGCTCAATCGCCCTGGCTCGAAATTAGCTGAAAAAATGGATTACTACATCAAGCCTGAACAAGTCGAAGCGGATTTTCTTCGAATTGCCACGCCGGAAGAAATAAAAATTTGCGATCCGGCCTGCGGTTCAGGCCACATGCTTACTTACGCATTCGATTTGCTGTATGCAATCTATGAAGAAGAAGGTTACGAGCCTACCGATATTCCTGAAAAAATTCTCACCCACAACCTTTACGGCATCGAGATTGATGAACGCGCAGGCGAGCTTGCTGCCTTCGCACTGACAATGAAAGCCCGCGCCAAACAGCGCCGGTTTTTCAATAAAAGCATTAAGCCGAATATCTGCGTATTGGAGAATGTGCACTTCGACGGGGATGAACTGACGAACTATATGGATTTTATCGAACGCGATTTATTTACTGCCCCGTTGCAAACCACCCTGCACCAGTTCGAAGAGGCAGATAATTTCGGCTCCCTTATCCGGCATGAATTGACTGACGTACAAGGCGTCCTCCAACTTCTGGAAGCCAAAGATATATCTGGTCAGTTATTCCTCAGCGAGACGCATAAAAAGGTGTTGCAAGCCCTGCAGCAGGCCGAATACCTCAGCCCAAAATACCATGTAGTGATTGCCAATCCTCCGTATATGGGTGGCAAGGGGATGAATGGACGAATGGGGGCGTGGATTAGGGATCAATATCCAGATAGCAAATATGACTTGTTTTCTGCTTTTATCGAAAGAGGTCTTGAGCTAATAAATAATCGTTGCTTTAGCGCTATGGTCACCATGGAAAGCTGGATGTTTCTATCATCTTTCGAAAGGATGCGTACAAAACTCTTCAGCCAGGCAACAATTTGCTCGCTTCTCCATATGCCCTATTCAGGCAAGGGCGGAACAAGTATGGGGATCAACTTTGGCACGAGCGCATTTGTAACACTGAAAGACCTGAAGCCAGATTATAAAGGTCATTACTGTTGTGTTCGGTACTATGAAACTGATGATGGGGGTGTTCCTCTGGAGTTTCCGCCGAAAAATGAACGCCTTTCGATTGTTTCATCCAACGAAATGCACCTGATTCCAGGGACACCAATTGCATACTGGGTATCTGATAAGTTAAGGCAAGCATTTGCTTCAGGAATCCCACTGAAGAAAAAGGGTGATACTCGTCAAGGTATGGCAACAAGCGATAACAACAGGTTTTTGCGTGAGTGGTTTGAGGTTGATATCGGGAGAATCTGCTTCGGAGCGAAGACCTGTGAGGATGCAAAAGAATCAGGGAAGAAATGGTTCCCGTACAATAAGGGCGGAGCATATCGCCGTTGGTATGGCAACTGTGAGCATGTTGTAAATTGGGAAAATGACGGCGAGGAAGTGCTCGATTATGCCGCATCTCTTTATGGTAGCCCAACTAGAACGATAAAAAGTATTTCGGAGTACTTTAAGCCGTCGATTAGCTGGTCAAAAGTTACGACGGGAGGGTTCTCAATGCGCTATTTCAAAGAGGGCTTCATCTTTGACGTAGCTGGATGTTCAGTTTTTTCAGAAACCAAGCGCGACCTAAAGACCCTCTTGGGGTTTACCAATTCACCAGTAGCAAAATCAATTCTCGCTAGTATATCCCCAACGTTGAACTTTGAAGCCGGGCAAATAGCGTTACTGCCAGTCTTTGAGGATCTTTTCAATAGAGATTACTACCTAAAGCCCGAGAAGCTTATTGATACTGCGCAAGACGATTGGGATTTATACGAAATCTCCTGGGATTTCACCAGGCAACCGCTGCTAAATCCCGACTATCGTCAGCCAACCCTGAAGGGAACCTACCAGAAACTCCGTGCCCATTGGTGCGAAATGACCTTGGAGATGCAACGGCTTGAGGAAGAGAACAATCGCATTTTTATCGAAGCCTACGGCCTGCAGGATGAATTGAAGCCCGAGGTGCCGCTTAACGAAATCACCCTAACCTGCAACCCACACTACCGCTACGGCGGAGATAAAAGTGAGAAAGAGCTTGAAGCACTGTTGCTGGCCGACACTATGCGAGAGCTGGTTTCCTATGCCGTAGGCTGCATGTTTGGCCGCTATGCGCTAGACAAGCCGGGGCTGATCCTGGCCAATCAGGGCGAAACAATTGAGGACTATCTGAAACAGGTTCCAGAGCCCAGCTTTCCAGCCGATGATGATAACGTCATCCCTATGCTCGACGGTGACTGGTTCACCGACGACATCGCCGAGCGCTTCCGCAAATTCCTGCGCGTAGCTTTTGGTGAAGAGAATTATGAGGAAAACCTTCAGTTCGTAGAACAATCTCTGAACATCAAGAAAAAGCGTGACTATACCATCCGCGATTACTTCCTTAACGAATTCTACAGCGACCATGTGAAGCGCTACAAAAAGCGTCCTATCTATTGGCTTTTCTCCAGCCCCAAAGGCAATTTCAATGCACTGATATACATGCACCGCTACCGCCCCGACACGGTCAGCGTGGTGCTCAATGATTATCTGCGCGAATTCCGCACCAAGCTCAGTGCCGAAAAAAAACGTCTGGAGGCAATCAGTATTAGCGCCAGTGCAACTCAGGCTGAGAAAGCCAAGGCACTCAAGGACATTGAAAAATTAACCAAGATGATTGCCGAGATGGAAGAGTACGAGCGAGAGGTGATTTACCCGTTGGCTACTCAGCAAATAAAAATCGACCTCGACGATGGCGTGAAGATCAACTACACCAAATTCGGTATGGCTTTGAAGAAGATTCCTGGTTTGGATGCAAAAGATGAGGAGTGAGTAAACCTATGAATGTCAATAAAACCGATATAAGTGAGGATATTGAGGGGCTCGATATGGATGAAGACGCCTCCTTTGGAGACTATCCGATTGATACTGTACTTATTCGCAACGAGAATAGAACAGTTCATGATGTGTTGCGAAGAATAGAAAAAGGCACATTTATCATGGACCCAGATTTTCAGCGAGACTTTATCTGGGAAGAAAATAAGCAGAGTAAATTGATAGAATCAGTTTTGATGAGAATTCCCTTGCCAGTATTTTACTTAGCAGAAAATCCTCAAGGACAGATGATAGTCGTTGATGGTTTGCAGCGGCTTTCAACTTTCCAGCGTTTTGTTAATAATGAGTTGCGTCTCAAGCTCAAACATCAACCAGAGCTTGATAATAAGCGATTTAAAGATCTTTCACCAAAACTTCAAAATCGTCTTGAGGACTGTAATTTAATCCTCTATGTCATTGACGCAAAAGTTCCAGCACAAGCCCTGCTGGATATTTTTGAGCGTGTAAATAGTGGCTTGGCTCTTACACGCCAACAGATGAGAAATTGTCTATTTACTGGTCAAGCGACCAGATTCCTGAAAGTGGAGGCAAACACACCGCTATTTAAACAGGCGACTGGTAGCAGCCTGAATCCTCAAACTATGAGAGATAGAGAACTAATCAATCGATTTTGTGCATTTCAGATATTAGGTATCGATAAATATAAAGGCGACATGGATGATTATCTTGCCAGAGCCCTTGAAAGCATGAACAAAATGGAGAAGGGTGAACTTAAAAAACTTTCTACCATGTTTAGGACAAGTCTAAGTAATAACATCAAACTTTTTGGCAAGCACGCATTTAGAAAACATGTGCGTGAACAAAGTCAACGCAGCGTAATAAATGCATCACTCTGGGATGTAATGTCGACTGGATTATCCCATTATCCTGAACATTTGGTTGAAGCGCGCCTTGAAAAATTACAGATGTCTTTCTATGAACTTTTTAGTACATATGGCTTTAATGATTCGATTACTTTGGGAACAAATCAAGTCAGTCGTGTCAGAAATCGTTTCTTGAAAACTAATGAAATTTTAAAGGAGGTATTTGGTGATTACGCAAATTGATCTCCGTTATTTCAAGTGTTTCGAACTTCTAAAGCTTCCTCTCACTAACCTGACATTATTGTCCGGATCAAATGCCTCTGGTAAATCTTCAATTCTTCAGGCATTGGTATTGTTACATCAAACAATTAGAGAACACGAATGGTCTACTCGACTGATGCTAAATGGTAACGCCATGAAATTGGGAACTGTTTTAGATGTAATTGATAAAATTCATGGTCGGCATGAATTAGAGATTGCTCTTTCAACCGATGAACATCATTACCACTGGGGATTCTCGGGTGAACGCACAGAAATGTCTCTCGCTATCGATCGTGTGGAAATAGATGGAGTAGTCAGCAATACTCCAGAGAAATTGCGGTATTTACTGCCTCATGAACAAGATTCTAACTCTAACGAGATAATTCGTTGCTTGCAAACACTTACCTACATTACTGCTGAACGCATTGGGCCTCGGGCATTCTATTCTCTTGAAGATAAACAGAATACCTTAGTAGTTGGTTCTGCAGGTGAGCATGCTATTAGCTTGCTGCATTTATGTAGGGATGAACTCGTCATGGAGGAACTGAGATTGTCAGGTGCACCCCCAACACGTTTGCGCCAAGTTGAAGCCAGAATGCAGGAATTTTTTCCAGGTTGTGGTCTGATTGTCGAACAGATTCCTCGAATGAATGCGGTTACACTTGGGCTTAGGACATCAGAAGATACTGATTTTCATCGCCCTGTTCATGTCGGTTTTGGATTGACACAGGTTTTACCTATTGTCATTGCTGCACTTTCGATAGCAAAAGGAAACTTGCTTTTAATTGAAAATCCTGAAGTACATCTCCATCCTGCCGGGCAAGCACTAATGGGAGAATTTTTGGCTCATGTAGCCCAAGCAGGAATACAAATAATAATTGAAACTCATAGCGATCATGTTCTCAACGGTATTCGTCGCGCAGTACGAGCCCAAAGACTTATACCAGAACAAGTTGCCTTGCATTTCTTCAGACCAAGAAGTGAAAACGAAGCCCAAGTAATGACTCCACAGCTTGATTCTTCAGGACATATTGATGTGTGGCCTGAAGGTTTTTTTGATCAGTTTGACAAAGATTTGAATCACTTTGCGGGATGGGAGAGTTGAATGATATGGAATTGATGATAAATGAACTCTCTTGCAATGGACAATTTTCTGATTTTAAGGCATTCAGCGAAGCGATTGATCGGTTGATGCTTATGAGAAGTATATGCCGAAAATTTGGTCGAGAATTATATTGCCATCGGAACATGACTCATGTCCAGGTAACCAGGGAATTAAACATGCATCAAGTTGTTCAGTGTTTTGATGTGGATAAAAGAAGGGCACTGATGCAATGGTTCGCAAGGCAAGGTCCATTTTGGGAAGATATACGCGAGCATGATTCGGATGATTATATAGAATGCCAAGATGAAATCGTCACTGATACTGCAATTGGTGAAGTGGCCTTTCGCTGTTTTAAAGGTAATGATTCTCAGGTTGTAAGCTTGACACCATCAAACTGGGAATACTCGCCTCTCCAAATTTACTGGAAACGTACGAGCGAAGAAAGCCTGGAAATAGATGTGCTTAATCATTTCGACGCTGGATCACTAGAGAAAAATCTACATTCCTCGGCTGCACTAATTGAATCATGGAACCAACTGACTTCTATTTGTATAAGCCGATTCGTTGCAATCACATTTTCAACAGATACCTTTAAACCGTTATTTGGCTATCCATTTTTACCTGGAGTGGCTCAACGGATAATTGAGCGGCTAGAAGTGCTTGAGAAACTAAAGAACTTTGTTGATTCATCAGGTAAGAGGACACCAGAGGGCCATAGGCTGTATCAGGAACATTTTACAGGCGACAAAGCCTGGTTTTCAGATTCGTCAGACACAGAAAAAAGAGATTTTAAATCTGAATTGACCTTTAAACACCCTAGGAAAGAAGGAAGCACACTTTTCTGCACTATGCACGGCAAGATTAAAACTCCACAAATCCGTATCCATTTCACCCTACCCAGTCAAACAGATCCAGAGCTATATGTTCTTTACATTGGTCCCAAAATAACAAAGGGATAGTTTAATGAATGACCGCATAGCCCAGGCCCTAACCAAGCTCTTCGAACGACACCGGATCGTCTTCTGGTACGACACAAAGAAAGAGCTGCGCAGTGACTTCGAAGCATTGTTACTTCCCGGCATTGAAAAACTAGAGATCACTAACAACGAATATCGCATCAAATATCGCCTGCTGCGCGAAGAGCCAGAGACAAAGTTCCTGCTTTACCGTGAAGGGCCGCAACCAGCCGATCTCGACAACTGGCTGCTAGATGTGCAGCTTGCGCATGGTGAATTTCGCACCGATCAGGTGGCGCTTTGGCTTTCAGAGCTTGAACTCAGCTTAGAATTTTCCGACGTTGTTCAATCCCACGCGGAGTTTTTTCAAGCGATCAAACGCAAGGATGCGCTCAAGAAACTTCTCAGGTCGGACGATACACCTGGACAAATTCGCCTGAAGATTCTGGCAGTTTCAGTGGGCTGTGAGCCGCGCATGGATGCCGTAGTAGAAGGTTTATTGCAAGAGCTTTCCGACGGAAAAGAGGAAAAACTCAAGCTTATTGCGCGATGCAACCTGGATGTGTTCATGTGGGAACAGATGAGCCGCTGCTATGGCTATAAATCTGCAGAGCCTGGCATGCGCGATTTTGTAATTGAACTATTCAAATCATGCTACGCGATGGGAACCGACGGGCAAGCAAAGCTCAATGGTGACGCGCTCGTTTTCCTAAAGCGCTGGAAAGATAGCCGCTTATTTGAAAGCTGCTTTGAAGCCCTATCTACAGAGTGCGCCGACGTTTTGGGCATCGAACAGGATTTGGCTAAGCGTGATTTTCGCGAGCTGATCGAAGTGGATTACTTCCGTCTGATCGACCAGAAAATCATAAGCGATTTGGTGCGAGCTGTTTCTGCACGCACTATTTCCAGCAGTGACATTGCGCTATGGGTTCGCCAGCGACGGCAAGGCCATTGGTATAAGGAATACCGTCATCTGTACGAGGCAATTGATTACGCGGCTCAGTTCATTTTTGCCTTGGGTGAAGCAACTCTCGAAATGGAAAGTCTTACCGATGGTGTTCAGCGCTACAGTCGTTACTGGTATCGAATAGATCAGCTCTATCGCAAATTTATATACCACGTGCGCGTTTCGGCTCAGGCATCATTAATGGGCGGGCTTAGTGAACAGATAGAAAATCTATATTCAAACAACTATCTGATGAAACTGGGCAACCGCTTTCAGAGCTTTGTGGATTCTGCCTCCCGGTGGGAAGCCGCACCTGTGCGCAAGCAAAGAGAGTTCTTTGAATATTCGGTGCGTCCATTCCTTCGCAAGGATAACAAGGTTTGCGTAATCATATCGGATGCCATGCGCTACGAGATTGGTGATGAATTGTTGAGCTTAATTCGAAAAGAAGATCGCTATAGCGCAGAACTCGAACCGGCGCTGTCCATGTTACCGAGTTACACACAGCTTGGCATGGCAGCGCTACTACCCAATAAAAACCTGGAAATTGCAGATAACGAAACCGGCATGGTTCTTGTCGATGGACAAAGCTCGCAAGGCACAACTAATCGAACAAAAATTTTGCAATCCGCGCTTAGCGGAAAAGGCCAGGCAATAACCGCTGAAGATTTCATGGCCATGAATCGTGAAGACTCACGCGACCTCCTGAAGGCGAATGAGGTGGTGTACATCTACCACAATCGTATTGATCACACCGGCGACAAGATGCATTCGGAAGGGCAGGCCTTTGAGGCTGCGGAACAAACACTTGAAGACCTTATTAAGCTGATTAAAAAGCTGACCGCCGCCAACGCAAATAATATTCTTGTCACCGCAGATCACGGTTTTATCTATCAGCATCGCGCATTGGAAGAGAGCGATTTTTCCGGCGTAGATGCCGAAGGCAAAATCATTCTTTACAGAGATCGCCGATTTGTACTGGGTAAAGGATTAAAAGTCTCACAAAGCTTGCACAAGTTCACTCCCGCCCAGCTCGGCCTTACTGGTGAGGTTGAAGTTCAAATACCAAAATCGATCAATCGCCTGCGCCTGAAGGGTTCCGGCAGTCGCTTTGTGCATGGTGGTGCTTCTCTACAGGAAGTGGTAATACCAATACTCAAGATCAATAAGAAGCGTCAAAGCGACGTGTCTGCCGTTGAGGTCGATATTTTGCGCGGGGCAAGCTCGGTTATTACCGCAGGGCAGTTAGCTGTAACTCTTTATCAGACCGGCCCGGTATCAGACAAGATTCAGCCGCGAGTGTTACGCGCTGGCATTTTTACCGAAGCGGGAGAGTTGATTTCGGATAGCCATGACCTGACCTTTGATCTGATGTCAGACAACCCTCGGAAACGTGAGCTGCAGGTGCGTTTTGTATTAACACGCAAGGCCGATGAGGCCAACGGGCAGGAAGTTGTTCTCCGCTTAGAAGAAAAACATGCTGGAACTTCGCATTATAAGGAATACAAGTCGCTCCGATATTTGATGCGGCGATCTTTTACCAGCGACTTCGATTTCTAAAGGATGGATGAACAATGAACGAACTTGATCACAAGATAAACACGCATTTTCCAGGACTGGTGGTTCGCAAAGACCTTGTCAAAACCGTCAAGGGGAACGCAATTGTCCCTTCCTACGTTTTGGAATACCTGTTAGGCCAATATTGCGCCACCAACGATGAGCCGACTATTCAAACCGGGATCGAAACCGTCAAAGATATTCTCGCAAAACACTATGTGCATCGTAATGAAGCTGGATTGATACGCTCCAATATCAAGGAAAAAGGCCGCTACAAGGTTATTGATAAAGTCAGCGTTGACTTAAATGAAAAGAAAGATGCTTATGAAGCACAGTTTTCAAATCTCGGCATCAAAGAAGTCATTGTCGATTCAGGCACTGTTAAAAAGCACCCTAAGCTATTGGTGAGTGGCGTGTGGTGTATTGCTGACATCGAGTATCAGTTCACTGAGGACAAGAATGCCAGCCCATGGATTTTATCGACCCTTAAGCCCATTCAGCTATCTCACTTTGATTTTGATGGCTATGTTGAGGCCCGAAAACAATTCACTACGGACGAGTGGATTGATCTGCTTGTGCAAAGTATCGGCTTTAACCCCGAGATGTTCGGCAAGCGCAGTAAGCTAACTCAGCTTATTCGCCTGATTCCGTTCTGTGAGCGCAATTACAACCTGATTGAACTTGGCCCCAAGGGAACAGGTAAATCTCACATCTATTCGGAGTTCTCGCCACACGGCATTCTGATTTCTGGTGGCGAGGTCACAGTTCCCAAACTGTTCGTAAACAACTCGTCAGGGAAAATTGGTCTGGTTGGCTATTGGGATTGCGTCGCTTTCGACGAATTTGCTGGAAAGCAAAAGCGAGTCGACAAAGCCCTTGTTGACATCATGAAGAACTACATGGCCAACAAAACCTTTTCGCGAGGTGTTGAGACGCTTGGAGCCGAAGCCTCCATGGCCTTTGTTGGAAATACCCAGCACACAGTACCGTACATGCTCAAGCACTCTGATTTATTCTGTGAATTGCCTGACAAATTCTATGATTCTGCCTTTCTTGACCGTATTCACTTTTACATTCCGGGCTGGGAAGTCGACATCATCCGAGGGGAAATGTTCTCCAGCGGTTATGGCTTTGTAGTCGATTACTTAGCTGAAATCCTTCGTTCACTGCGAAATCATGACTATTCCGACCGCTACAAGGAGCACTTCACGCTGTCTTCGGATATTTCCACGCGTGACCGAGATGGAATAAATAAAACATTCTCTGGCTTGATGAAAATTCTATTTCCACATGGTGGAGCAACTAAAGAAGAAGCCGAAGAGCTTCTTCGTTTTGCCATTGAAGGCCGCAAGCGCGTTAAAGATCAATTGATGCGCATAGACTCTACTTACGGAAACGTTCGCTTCTCTTATCTCGACTCAGCAGGTCAGACAAAGCTTGTCACCACGCTCGAAGAGGAGGAATACCCCAATTACTACCGCAAGACTATTGCAGAAGACGGAGACGAATTAACGGAGGCAACGGCTCCGGCTCAGCCTCGTCAGGCCACCGCACCATCGCCGCTCCCCGTCGATCCTGAACTCAAAGAAAAGCATCTTACGTTTCAGGAAAATCAGAAAGGCATATCCTTTGACACGCTATTTGGGCTTTATATCAAGGGAGCTACCAAAATTACCGTCACTGACCCTTACATCCGACTTTTCTATCAGATTCGCAATTTTATGGAATTCCTGGAAACAGTGGTGAAGCACAAGATTCCAGGTGAAGAAGTTGCCGTCCATCTGATCACCGCAGAAGACGAATTCAAAGGAGAGCAGCAGAAAGAAAACTTCATAAAAATGCAGGATTCGGCTGCTGCGGTGGGTGTCAACTTCACCTGGGAGTTCGACGGCACCAACGCTATCCATGCTCGACACATCGTGACCGACCATGACTGGAAAATATCCCTGGATTGCGGCCTTGATATTTTCCAGCACTACGAGATGAACGATGCCTTTACCTTCGCTAATCGGTTGCAGCAATACCGTCCATGCAAGGCGTTCGAAGTGACGTTTATTAAACACAAACAGATTGAGCTAGAAGGGAAATAATATATATAATCGAGATTTCGGTATTAATGATCGAGTGGTTTTCAGATCTCCATCAATGGCCAAAAATGGCTGCAACACGATGACTCGCATAATATTTTGTTTGGAATGCTGTTAACACACTCTATAATCTTCATTTGTACCCTTCTCAAAAAGTTTATGCTGACTTTCACAATAAAATGAAAAGCTTGTATCTCAATAGCAAGAGCTGAATACTAGCAATCCCTCTCCTAAAACCTTTCAGCCACATATACTTCCTTTGAAGCCGCAGCAAACATCAACATCAGCATCAGCTTAAACAGGTTTGCCGCAATAACAGCTTCAATTCACACGATTTCACTGATCCACGAGCTTCTTTTCCCATATTTTTCACTGATTTTCTGGTTTCTCTCCCTGTTTCTCCCCAATAAAACCCTTTTTTAGCATTTCTCATACATCGAGCATCCTCAATGCTCTCTTACTTGTTTTTTTAAGGAGTTATCTATGGCTATTCATTGTCCCAAATGCAATTCAACCCTGATCGCGGCCCGCAGCATGGGCAAAAAAATCTGTTGTGGCATCGGTATTGTCGCTGGTGGTGCTCACGGTGTCTCGAATGCACTCAAAGGTTCCAAAATCGGCGGTAAAGTCGGCGCTTTCTTCGGCCCATCCGGTGTTTTCATGGGCCGAGTTGCCGGTGCGCTGATCGGCGCCATGATCGGCGGTGTTTCCGGAGGTATGGCAGGCGCACAAATCGGCGAAATAATTGATGACCGGGTGCTGGATAACTACGAATGCCTGCAATGCGAGTACGTTTTCAGGATCGATTGACACGCATTCATCCTGCATACCCCGGTTTTAGACGCTTTTTAGCATTTCCACTTTTCTCTTTTTCTCTTTTTCTCTTTTTATTCCCTTTTTCATCCACGCAGGTACCGGCCTATCGTTTTTTAGAAGCGATGGCTTATTTACGTGCATTTTTATACTTACTTATAAGGAAAAACATACGATGTCACATCTCGTTCAAAATATGGCTTACTCCGGTGAAACACCCTGGCACCAGCTGGGCAACCGCTTACCCGCCAAACAACCGATTGAAGTCTGGGCGGAGAAAGCCGGGATGGATTGGAGTATCTGCGAAGCACCAGTGCGCTACATGACGGAACAAATCGGATCATTGGGTTCATTGCGGTCGTTTGACGAACAAAAAGTGCTGTACCGCAGCGATACCAAAGCACCATTATCGGTAGTCAGTGAACGCTATCAGGTCGTTCAGCCCAAGACCATTTTGGAGTTTTATCGCGATCTCACCGAAGTATCCGGTTTTGAACTCGAAACTGCCGGGGTTCTCAAGGAAGGCAAGAAATTCTGGGCTTTGGCTAGAACTGGCAAGGAAACCAAGCTCAAAGGCGACGATGCCGTCAATGGCTACATTCTGCTTGCCACCTCTTGCGACGGTACACTGGCGACCACCGCAACCCCGACCACGATCCGCGTGGTGTGCAACAACACACTAGCCATCGCGCTCAAAGGCGCCAGCAGCGCCATCAAAGTGCCGCACAGCACCAGCTTCGATGCGCAAGCCGTCAAAAAGCAACTCGGTATCGCCGTATCGCAGTGGGATAGCTTCATGTACCGCATGAAAACCCTGTCGGAGCGCAAAGTCAAAAGCCACGAATCGCTGAATTACTTCCTCAAAGTCCTATGCCAAACCGATGATCACGACAATCAACCTTCCGGTCTCAAAAATGAACGGGCGTTAAAAACCGTGCAATCGCTGTATGACGGCCACGGCAGAGGCGCGCAACTGGCAGCAGCCAACGGCACGGCTTGGGGACTGCTCTGCGCAGTCACCGAGTTTGTCGATCACGAAAAAAGAGCCAGAAGTCAGGGACACAGACTCGATAGCGCATGGTTCGGCCAAGGTGCGAACCTGAAACAACGCGCCCTCGATTACGCGCTGCAACTGGTGGAGTAAACCGCTATCGGTTCATTTATCCGGTATTACGAACCCACAGCATTCATTTATCCCACGCAACCTTCAAGCCATCCACCCCAGTCAATAGTGCATTGGCTGGGTTTTTTTCATTTTTGAAGAAAGAAAACTAACCCACCGGACAGGAAAAAATCATGAGCAACTCACTCAAACCTGAAAGAAAGATAAAAATCCAGCCGGCATTGAAACTCGTCAAAACCCGCGATCTCAACCGGGATCAGTGGTTAACCGTGCGCAAGAACGGTATCGGCAGTTCCGATGCGGCTGCGGCTGTCGGTCTCAATCCTTACAAATCGCAATTGGAATTGTGGCTGGAAAAGACAGGA
>WBZO01001408.1_pt1 | contig 32985 bp, 25 predicted proteins | sample 5204261 | NCBI WGS metagenome assembly WBZO01 (sample SAMN12412400, study PRJNA552823) | activated sludge metagenome | isolation source: activated sludge from anammox sidestream of wastewater treatment plant... | place: USA: North Carolina | collected 2017-09
TGTGCCGTCGGTGCCGCCTGTGGGTCGCCAAGGAGTTACACCGATCAGCGACATATCCGTTGTTTGCGTGTTGGGATTTTTCCAATCGCTATTTACGTCCAAGCCCGCGCACTCGGCGGCTTCGTACAGGTTGGGGTAAAGATTGCCGCCGCTCCAATAGCGGATATCGGTCTCGCCGCTGGCTTGCTCGATGTAGCCGATCTCTTCCTTCATCACGTCGCACCATTGCTGTACCGTAAGCGACGCGGAATTTTTTCCGAGATGCGCGTCTTCGTGAAAGTGCAGGGCGATCTCGTGTCCGCGCGCGGCGAGGTCGGCGAGGACGGTTTCACCCGACTCGATCGCAACCGTGGTGAACGGGCTTTGTGCTTGAATCGTCATGCGTCCGCCGTGCGCTTCGACGATCTGGGTGACGGTCAAAATATCCTGGACCTGCCTGTTGAAATAGACGGCGTTGTGATAATCGGCTTTGCCGCTGCTGAAACCTTGCGCGGTTTCGCCCATCGGTTCGATGTGCATTCCGATGGCGAAATATAAGACGACTTCGCCCGCGTCAGGCGATTCGCTCTGCGATAATTCGACCGCACTTGGCGCCGGCTGGGCGGTTCTTTCTACCTGCGGATTCGACGTGGGCGGCTTACCCGTCAATCCGCACGCCAGCGATGTGACTGTCAACAAGGATAACAATGCAAGGAGACGTTTCATGGCATTGGCCCTTTCGTGCCCTGCATTCTACAGTTCGCAGATTGTCTCGCTGTAACAGCCGTGTAAAAGTCTTGTAAAACTCTTAAATAAAAGAATCGCCTTCGCAGGCGATTCTTTTATTGACACATCAAACTTAAAAATGTATCTATATTCAGGCGGTCCCGACGGGCGAAAATTCCCACTTTCTTACAGTGGAATCGAACTACTTCCGCCCGGCATACAAAAGTCAGAAGCTCTGACAATTTTGGACTATCGAAGAAAACGTGATCTCAAATAGCCATTAACGCAGCTCACTGCAAAGAGCGGCGCTCGCACATTCGTGTGTGGGCGCCGTTTTTTTATTTCACAACAAAGGAGATCGCGCGTATGAACGACAATCAATCTGCACTATCGACATCACTACGGAGGACACCATGAAAGCATTGAGACCACTGTTGCTGCCACTACTGTTATTGGCATGTTCACTCACCACACCGCCATCGCTGCCAAAGGACATGCCGGCGCAGGTGTCCAACATTACACATTTAGCGACAGCAACACCAGACCCCAATTCCAACTCCCATACAATGCCCGCCACCTGCACAGTGTCGGCGCAGTCCCTGCACCTGCGCGAATGTGCCGGCTTGGATTGCAGCGTGCTTGCCTGGCTATCGGCGGGTGATGTCCTGGACGTTCTGGATGCGGATCAGGACTGGCTCAACGTCACCACCCCAACCGGACAAACCGGCTGGGTGCATTCCAAATACTGTGGAGGAACCCAATGAAAGCACTCTTCAAGTTCGTGGCGCTGGTCGCCTTTCTCGTCATCGGCGGCGGTTTGCTGGTGTATGCCGCCTCCCGTTCGCTGGACTTCGTGCAGACCACCCTGCCTTCCAAGGATCAGGCACTGGGGTATTTCGCGCTGCTCGCCACCTCGGGCGGCATGATCGGCTGGCTGCTGGTCTTCCTGTATCGTGCCGACGGCATCATCCAACGCGGTACCGCGCTGCTCATGGTCCTGATCGACTTCCTCGGTGAAGCGGCGCTTTTCACGATGGATACCTTGTACCGCTCCGGCGAGAACGGCTTGGTCGGACAGATGACCCAGGACGAGATCCGCATGGTCATCCTCGGCATGTCTGCCTTGATCGCCATCAACATCTTCGCCACCATCGTCTTCGAACTCGGACGGATGGAAGTGCTCAAAGAGATTGCCGAAGGCGCAGCGCGCGACCTGGTCATGTTCAAAGCCCTGGCACGCATCGAGAAGGACTCGGAAACCGTCGCCGATGAAATGATGGAAGACATCGTCAACCAGTGGCGCGGCAACTTCCGTTCTGCGTTCGGATCGGCGGACAAACTGGGACTGGGTCAATACCAGACCAAGCCACCCACGGAGCCGGCAGCCAAGCCCAAAATCAAGTTTTCGCTCCCTGCCCTGATCCGCCGCTGGAAGAAACCGCATGCACCCATCACGGAACCTGAACTGGTGCCAGTGGAAACGCGTGGCAATGGACATAGCCCGACGCCGCCCGAAGAAAACCCTACTTGAGCCGGTTTGTCGAATGGGCCAACCTCCTGAATGCAGCAAAGCGCATTGTCTCGCCCGGGGCAATTCAGGTCGTCAAACGGAGCGCCACCCGCCTGCCCCATTCTGCTGAGGCGCTGGCGCTCACCGTCAGTGCCCTAGGCGCACTGAACCGACACACCGGCGTACACACACTCAATCTGGATCTGGACGGGGAGCCTGTCGCATTGGCAATCATCCAAAACGCAACCTTCGAACAGGATGATCAGGGTGTAACAGAACTCGTTCAGATCGAACAAAGGAAACCATCATGAAGACCATCGTATTTGCAAATCAAAAAGGCGGCACGGGCAAGACCACCACAGTAATCAATACTGGCGATGCATTGGCGCGAGCCGGCAAACGTGTCCTGCTCGTGGATTTCGATCCACAGGGACATGCTGCCGTTTCACTCAATCTGGACACGGAAGGCGGCGTTGCCAATTGGTTGTTGCACTCCGTATTCAACTCCTCCCCGCTTTCTGCCGCCGACCTCAATCAGTGGGTCCGCAAAACGCATCACGAGAATTTGTATGTTTTGCCTGGCAGTCAAATGACTGCCAAAGTGCAGCGGCTGTTGGCGATGGAGGAAAAGCCGGTCAATTACATCCGGGAATGTTTGCCGCCATTGCGTCAGTTGGGCTTCGACTTCCTACTCTTCGATACATCACCCTCGACCGGTGGTCTTCAAGAAATGGCATCCTGGGCGGCAGATCTGGCAGTGATCGTATCAAGCCTGGATTATCTCTCTGCCGATGGTGTCTCCGGATTTCTGGAGATGCTCAAGGTCTTGCAGACAGAAAAACAATGGCGTGGAAAACTCGCCGGCGTCCTGCCAACTTTCTATGACAAACAAACCCGTACCACCCGTGAGCAGATGACCAACCTGCACACAGCATTTCCGGATCAGGTCTTCACGCCCATCCACCGTGCAACTCTACTACGTGAAGCATCTGCCGAAGGGCTGACCATCTTCCAAAAAGATCCCAGCAGTCGCCCTGCCCGTGAATACGAAAAATTTGCAGCGCAACTCGCGAAGTTGAGCTAGGAGGACATCATGTCTGGAAGAAATGCATTTGGAACCCTAACTTCCACAAATACCGTTGCCCATGACCTGAAAGTCGCTCAGGTCCACAAACGCACGCGTGCCTGGGAGAAATCCAATCCCGCCCGGCGTTATCTGATCCCTATCGAAGTCCGCAACGATGTAGCTGCACTCGCTGAAGCCCTGATGGAAAATGTCGACCCGGTGGCAGGTGTCTTGTTCGATTACGCCGAGCACTGCCACACACGCGGGACCTTGAAGTTCAAGCCACGGCTCAACCCCAAGGGACGTAAACACACTTTGGCTTGGGAGGAAGCCGACACGGAGCCGATCCAGCTGCCGACACGCCGACCCAGAAAAACAAAGCCTGCCGACACACTCCTGTCCCGTTCGCTCAAAGGACAAACCGCAGCCTATCGCTTGGGAGCAGAACGCCATGAAAGACTCAAGACGATTGCCGAAGCATACAACCTGCGTTTGGCGGATGTCCTCGCTGCATTTTTCCGACACAGCCTTGATGCGTATCAAGCCGGCAAATTGAAGATCCGCCGCGAACCGGTGGTGATGCAAATGCAGGTCAAAGGCTGGTCGGGATGAGGATCGCCCAAAATCAACCTCGCCAGTTTCCGCCAAATGCGCATCAATTTTTGGATGGAAAAAAGTGTGTAAGCGTCCAGTTTACAAACCTGCTTACTGCTTGTTTACCTGCGCTTATGTTGGCGCTTACCGTGCCGCTTACCTTCCATTTACAGGAAGCGCAGGGAAGGGCTTGCTAAAGCAAATATGGCTCGTACTCCGTGCAGAAAATATCGCCGCTCCCAGGGCTTCCTGTTGGCTTTTCCAAAATCGAAAAAACAAAGGTATTAGACATGAACAAACTACTGATCAACTTCCAACAACACTTGGACGAACAAGACCTTTCGCCGCTCACGATCAAGGGTTATCTCTCGGATCTCGGACACTTCGAAGGCTGGTTCGAGCGAGTGAATGCGGAGACCCTCAAGGTCCAGCGCATCACGCCCACCGACATCAAGAACTACAAACAATTCCTGCTCAACATCGAACGCCGTAAAGCCGGCACCGTCAATCGTCGCTTGGCTGCGCTTGCCGCCTTGTGCAAATGGGCACGCCAGACCAAACAGATCACCAGCGATCCCACCGAGAACATCAAGGGCGTTGCCAGTGTCGCACGCAGTCCGAAGTGGTTGGACAAACATGAACAGCATGCCTTGAAACGTGCAATAGAAAATGATCTGGAACTGGCGAAGAAGAACTATCCCAAGCGCTGGATCACACGTCGTCGCGATGCCTCCCTGACTTTGTTTCTTTTACACACCGGCTTGCGTTTGAGCGAAGCAATTGGACTGCGCATGACCGACCTCGAACTCTCTGAACGCAAGGGCAATATCCTGGTCCAGAACGGCAAGGGCAACAAACAACGCACTGTGCCGTTGAACACGGATGCGCGCAAAGCCCTGCATGATTGGATCGCGGTGCGACCAGGCTGTGAACATATCTGGATGACTGTCGAAGGCGAACACGAAAGCCTGAGCGGACGCACGATCCAGCGTATTCTGCAGCGCTATGCCAAAGCTGCAAACATCAAAGAACTGACTCCGCACATCTGCCGACATACGTTTGCCAAGAACCTGGTGGATAGCGGTGTGGGCTTGGAAAAGGTGGCGGCACTGCTTGGACACTCCAGCCTGAACACCACCCGCATCTACATCGCCCCCAGCGAACGCGATCTTGAACTTGCCGTCGAACATCTCAGCGAAGGATAACAAAGGAGCACATCATGGAATTAAAACAGAACGCCGCCGGGCGGAAACCGGCGGCATCCCAACAAAGGTTGACTGCGTCAACAGACAAGGCGCATGATACCACAACTCCAAACCGTCTAAATTTACACGTCATCTTTTCCGGGGTAAGTATGGAGGATCTGGCACAGCAAGCCGGCGCGAAGCTGCAGAAAAGTGGGGGAGAGTTGCGCGGTACTTGTCCCTTACACAAAGGCAATAATCCCACAGCCTTTGTCATCTACACCGACCCGCATGGTCATTCACGATGGCATTGCCATACCAAATGCGATGCCGGCGGCGATGTGATCGATTTCGTCCAGCGCTGGCAGGGTTTGGACTTCATGGGTGCCGTAAAATACCTGGCGGAAACCCTTCATCTCGATCTGACAGAGCTTGGCTTTGATCCAGCATCTGCTCAACGAGAAATGGAATATAGAAAACAAGCTGACCTGCTCGATGAAGCAGCAAAGTATTTTGCCACCCAACTGTGGAGCAAGGCAGGCGAGCCGGCGCGGAAGTACCTGCTGGGTCGCGGCTTTACGGAAAAGACTTTGCGTGAAGCCGGCTGGGGATATTGCAAATCGGACCGTGGATTGCAAGGACATCTGCAAACGATAAAAGCAGATAGCCAAATGCTAAAAGAACTCGGAGTGATCCGTGCCGATGGCTTGGACTTCACTGTTAATGGGGATGGCGCCAATGCCTCACCGGAAGGATACATCATCTATCCTCACACCTGGAACGGTAAGACTGTGTATTTCTCGGCGCGTGCCTTGAAGCCCAAAGACCCCAATGACAAGTCGCGCAACCTGCCAGGTGAACGTCAGGTGTATTGGGCGTTGGTGCCAGGTGATCTAAACCTCATCATCGTCGAAGGGCAATCCGATGCAGAAAGTCTCAGGCAGCTGGGACGTTCTGCCCTGGCGTTGTGTGGGGTGGGGAATTTGTCAGCGCAGGAGATTGAACGCGTCCATAAACGACGTGTAGTGTATCTGGCATTGGATAACGACTTACATAAATCTAAGTTATCCCCAGCCGAACAGGATAAGGTCCGCAAGCGCAAGGTAAATGTGACTCGTCGATTGTGTGAAGCCCTTGGCGCACTGACGATGATCGTGCCTGACCTGACTGCGAAAGATATGAACGAATGGCTGCAGAATGGCTTAACTTTGCCGATACTGGAGAAGCATCTGAGTGGTGCCAAACCCTGGCTGGATATCTTGATCGACCAAAGCAAATCTTTATCGCCTGTGGAATTGAATGACACCTTGAATCTGGTCGTTGGTCATGTCAGCCAATTACCTGATCCACTTCGAGCTCGCTATGTCTCCCAGATCGAAAAGAAGCTCGCCATTCCCAAGCGCGATCTCAAGAGCTTGATGAACCAGCGCGAGGAGGAAAAAGGATATCTGGATTCCGAGATCCGTGAACGCCGGCTGCATTTCAAGGGCGATCCACTTGGAAACTTCTGGGCACGCATCAGCCACGAGCTGATGGTGGATGATGGTCTCAATCCACCGACCGTACGTTACAGCATTGAAGGGGGACTGGCTTCAGGGCAGACTTTGCAGTCGGTCCAGGTGGAGGCGCGGGCTTTTGACAAGCTGGATTGGATCCCGGATAGCTGGGGTATGCGTCCGATCATCACCCTGCCGCCCGGCAAATCCTATTTGTTGGTGCGTGCCATTAAGGAAGTTTCGATGGAGAGTGTCCAGCGCGAGAAACTGTATACCTTCACCGGCTGGCATGATTGCGACGGACAACGTGGTTTCCTGACTGCATCCGGTTGGCTGGGAGAGGATGGCTTGAATGACCAGGTGCGCGTTGATCTTGGCTCGAACAACCTGCGGCATTACGCCTTGCCTAGGGAAGAGTGCGATCCAGAGGAAGCCGTGCGTGCCACACTGGAATTCTTGCAGCTCGGACCGCGCAGGGTCACCGCTCCGTTGTGGGCAGCAATGTATGCTGCGCCACTGACCAGCTTGCGTCCATTGAACGCGGTGCTGTCTGTGTATGGCACCACCCAAAGTGGTAAGTCCACACTGGCACATTTGGCGTTGACGCACTTCGGCACGGGCTTTGTGCAGGGACGTGATTACCATGCCCCAATCGACTGGACCTCGACCGTGACCGCTATCGAAGCGGCAATGTTTCATGCAAAAGATGTCCCTTTGGTGATTGATGATTTTGCGCCGCAATTCTCCAGCCTGGCGGAGGCGCGTGCCATGCACAAGAAGGGGCATCATGTCGTGCGTTCGGTGGGGAATAGATCTGCACGTGGTCGTTCGCGAGCCGACCTGTCCCAGCAGAACACCCGTTTCCCGCGTAGCTTGGTGATCATGACCGCCGAGAACCCGTTGATCGGGCAAAGCATCGTGGGACGCATGTTGTATGTGGGTGTGGAGCCGGGCGATATCCTGCCGCTGCAAGGGTCAGAGAATGATGGTGAAAATAAATTGACGGCTCTTCAAGGGAAGGCACAACAAGGCTTGCTCGCGCAGGCGATGAAGCTCTATTTACAGTATTTGACAGAAAACTGGGAGCGTATAGCCAAAGAGTATCCCGCACTAGTAGACAAGGCAGCGCAGTTTGCACGTCAAGCCGGCAGCCTGCAGAATCGTCTGCCGGATGCGTATGGAGTCCTTGCAGCAGCGCAGGAGTTGGCATTGCGTTGCTTTGAAGATCTGCAATTGATCTCGTGGAAGGATGCCGAAGAGATGATTGCGGAGAATAATCAGGCACTGCTGTCCCTCATCCAAAACCAAGCGGAGCAGGTGGCTGCCGAATCCCCGGTACGTAAATTCTTTACAGCGCTTGCCAGTCTGCTGGTGGAAGGCAAAGTGTATCTGGCACCGCGCACCCAGGACGAGGAATACCAACCACCGATCCATGCGAGCCAGATCGGTTATTACGATCCAGGTCCGGAACAAAAGGTGATCTACCTACGGACCGAAACCAGCCTGGCACAAGCCAAGGAATTCTGGCGCGGATTGGATGAGAATCTCGATATCATGCCCGATGCCTTGCGCCGGCAGCTGCGCCAAGTGGATGGATTGCTTGCACAAGTAGGGGAGCGACAGGTCGAGGCAAGTAAATTGTGTGCCGGCATCCGGCAAAGGGTATTGATCGTGGATGTCCAAAGGGTTGAGCAGATGTACGGGGTTTCACTGACGCGCTCTGATAAGTAGATCCGAAGCCTGGCTTTCGTGAAAACGGAGCCGGGCTTTTTTGATCCCTGCAGTTGGGGTAGGGCAGGTAAATTTTTTTAATTGAAAAAGTGGTGTTCTCTTGTAGTTCAGTAGTTCACTTAAAAAATTAGTACCTATATATGGATGAAATAACTATTTAATAAGCCTTTTTCCCTTTATATATGCATGTTTTGACTGAACTACTCAGTGAACTACTAGTGAACTACTGTTGAACTGATTTGAAAATCGAGTGAACTACTTTTTTGAGGTGCAGTTCAATGAGTAGTTCACCAAAACACACGCCAGATATGGGGTTGCAGGGCTGTTTTGAGAAGAATTTATCCAAATATGGCGGGTGTCTGCGGCAAGTGAACTACTGAACTACAAGAGAAAGAGCATATGGACTTTAATTTAAAAAAAACAGCCTTTTTCTGTAGAAACAGGTCTGACAGCAATGATTTAGCGACGCGTTGCAGAGACCCTTGATGCGAATTCTTTATCATGCGCATTCAAAGGAGCCTATATCGAATGGTCAGAAAATATAAATCCCCCTATCACACAATGTTGTCCGAACTCATAGAAGAAGACAGCCTCAATGATACTGAACGTAATCTTTTTGACGTACTTGCAACCACCAGGGAATCTTACACGATCCAGGAATTGGTCAGGGTTGTTTTGGGCTGGAATTCAAAATCTAAGGGACGTAATCCAAACTTGGAATTGGAGATTTCTGATGCCATCGATAATTTGCAGCATCGGGCAATTCCAATTGTGCAACAAGATAAGAAAACTTATTACCTTGCAGATAAGATGGGAGCTATTCGGGAAATGATTGCTACCCGAGAAAAGGAAATCGAGCATCTTCAACATAATTTGAAAGTCCTTTATGTAAATTATGGCAGGCAGATTGATCTTTATCGAAAATTGACACAAGATGAAAAGGATTAGCCTGTCAAAGCCTCTGTCCAGACTGGAATTGGAATGGACGCCAAGTTATCTGACGAACAGACAGGATGTGGTGCTAGATATTTTCAGGCACCACATTTCTTACAAGGACGGTCTGCCGCCTTATGCCCGGGCACGGATCATTGACCTGATCGCCAATCAACTGATCAAGACACGTCCGCATCCTGCGTTATGGGTCTCGGTGGAAACGCTTGGGAATTGGTTCTATGCCGAGCTCAAACGGTTGGTAAAGTTCAAAATACCGATGACCATCCAGCCGGCATGGAAACCTATTATTTGGGAATGGCAATTTTCCAGTCCGATCCAGCCGACACATATACAGGAAGGGGATGTCCCTATCCTGGCGCCTCTTTTTGATCCGAAAGAGTATGGCATCAAGGGACCTGCGCTGCGCGTCCTGCAGGTCCTAGCGAGATTGAAGACGGCATACCGACCCGAAATCGCTTCCTTGTCAGGTTTCAGCGAGAGCCATGTCCGGAATCTGTTGAAACAGCTTCAAGTTGAGGGGTTGATCGAACGCCGGCAGATCGGCAAATACGAAGGATATGCGATCCGAACCAAGGGATTGAGGATCGTGCATCGGTCATGGAATATTCCTAAAGGCGTTCACTTCACGAAATACAGGGGTGAATTCCGATACGCCGGCGAACGCCACCGACGCAAGGCGCGCATGTGGCGGGCATTGCTGGAAAAGGCGTACCCGGATATCCAAATCTGGGAATCCTGGACGGAAGTCCCGCTCCAGCGAGGCATTCCCGATGCACTGGCTTGGGGAACGCATCAGGGAAAAGAGATGCTATTTTGGCTTGAAGTGGACAGCGGGAAAAGCTCCGGACAAACCATGCAAAGGATCTATAGCGGGCGAATTGCCCAGGCATGCCGGCATGCGGTTGCATGGAACCTGCCCATTATCTTTTGTATTATGGGACCGGGCTGGGTGGTGAGGCATTTCCGAAGATACGATTATTCCAAATTCACTCCCATCGCAGTCATTGGGCATGACTGGCGGGATTTTGGAGGGCTTCCCCAGTATGCGATGGGTGAGTGGCGCGATGACCTTCTGCAAAACCATGCCATTCATGTTTCCAAGACAAAGCTGCCCTTTGACCCGAGCCAATATCCACCCAAGCCGAAAAAGGAAAAGGTAATCAAACTTCCAAAACCGAAGTCCTCAAAACCCAGATTCTCCATAGGAGAAACAGACGACGACACATGGTCTGGAGACCGCTCGGAGGCAGAGGAGTGATGAACTAATGAAAGTGGCGTAACGGGGGTGCAATGATTATTGTCGCAAAAAAGCGCAATTTGTGACCACGCTGGGTATAATTAGACCCAGTCGGACATAAATGGAGAATAGGGATGCCCCCTCGAAAAAAGACAGCAGAATACAAAACTGAGACGAATACTAACGGCTCCATCCCTGAGTTGATGAAGGAACTCTGGCAGGCGGCGGTGCATTTGCGCGGCTCGATTGAGCCTTCGGACTACAAGCGCTATGTGCTGCCGTTGATCTTCCTGCGCTTCCTTTCCATGCGATACGAAAAACGCCGCGCGGAGTTGGTGAAGATGATTGCTGAGCCGCAAAGCGACTATTACCAGATGGAAATGGTCATCAATGACCCTGACGAGTACCGTAAGGTGGGAGCCTTCGTCGTGCCAGAAGAGGCGCGCTGGGAGAATATCCGCAAGCAAGCCAATGCGGACGATATCAAAGTCCGCCTCGATAACATCCTCGAATTGTTGGAGAAGACCTACCCCGACCAGTTGAAGGGACTGCTGCCGCGCATTTATGCTGGCTCGAACCTGGAGCGGGAAAATGTGACAGGGCTGATCAACCTTTTTAGCAAGGACATCTTCGAGCGGGATTTCGGAGGCGAGGATCTAATCGGGCGGGTGTACGAATATTTCATTGGAGAATTCGCCTCATCGGAAGGGAAGCGTGGCGGAGAGTATTTCACACCGTCGTCCATTGTTCGTTTGTTGGTCGCTATGCTCGAACCCAAAAGTGGACGTGTCTACGACCCTTGTTGTGGGTCGGGTGGTATGTTCGTGCAGTCGGATATTTTCACGAATCACAGCGGACAGCTCTCCTTTTTTGGGCAGGAAAGCAAGGACTTTACCTATCGCCTGGCACGCATGAACCTGTTCATTCATGGCATCAATGGCAAGATCGGGCTTGGTAATTCGTACACGGACGATAAACATGAATCCCTGCGAGCCGACTACATTCTCGCCAACCCGCCGTTCAATGATGGTTCAAAGAGTGAGAATGGTTGGGGCGCGAATAATATTTCGAATAAAGACCCGCGCTTGATGTTGGGAGGGGAGAAGATGCCCCTTTCTGCCAAGAACGCCAATACCATGTGGATGCTGCACTTCTTGTATCACCTGGAGGAAGGCGGCACGGCTGGATTCGTGATGGCGACGGGTGAACTCTCCAACAGCGAGACTGCCCGCTTGGAAGTTCGTAAGGCTCTAGTGGAAAGCGGCTATGTGGATTGTATCGTTCAACTCAGCGGACAGTTGTTTGCCAACACGCAAATTCCCTGTACCTTGTGGTTCCTCTCCAAGAACCGCAATGGTGAGAAGGGCTTTCGAAAACGCGTTGATGAGATTCTTTTCATTGATGCTCGTAAACTTGGCGCATTGATTCCTGGCTCGCGCAAGCAAAAACAACTATCTGATGATGATCTTGAAAAAGTAGCAAAGGTTTACCGTGAATTTAAAACCACAGGAGTTCCTGAAACAATTCCTGGTTTCTGTGATGTAGTTAATCTAGATGATGTCCGTAGACATAAATATGTTATTACCCCAGGAAGGTATGTTGGTTCATCAAACGGGGATGATGAGGAAGAAGATTTCGAAGAAAGAATGCCTCGTCTTGTTAGTGTATTAAAAAAACAATTTGCAGAAGCTGAAAAACTAGAGGGTGAAATTGTAGCGAATCTTCGAGAGGTGGGTTTTGAGTAGCGAATGGAAGACTTCAACGATTGGTGAGCAAGTTACTCTTCAAAGAGGAATTGATATCACCAAAGCCCAACAGCGACCTGGCATAGTTCCTGTTGTGTCTTCGGGCGGTATTTCAAGTTATCACGATACTGCGTATGCTAAAGCGCCAGGAGTAGTTTTAGGTCGGAAAGGAACGATTGGAACTGTCTTTTATATTACGGATGATTACTGGCCGCATGACACCTCGCTTTGGGTACGGGATTTTCACAATAATGATCCACGTTTTGTATATTATTTTTTCAAGTCGATGGCTAGTGATTTGGCTGCACTTGACGTAGGCACGGCAAATCCTGCATTAAATCGTAACCATGTACATCCTATCGTGGTTCAATGGCCTGAACTCCCTGAGCAACGAGCCATCGCCCGCATCCTCGGTGCATTGGACGACAAAATCGAACTCAACCGCCGCATGAACCACACTCTCGAGGAGATGGCGCGTGCCCTCTTCAAATCCTGGTTTGTGGACTTTGAGCCCGTCACCGCCAAAGTAGAGGGACGAGTCCCGTTTGGAATGAATGCGGAGACGGCGTCCCTGTTCCCTGCGGAGTTTGAGGAGACGGGGGATGATTATTTTTATGAGATTCCAAAAGGCTGGACACTGAAAAATCTTGATGATGTTGCAGATTACGAGAACGGTCTTGCTTTACAAAAATTTCGACCCGAAGGAATTGAGTCCTTGCCCGCAATCAAAATTCGAGAATTGCGACAAGGATTTGCAGATGAAAGCAGTGACCGAGTAAGCCCAAACATCAAGGCATCCTGTATTCTTGAAGATGGCGATGTAGTTTTTTCATGGTCGGGCAGTTTGATGATTGATTTGTGGTGCGGCGGCAAAGGAGCACTCAATCAACATCTTTTCAAAGTGACTTCTGGAAAATATCCGAAATGGTTTTATTATTTTTGGACAGAACATCACTTGGTTGATTTTCAGGATATTGCTGAAGGTAAAGCCACCACAATGGGGCACATCCAACGCCATCATTTGACTTCTGCGAAAGTGGTTGTCCCTTCTGATGATATTTTAGGAAGAGCGGACAAAACCATTGCGCCATTATTGGATTCAATTATCAAAAATCGTGTTCAGAATAAGACACTTATTACCATTCGAGACTCGTTGCTGCCGAAGTTGATGTCGGGTGAGGTGAGTGTAAGGAATGGAGCGTTAGGAGGAGTTGCATGAACCAGACATATAATGTTTATTGCGATGAAAGTTGTCATCTTGAAAATGATCACATTTCGGTAATGGTGTTGGGTGCTGTGTGGTGTCCGTTAGCAGAGACGCAAAAAGTCGCAATTGATATCAGAAACATCAAGGCTGCACATGGTTTATCAACATCGTTTGAAATAAAATGGACAAAAGTTTCAAAAGGACAAATCGATTTTTACTTAAATCTTATTCAATATTTTTTTGATAACCCCAACCTACATTTTCGTGCATTAATTGTTCCAGATAAAACAAAACTTCGCCATGAAGATCATAATCAAAGTCATGATGATTTTTATTACAAAATGTACTTTGATATGCTTAAAATAATTTTGAGTCCGCAAGATCATTATCGCATTTATCTGGATATTAAAGATACGCGAAGTGCCTCAAAAGTAAATAAGTTGCATGAGGTTTTGACTAATAATTTCTATGACTTTTCAAGGGAAATCATAGAACGAGTTCAGACTGTTCGTTCCCATGAAGTAGAACAGATTCAATTGGCTGATTTATTAATAGGAATTGTATCTTATGCAAATCGTGGGCTTGACTCCAGTCATGCAAAATTGCAATTAGTGGAGCATATGCACAGATTGTCAGGTTATCGTCTTACACAATCAACATTGTTGAGAGAAAACAAGGTAAATCTCTTTCGTTGGCGAGCAAGGGAGGATTAAATTGACCTATGAAGCCTGCATGGTTACCCAATACGATCTCACTTGATGGTGAGTGGGAAAAAACACTAAATAAATTGTATTTGATATTTGTCGAGGATTTTATTAGAGGCAAGCCCAAATTTGGAGATCGATCAGTCTGGTGGGATCAAAATAAATATGATGGGCGATTTGAGGAAGGATTCTGGCATGTTATATCAGCCAAGGATCATGCAACCCAAGAACGAATTCCTGATTTTGAGAGAGCCAAGCGTTTACCCTGGTGCGCACCTGTAGTTTTGAATTACCAAGATCCCCAGATAAAGTGTTGGGATTTTCAAGAAGGAAGAGGGAAAATCCGCACTTATATTTGGTTGGAGCAATGGGATTATTTGGTGATTTTAGAGAAACGATCAACAAGGAATGGAGAAATTGCATTCTTGATCACTGCATATTTTATTAGCGGAAGTTCAAGCAGGAAAAAATTAACACAAAAATATGAGCAAAGGGTTTAAATACATTCGTCGCCTTGGTAGGCGACGAACGATCTCTTTCTACACATGGTAGATGAGGCTAAATTCAGTATAGCAAATTTGTATACATTTTGTCAACACCCTTTACAGAAATGTGAGGTTTTATGCCACCACGCGGAACCGAATCCACCTTTGAACTGACCACCCTGCAGCGGCTCGACGCGCTGAAATATCAACACGCTTTTGGTATGGATATCGAACGCCCGCGTGAAGAAGTTGTCCTGCGCGATGTCCTCCGCGCCCATCTTGCCAGCCGCTATCGCGACCTTCCCGCCAGCGCGCTCGATGAAGCCGTGCGCATCTTCAGCAAACCCGAAGGTGCCGACACCCTGCGCCGCAACCTCGCCTTTCACCAAATGCTCACCCGCGGCATCGAACTAAAAGTGGAATTTCCAGACGGGCACAGCGAGCATCGCCACATCTACCCCGTCCATTGGGATGAGCCGCACCAAAACGACATCCGCGCCATCAATCAATTTCCCATTCATGGGCAAAATGACCGCCGTCCCGATATCATCATCTTCATCAACGGCTTACCACTGATCGTCTTTGAACTCAAAAACCCCTACGACGAAAAGCCCACCGTCGAAGACGCCTTCAACCAGGTTCAACATTACACCCACGAGATTCCCCAACTCTTCGATTACAACTGCTTCGTTGTCATCTCCGACGGCGTCACCACCCTGCACGGCGCGTGGACGTCCAGCCGCGAATGGTACAACCCGTGGATGTCCATAGACGGTTTCGAGATCGAGCCGAACACCACAGGCTCCATGAAGACCCTCATCGAAGGGCTTTTCCCCAAAGACCGTCTGCTTGCCTACCTGCGCGACTTCATCCTCTTTGAAACCGTCAATGACAAGATAACGAAGAAAGCCGCGCGCTACCACCAATTCTTTGCCGTGCGGATCGCCGCCGAAAAAGTCCGTGAGACGTATCACCGCCTCAAATCAAACCTCGTGCCTGATTCTGCGCCCAAGCCTGATCGTCGCATTGGGGTGATCTGGCACACTACAGGTTCAGGCAAATCCCTCTCCATGACTTTCCTCGTCGGTCTCTTGCGCCGTCTGCCCGAACTCGATAATCCAATCTTCCTTCTCGAAGTAGACCGTAATGATCTTGACGATCAACTCACCGATCAATTCATTGCTGCCCGTCATCTAGTCGGCGATATCAAACAGGCAGAGAATGTTCAGCATCTGCGCGAACTTCTCCAAACACAGGGTGGGGGCGTGGTGCTTACCACCATCGAAAAATTTGCTCTGCGTAACGGCGAAGTAACCCATCCCGCGCTCAATACGCGTTCCAATGTCATCTTGATTGCCGATGAAGCCCATCGCTCCCAATATGGTTTTGAGCAGGGCTATGCCCGCTACCTGGCAGATGCCGTCCCGAATGCCATGCGTCTCGGCTTTACAGGTACACCCATCAGCATGAGCGGAGCCAACACCGTGGAAGTCTTCGGTGATGTCATTCACACCTACGACATCCTGCAATCCCAGCTCGATAAATCTACGGTTCCCATTTATTACGAACCGCGCCAGATCCGCCTGCAGCTCACCAAAGAGGACCTCGATACATTGCTCGCGCGTCTCGCTCAAGGGCGAAATCCTGATGAGATCAACCGCAACATCTCGCGCTGGGCAGCCATGTCCGCTGCCGCTCGTGCCGACAGTCGCTTGAAAGACCTTGCTAGTGACCTGCTTGAGCATTATCTGAATCGAACCGCCACTCTCAAAGGCAAAGCTCTGATCGTCTGCATGGAACGTCTGAACTGCGTCCGCGTGTACGAAGCCCTGACCGCATTGCCCAACTGTCCCGAAGTCCGAATCGTGATGACGGGCAACCTCTCTGAAGACCCGCCTGAATGGAGTCAAAAAGGCTATCTCACCACCAAAGCCCAACGCGACTCCATCAAACAACGCATGATCGATCCCGACGACCCGCTCAAGATCGTCATCGTATGTGATATGTGGCTCACTGGCACCGACATTCCCTGCTTGCATACCTTGTATGTAGACAAGCCGATGGAAGGTCACAATATGATCCAAGCCATTTCGCGCGTCAATCGTGTCTTTAGCGATAAACCGCATGGCTTGATCGTGGATTACATCGGCATCGGCGATTCCTTACGGGAAGCCACCAATCAATATAAAAAGGGGAATGGCAAAGGTGAACCCGCTCCCGATGTGGAAACTACCGCCAAGCCAATCTTCCACCAGGCGCTGCAAGATGCCCGCACTTGCTTACCCAGTGGCAGGAATTATGGCGGCTGGCGTGCCATGTCGGATATTGATATGGAAGATATGTATGCGTTGGTCTATGGCTACCTCGCCGCAGACGATGCCAAGCGTGATGATTTTATCCAGGCTGAAGCGGTTCTTTCCTCCGCCTTCCTGCTTGTCAAGCATCTTGATGACTGCCGTCAATACGCAGATGAGGTCATCTTCTATCAGCGTGTCCGCAAGCAGATCCTGAAGACTACCTCGCCGCGTCGCACCGCCGACCTCGACCGCGCGGTGCAAGACTTGGTTGACGATAACATCCACACCGAAGGGGTGGTGGATATCTTCAAAGCAGCAGGCATAGAAAAGCCTGACATTTCCATTCTTGATGATGCCTTCCTGCAAACTTTCAAAGACCACCCGCTTGAGAACCTGCGTGTCCGCCTGCTCGAACGTCTGATGGCTGATGAGATCTATCGTCGTCAGCGTACAAACCTGGCACGAACAAAATCCTTCCGCCAACGGCTTGAAAAGACCTTGCTCGATTACCACAACCGCCTGATCGATGCCAAAGCCGTCATCGAACAGATGATTGCCATTAAAAGAGAATGGGAGGCTGATGATCAACGCGCTCAGGCGCTTGGTCTCACCCCCGAAGAGATCGCCTTCTACGACGCCGTGGCTGGCAACTTCATGACCATCTACGATCAAGCCACCCTGCGTGACATTGTCCATGAGGTCGTCCAAACCCTCAAACGCAACCTCAAAGTAGACTGGACCGAGCCATCAAGAGAAGAAATCCGCGCCGGCGTGCGGTCCGCTGTGAAGACGGTTTTACGAAAGAAAGGCATTCAAGAAAAAGACCTCGAACCATTCCTTGGTTCAGTCATGGTGCAGGCACAAGCACTTTATGCTGATTGGCCGGTTATATAGTTAGGTGATTTTTTAGATGACAAGGCGACATTAATTTATATCTACTTCACAGCCTTTTACAACGGTAATACCTAACTAAGCAGAGAGGTAAGTATGGTAGGAAATAATAAGATCATGGAAACAAAGAACAAAGATGGGATCATTTATATAACCATCGATCTAAAATCTAAAAGAGGGATATATCGAATATTGCCCAAACCCGGTCAGAGAAATAGCCAATTTGATTACTGTGAAGAGATAAAGTTCGAAGGGTTTTCCAGCTTGCCAACAGGATTTTACAAGAATGATGGAATCGGGTTGGCAGGAGGTGGTTCCCAAGTCTTGAAGATATTAAGTGAACACTTTGGTAAAAAGGTCGAACTCACATTAGTAGCAAATGGAAAAGCCAATATCAGTGCTAAAGGATATAAGGTAAAAATAACACTTCCACATTCTGATTTGCGAGTTCTTAATTCTAAAGTTAGAGAAATTAAGCAAGTCAAAAATGAGGAGATTCGCTCGACGATTCAAAATTTTCTGTCTCGCAATTTCCCTAAGCGATTTTCAGAAACTGTAAAAGGAAAATATAAATACATATCAGGGTCATTAGCTGGTGTGCTTGATCGAAGTGATGTACTGACAAGGTTGAGTCCCCTTGATCGACAATATCTGGAAAAATTAATTCCAGACTACCTTTCCAACATCAAAGCCACCCTTACTGCACCTGAAAAATTAAAGATCATCTATGAGTCTCTGGATGCAGGTAAGGTAGTCTATTTCAAAAAGGTCATAAAGGAATTTCGACGAAGGCTTAAGAAGTCAAATCAGAGCGAATCCGATTGGCAGGCTTTCCTATCTGAACATATCTTGGTTCTAAAAAGCGGTTATGGACATGTTCTCGAAAAAAACAGCGTGACTTTGCAAGGGAAATACCCTGATTTCATGTTAATCGACCCATACGGTTATTTGGATATTTATGAGATCAAAAAGCCAGCCACGTCGGTCCTGAAAAAGGACAAGAGTAGGGATAATTATTATTGGGATGTGGAAATAGCGAAAGCAATTTCGCAGGTTGAAAATTATTTGCATCAGGTACAGAGAAACAGTGACGGATTAATAAACGACATAAGAAGGAACAAGAAAGTCGATATCAATATTGTACGTCCACGAGGCTATATTATTGCGGGCATGCGCAATCAATTGCTAAATCAAAAAATGGTCGATGATTTTCGTATGTTGAATGAGGCTTTAAAAAATGTAGATATTATTTTTTACGATGATTTGGTAGAAAATCTGGAGACATTCGTGAAGAGAATTGGAAATTAATCAAGTTCGCTTGGATATTGTGAAAATATGAAAAAGCTGTTTTTCTCTGCCTCTAATGATGTTATTGACCAGGTCACGGATCTGTATGATTTTGTCTGGCCAACCGCTTCTGCTATGTGGAATTTTCGTTGGCAAGTAAAGGGGTTTGTCAATGAAGTTGGGCTCGAAAACATCGCTCAGAAAAATCTTCTGGATCGCTTTGATTGGGGTAGTGGGATTCATGGTGTTAATCTCAAAAGAGCGGTGCTTGAAAAATCTTGGGAAGAGCAGCAAGAACAATTCGCAAAATTTCTGCTCATCAATCTTATTTCTATTTATGAGGGATGGATTGAATCGCTACAATCAACACTGGGCTTTGATAAAAAATTAATCAATAAACTACAATTTCCATCTGGTGTTGATCCAAGAGGCAATCCTTCTGGTGTAAATTATGCGATCAGCCAAATCACTGCAAATAAGTCTACTCTTCTTCAAAATGCGTTCTATGCAACACTGAGAGGGCATGGTAAAAATTCATTGTCCCAGCTTGAGAATTTATTAATTTGTTATAGGTATTTTAAAGAATGCCGAAATTCTCTCGCGCACAAGGGTGGAATTGCGGATCAGAAAGCTTATGATAGTTTTGCTGCATTCTCTACTATTGCTACCCCACATGACCTGAATGTTCACGAAGTTCCTCGTCATTTTCCAATTGTTGTTGGAAGTCCCATTAATTTATCCCTTAGAGGTGTTGTAGGCTTTGGAGACATAATCATTAAGCTGGTTTCTACGATAGATGCAGAATTATCTATTTGTGTTAAAGCTGAAAATGAGCTAATTACAAGAGGGAAAGTGTGGTCTTCGAGTAATTCTGGGAAAGCAAAAAATAGTCTAAAAAAAGATCAGGCGGCACGTAATAATCAAATCGCTCGAATATTACGGACTCTTGAGTTTCCTGAACCAGTTAGGTTAGATGAGATCGAAGCACTTTTTATTCGAGAAGGAATTCTGAAGAAAAATTATGTTTAAATATAAAAAGAAGGTGGCGGGATTTGAACCCACACCCCCCGTTTTATTCAATGCTCAATAGAGGAATATTAAGCGCTGAATAGAACGGGGGAGCTCTGCCATTAAGCTACACCTTCTAAGAGCATTTTACCATTAGTATGCAGTCGCGAAGCGCCGATTGTAATCCTAAATGCAAGAAGATCATTAGTGATATAAAACCATTAGATGATAAAAAGAGGAATTCGTGGAAAAGAACCGACTGGAACATCTTCTTTCCTTGAGTGAAAGTAGTATTCTTGATTTCAAGAGCGAGATTGACCTTGACTCCAAAAGAGGTAAGGCGAAGTTTCTTGTTGAAGTATTGGAACTTGCAAATTCTCCTGAGAAACCGGCGTATCTGATTTTAGGGATTGAGGATAAAACAAAGAAACCAGTAGGAATTTCAGACGAAGTTACAGAAGAAAGACTGCAGAAGGTAATTGCTGATAATTGTCGCCCTCCACTTAAGTGTGTGTTTGAAAACGTGGCATATATGGGTAAGCGCATTGGCATTCTGATCGTTCAAGGTGACAGACGACCATATTTCTTGAAAAAAGACCTAGGTTTTCAAGATGAGAACGGGAAACAGCAGATCTATTCTGACAAAATGATCTTCGTGAAGCGTGGTTCGACGGGTGACACAGCAACTATCGATGAAATTACGGAAATGATTCTGGATAGGCAAACAAATGGTCTCGAAACGAATGAAGAGCTTTATGAGGAACTAAACAGCCTCTCCTCGAACCTATTTCATATAAACAATAGTATTGATCGACTGAATGATAGAGGCAAAAGAGAAAGGGTTATCGAATATCTTTTCGTTGGTATCGTATCAGGATTGGGCGTTGGTTTCCTTCAAGCCTTAGGACTTGATTGGGAAATTTATATCAGTGGTATCTTTGTGTCGACATTTTGGATCAGTGTACTTGCATCTGCATTAAAAATAGTCCGGTTTGGCTGGATGCGGAGTGTGCTGATCAGTTTAATAATTTCTGTTGCTTTTGTTGCGCTGTCTGTTCTTTTGGACCGTTCGGCAACACAGGTGCTCATAACATTGGGGTTTCCATCAACACTTGTTCTAGTTTGGAGCGGCATCAAAGGAATGGTTGGTGGGATAACAGCTGCCTTCTTGGGAAGAGGTGAATACGAATATGAGTAACAATAACGATTTTTTTGATAGGGCAAAAAACGAAAGCCGCTGAGGGATGAAATAATGCCAAGAAGTCAAAATAAACTTGTAGGTTATTCAAGAGCTGGAGATGCGTTTCATTATCGTTGGGCAGCGCGTCGCTGTCTTAGGCTGATATATCCCAAATCTCAACTGCGCCATATTATCATTGAGGGTTCTAAAGACTCTGCATTGGCTGGCGAGTATGTAATCGATGTAGCTGAGTATTCAGACTCAGACAGAAACGGCATTCAGGAAATCACATATTATCAACTGAAGCATACGACCGTAAGAAAAGAGCAGCCGTTCAACCTGAGTGACTTGAAAGATACAATTTCTGGATTCGCTGATAGATATCGAGCTTTTCTTAATCGAAATGACCCAACTCGTAATTTTTCAATTGTTACTTTCACAATTGTTACTAATAGGGCAATTGCTGACAACTTCAAGCGGGACATAAACGCCATCGCAAAGGGTGATAAAGTAAATGCTCGTTTTAAGGCTACCTTCAAAAAGTATACAAAATTAAATGAGAAGAACTTAGCTGAATTCTGTGCTTTGCTCAAATTCGTGGATGGGGAAGGGGATTATGAGGCACAGCGATATGAGCTTCATGCCGAGATATCCCAGCTGCTTGCTGGAGCAGTTGATAGCCCTCAAATTGACAGTGTTGTTGCCTTAGTACAAGATAAAGTCCTGCCTAATTCAGATGGACGAATTGAACGCGAAGATATACTAAAGCGCTTTGGTGTAACATCGGAGAGGGATCTATATCCTGCGCCGCTCGAACTTGAGAGTTTAGATACTGTAATTCCAAGAAAACAACATCAAGAGCTTTTAAATTCCATCGTTAATTCTTCGGTGCCTGTAATAATTCATGCCGCTGGTGGGGTTGGAAAATCAGTTTTTGCTCGGCAAATAACAGAATCTTTGCCAAAAGGCTCATTGGGGATTGTGTACGATTGTTTCGGAGGCGGACGGTACAGAAATCGAAGTGAACCGCGCCATCGACATCGAGACGCCCTCGTCCAGATCTCAAACGAATTGGCATCCCAGGGATTATGTAGTCCACTAATAGCACTGCCCACTGATTTAGATGACGAGATCATGAGAGCCTTTCTGATACGGCTTGAAATAGCTGTTACGTTATTAAGAAAGGCAGATAAAAATGCGGTCTTAGCGATTCTGATCGATGCGGCTGATAATGCAGAAATGGCTGCGCAAGAGTTTAGTCAATCGTGCTTCGTTCATGAATTAATACGTGAGCCGATGCCCAAGGGCTGCCGTGTCGTTGCGCTATGCAGGACGGAACGTACAAATCTCTTGCGCCCTCCCGCTAATGTTTTGCGGTTAGAGTTGCAACCATTTTCGGCTGAAGAAACACTCATGCACCTCAGGAACCGCTTTTCGCAAGCCACAAGTGCCGATGGTTTAGAATTTCATCGTTTAACTAACAACGGCAATCCTCGCGTGCAGGCAAATGCTTTAGGGCTAGGACTTCCTACGATCGCAGCAACCTTGGATAGCATTGGACCGCTGGGCACAACCGTTGAAAAGCAAATTGAAGCACAGTTAGACTCTGCGATTGCGCTCATCAAAGATAGACTTCCTCTTGATTACCAAGAGCATATTGATGCTATTTGTCTTGGTCTTGCCACGCTTCCACCTTTTATACCTTTAAGTGTTCTTGCCACGGCCGCCGACGTTGATGAGGCTACGGTAGTGAGTTTTGTTGCAGATTTGGGACGTCCTCTATGGCTATCAGACACATCAGTACAGTTTAGAGATGAGCCAACAGAAACATGGTTTAGGGGAAAGTTCTCGGCAACGTCAGATCAAGTAAACGCCTATATTTCACGCCTTGAGCCATTAGCTCAAAAATTTCCATATGTTGCGGAGACCTTACCGTCCTTATATTTAAACGCTGGGAGATATAGGGAGTTGATTGACTTAGCGATCTCTGATAATTTTCTTCCAAAAGACAATCCAATTGATGAACGCAATGTTCGGGTCTATCGTCTTCAATTTGCTTTTAAGGCGGCTTTGAAGGCGGAGGAATATGCCGATGCAACCAAGCTGGCATTACGTGCCGGGGAAGAAGTTGCAGGTGATAAAAGACAACTCGAAATCCTTAGGAAAAATATTGATTTAATCGCTCCATTACAATATGAACAAAAGGTTCAGGACCTAGCATTTCGTCGGTCTTTGCGTGGTGACTGGGATGGCTCTGAAAATGTCTATGCTGCGGCATTGCTTTCATCAGTCGAAGACTTTAAGGGAGAAGCAAGGGGATACTTAAGAGCTGCAAATAATTGGCTCCATTTATATTTTGAGAAACGAAAAGAAGAGAAAACAAATCATTTCGATGATAAATTGACAGATGATGATATTGTAGAGTTGGCATTTTCTCAATTCAACCTGCACGGCACGAAAAAACTTGTGGATTTTATATTAAGTTGGAAACCACCAGAAGTCATATATCGTATTTCTAAAAAGTTTTTTAGGCGGCTAATAGATGCAAATAGCTTTGTGGCTATTGAAGAAATATTACATCTTGATCTTCATAAACAACATATTGGTAGCCAATACCTAATCATTGCTATTGCTCACGAATTGTTGGACGTTCGACGATTACCGGACCGCAAGGCAACGCGGATATGCTTAGATTTGCTCGCTTCAAACCGTACTCGAATTGCAAAACCTGTGTATTCGTACAAGGACACAACCCTGTCCGCAATTGTATCGTTCATAGAAGCGAGTGCTGCAAATAAGCATTCCAAAGAAAAAATACTGCGGGTACTTAACCACTATATTCCAGTGAGGGCTTCCAGGTCCGTTTCTAGCGATTTTCAGACAGAGGAGCGAGATACTTACTTGCGAGCACTTGCGCTTAGGTGTGTGCTTGAGAATAAACTTGAGCCAGATTTAGACATGTTACTTCCCAAGGAGTTTATTGAAAAGAAAACAAAAAAGAAAAAAACTTACAGTTATGATCAAGAACTAAGGGAGTTTAAAGAGCGAGTTGGTGGACTTTTGCCCTGGTATATAATACGTGCCCGAATTCTTGTAAACGGCATTAATGATCTGTTTCAATTAGTTGTAGATGCTGATGAGAAATCAAAAAAGGCACGAGCGCAAAGATATAGAGATTCTGATAGTATGCCTTATGAGATTTCTCACGTATTGGTTGAGGTTTTGACGCTATATCGATTTGCAAGTCCAACAGATGCAGAAAAATTCTTCACTTTATATTTAAAGGACAATAAGCAAGTTTGGATTCAAGATCGTTTGAAATCAGTACGAAGCGCCTTTCGTTCAGATCATCTTTCGGGCATTAGGAGACAGTTGGAAGTATCCACTAATGCTTTCATTGCTTCGTTAAAAAGCGAGGACCCCGAAACAAGAGCCGAGTGGTATACCGACTTGGCTCGTGCAGTATTTTCAGTGAGTCGGGAAGATGCGGCGACCTATTTCAATTACGCAATTGAGGCAGTTTCAAAATTTGGCGACGAACTTGTGGAACGATGGGAAGCTGTGGCAGCCTTAGCAAAACGCAGTGCAGAAGATGGCTATTCATCTCCTGAGATGGCTTATCGTTTTATCCGTTGTGCCGAATTGATAGGTGATAATGTTGCAAGAGAAAAGCATTGGAACCGCAGTGGTGCTGTCAGGGCATGTGTCCAATTATCTCCCGTTTCTGCCCTGGCATCCTTAAGTCGTTGGCGCGACCGAGACGTCGGCTGGTTTGGTCGGCAAGTTGTATCTTTGGCTGATGAGCTTGTGACCGCAAATATTATTTCTCCCGCAGTAGGGTGGTCTCTTTCCGTATTTTTTGAAGAGTATGGGTTGGATGATTTTGCAGCTCTTTGTATTGAAAAAGAATCTTCTGCGGCACGTCGCCAATACGTATTGGATACCGTAGTTCGAGACCTCAGAATTAATGAAACAACTGAACAAAGCTGGCAAACGCTTCATAAGGTCGCTCGACAACACACTATCAATAATGCCGATTTAGATGATGTTCTTACTTTTTACATAGCCAACCCTGAAAAAAAAGATAGGGAGCCAAGTTTTCCTATTGGAAATTCCAAAAATAAGGAAGAATCAAAACCTGTTGAAAGAGTATATATTCTCGATGATTTGGATTTAGCCACGAGTACCGGAATAAGCGAGGCAATCACTCGGAGAGATAAGGCTTCAACCAAGTTTCGTAGCCACGAAGCTTTTTGGCAAGAAGTTTTCAAGCGAGTTAATGAGCACGATGCTGTCAAATTTTTAAAAGCACTTGTCATCGCAGAGCATGCCGACCGTTTTGATGTACAAACCGCACTTTCTTCTTTACCAGAAGATTGGCGTCAAAAAGTTAGCATCAAACGAAATTGGGGGAATATTCTTGAGCTTATAGCACAGCGCTTTGCTCTCGAATTTACAAGTCGCTGGAGTTTAGAGTATTTTTTGGAGAAAATCGAAGGCAACGAGGAAGTAATGCCGCACCTTCGGCAAGGTATTCTTAAAGGATTATCTAGTAATATCGATCTCGTAAATGCAAGCACTTTTTTTGGTTTTGCTGAGATCGTCTCCCCCTTTATTACATCCCAACAAGCAAATAACCTTCTTGATTTTGCATTAACCCGGTTTGAATTACATGTTGATGACGACTATGCAGATGGTCCTTGGAAAGATTGGCTAAATCCGCCTTCCGATATAACTACAGCGCTTGCTGGTTTCATTTGGTCCGCACTTGGTTCACCTCGTGCCGAAATTCGCTGGCGAGCAGCCCATTGTGTAAGAAGACTTGCAAGTCTTGGATGTGAAGCTGAAATTAATGCTTTGGTCAAATGGATGGAGCGAGATAGGGTAGATGCTTTTGGAAGCCAAAAATATCCTTTCTACAATTTGCATGCTCGGCAATATCTTCTTATTGCTTTAGCGCGCGTGTCTATTGATAATCCAGAAATATTAAAACGATATTCTGCAACTTTCTCGCAACTTGCACTGTCAGCCATGCCTCATATTCTCATACAGAAATTTTCAGCTCAAGTTGCATTGAATATCGAAAACGCTTTCCCCAAAACCTATCAAAAGAATGTGGTCAAACAACTTCAACAAGTAGGCATAAGCCAACTGCCTGTCAGGAAACTCGACAAATACAACGAAAAGGTTGAAAGTTACTGGCATGCGCGTGGGGAAGTCCGTAAAAACATAAAGTTCTATCATGGATATGATTTTGATAGATACTGGTATGAGCCTCTTGGAGATGTTTTTGGAATTTCAGCTAAACAAGTAGAGGAACTTGCGACTGAAATCATACTTGATGAGTGGCATGTGAACGAAGATGGAAGTTTTAACAGCGATCCACGTGTCGGATTGTGGAGTTCTACGCGAAATGAACGTGAAACTTGGCACGATCATGGGAGTTATCCCCGAACGGATAACTATAGTTTTTATTTGTCCTATCATTCTATGTTGACTATTGCGTCTAAATTACTTCAAAAAATGCCGGTTGTAAAAAAGCGTGATTGGTATGAAGATGAGGATCAGTGGATCGAGTGGCTCCATCGCCATTTACTAACACGAAATGACGGACGGTGGTTAGCTGACCGTCGTGACCCAGCCCCTCTTTTACGACCAAATTGGATTCGTCAAGCAAAGGCAGAAAATTGGCGATCAGAAATAACAACAGATGACTTCCTTGACACGATTCTGTTTGAGCGCCAGGGTGAAACATGGCTAAATGTTTCTGGATCTTGGCAGGAAGGCTATTCCGAACGCGTGGAAGACCTGTACGTTTCTACTGCACTCGTATCCCCGCCCGCTTCTCAGTCGCTTTTAAATGCATTAACTACTTGTTCTGACCCGAATGACTTTAAGTTGCCAAACTATGAGGAAAATGAAATGGAGTTTGACCTAGCTCCCTTTATACTCAAGGGCTGGATCTGGCGTGGGTATACGGGCAAGCGTCTTGATGAGTATGATCCTTTTGCAGGTGAAATAGCTTTTCCACCCTATCAAGTTAGTGATGTGATTGTTGAACAACTAGGCATGTCCGTCGATACTGAACAACGGGAATGGTTTCTGCCAAGCTCAGACAAGGCATCGCTAATTTGCGAGCTTTGGAGTATCAATAAACCTAGGCCAGATGAGGATCCACTTAGGCGAGGGGAGCGACTAAGTGCGTCACTAGACTTTTTGAAAAAGCTTTGTTTGATTCAAAAATGTCAGATCATTTTTAATATACAAATCAGTCGTCGTTTTCACTATGGTTCTCATGCGAGGAATGAAGGTGACAATGGATACAACCCGCCGCACAGCAAAATTTATATCCTCTCGGCAGATGGAAAGCTCAGAGATACAGAAACGCACTATCAAATTAGGTGAAAATCTAGTTAAAGCACTTGGTTTAGATACAAGCGTTGATACTCTTTCGCGCTGGATGGCTCACTATATTGCCGAACAAATGTCAATCGCGAAAAAGGCAAAAGGAAAAGAAAAAATAAGGGCAGAACAACAGTGTTTTGAAATAATACTGAAGCTTTGGCAACATCGGTCACATTTACCAGCTGGTATACGTCCTTTTGAAAGTTTCGATCCTATTCTGCGCGCTCTTGAAAGATTTGATCCAGATAATAAACAACCATATTTTTACCAGAGCCAAGTTTCGCCAAAGAAAAATAAATCGGACAGGAAGAAGTTGGATGATGTCCAAATGTGGCTAGACATTGCCCAGGGAATAGACCAGGCAGCACGGATTTGGCTTGATTTTGTTTTTCATCAAGCGGCTTTAAATGCAACAGATAAAAAGACAATTACATGGTTGGAAAATGCGGTTGTTGATTCGGATAGGGATGAGGTTTCAATAATTGTTCGTCTTATCAATGCAGGACTAGAAGATATCGGAGACACTAATGTGCAAGAACAGAAAGCAAGGCAAGATAAATTGAAATCAAGAATCGAGCAACTTGATTCGTTTAATGATTTTAGCCAGACTCTGCGTGCAATGTTTGTAGATGAACTCAATGCTATTTCGCAGGAAGATTCATCTATAGACACTATCGATTCGGAATCGCGCTAATTTGTTGTCTGCGTTTTACGTAAGTCAACAGACTTGGTAAGCTATTCAAGCATTCTTTTGAGTTCAAGAAATTTAACGACTTATTTTTTGAATGATATCCGTTAGGAGCTAGGAATAAAATTATTCCTGGGTGCTTGAATATTGTCGCACAAGAGCAGTTACATTAAACTATTTTAGAGGTGAAAGAAACAAGGAATCCCCCGCACATCTGCTTTTTTCAAAGTGTTGAATCAGATATCGTCCGTGTACCGCAAAAAGGCAATGAATGGGGCGTAACCTAGCTCGGCAACAGTGTCGGCTGGTTGAATGGAACGACATTCCATGCTTGGAAAAGAGCAAGCAGGTGTATCCCAGGCTGCCTTCGCCTTGCAAGACCTCGATTGTAAAGCCTTCCTGGCTCTCATCACCTGTCAGGGATTCAATCCATTGAATGAAACCCATCTATTTAGAAGAGTAGTCCGGGATGTGTTAGTGGAAGTGAAATAGAGATGTGAAGACCTCCAGACAAAAATTTGGAGGTCTTCACTTTTAGAGGCTTAATGGTTTCCTCGAATTACAGCATAGTCTAAATTTCTAGACCGATTTGCGAAGCAACAGTGATAGTGGGTTAAATTCTGCGTGTACTATTGTGCCGTCAGCTAGTACACAATCTGCCACTCGATTGTTAGTTGAGAGTGTTTCACCGCCTGCTGCAACAATGCTCTCGATAATTTGACGTCGTTGATCATCACTCTCGAACTTGATGTCACTGGAATGTGTTGCGCCCGCTTTTTCGTAATCAACCATGTCTTCGGTAATATGAATTGCTGTGATGGCTTCGTCATCGAGCAATTGCGATAACGGTCCTATGTTGATGGGTAAATGTGACATAGAAAAGTCCTTTCTTTTAGCCTGATTTGATCGGTTACGAAGTTGTGTCTGCTATGATTACAAACACATACTTCAGTCGCCCCAATTCCTGTTTTCGATATATTGCGTTTATAGGAAAATTGGTAATTTCATTTTGATCCACATGGATGACGTACAAAATCAGTTATGGTTTTTGAATATAGGGATTTTTGGTGGATTTGTCTTATAGTTGTAATAACACATCACCTTTTCTATCTAAAAAAGGGATTTTTATTAGCGCAGCCCCGCCTCTCGTGCGCGGACAATGGCCTGGGCGCGGTCTGCCACTTGCAGTTTGCTGAAGATGCTGGTGATGTGATTGCGAACCGTTTTTGGACTCAGCACAAGCTTTTGGGCAAGTTCCTGGTTGTTGAGTCCTTGTGCGATCAAACGCAGGATTTCCACTTCCCGTTCGGTCAATTCTGGGAATGGAGTGTCGGTTGTGGCGGGTTTTACACTTAATTCCTGAAAGTAATTCATTAAGCGTGTGGCGATTGCCGGACCAAACAGCGCCTGCCCCTCCGCTGCAGCCCGGATGACGCTCAAGACTTCGTTCGAGTCTGCACCTTTCAACAAATAGCCTCTGGCACCTGCCCGCATCGCATGGAAGATCGAGGCATCATCTTCGAGCATGGTCAGCATAATGATGTGTATGTGGGGATGCTTCGCCAGAATCTGTTGGGTTGCTTGAATGCCATTCAACCCCGGCATGTTGATGTCCATGAGGATGACATCGGGCTCTAGTTCCGCGCTTTTTTTCAACGCGGCGTTGCCATCTTCTGCTTCTCCAACGATCTCAATATCGGTTGTGACCGCGAGCAGGGCTTTGATCCCTTCACGGAATAAGGTATGGTCATCGGCGATCATCAATTTAATGTTCTTCATTTGTTTGCTTTCCTTGAGAAGAAAATGGAAGTTTGGCGGTGATGCACGTCCCATGCGGGTGGACTGGGTCAACCACAAGCAGCCCGCCAATTTCCTCGGCGCGTGCCCGCATGGAGCGTAGACCCACACCCGCCCGGTATTCTTTTGGCATCCCAACGCCATCATCCTGAATGGAAATGATCAGCATTTCTTGCTCCGCCTGGAATTTTACGCGACACAGGTTTGCCTGCGCATGCCGAACAATATTATTCCAAGCCTCCAAAACAATGCGATAGGCATTGACCTCCACCGCAGCCGGTAAGCGGGGCAGTCCTTCAGGTGGAGAAACGATCTCCAGCACAAGTCCGCCGCCGTGGGTTCGTGCCAGATCGCGGATCGCTTCCACCAGCCCAAGTTGATCGAGCACCGGCGGGCGTAGTCCATGCACGAGGCGGCGAACGTCCATAACAGTCTGCTGGCTTTGCTTGATGACTTCTTCTACCAAACTCTCTGCTTTTTCAGGCTGGGCACGAATCACTTGCCGCGCTGCTGATAACTTCAACCCTTGTGCAGCAAGCATGGGACCCAGTTCATCATGCAGGTCACGGCGGATGCGTAAGCGTTCATCTTCCCGTTCGTTGACGATCTGTGCCCGCGAGCGGACAAGTTCTGTTTGCAATCGCACCGTCTGTGCGACTGCCCCGGCTTGTTGGGCGATGTTTTCGATCAGGCGGTGGTCTGCATCTGAGAATTGTTCGTTCGCGGCGCGGCGTGCAACTTCGAGCCTACCAATTCTTTCCCCTTGATATACTAGAGGGAAAGAAACCCGATCGTTGTTTTCAACGCCAAAAGAAGCGGCTATGCTTTCACTGCCATTTTGTTCCAGCCAGATCGCCACATAGGGTATCTTGAGCGAGAGGCTGATCGTCTCTGTGATCGATGGGAGCGCTTCACTGGTAGTGGGTGTGCCTTCGAGGGTGCGCACCAAGCGAGAGAGCACAGCATAGGGATCGTCGCGTTCACCATACATCCAGCGGTTGACCGCGCGCTGCAAGCGCTGCCGCAGCGGTTCGAATAGAATCGCAACAGCCCCCGCCGCCAGAAACGAAATCACGGGGTTGGAGAGCCCCGTGAATAATACGTGCAATATAAAGATCGTTCCTAAATACCCGAGCATCGTCAACAAGGAGAGGGAACCATACACGATCACACGGTTGACGATGATCTCAATATTCCATAAGCGATAACGCAGTATGGCAAATGCGATCGATAAAGGCAGGGATGCTTTTAGAACCTGCCCCAGCGGATACATCACAAAATCATAGAGCACACGCCACGACGCATTCAGGTCGAAATTGGTTGGAAAGACTTGAAGCATCAATCCCAGGGCACTGGCACTTGCTCCCCACACGATCCAGAGGATCTGCTGGCGTTGAACAGTGTCTGCATGTTGATAGCGATGTGTCAGTGCGAGCACTCCGGTGGCGATCCAGAATATGGCAGCCGAAATATACAGCCCGCGCGGCAGATACCAGATGAGCAGTGAGCGATTAAACAGCCCCAGCGTAAGCCAAAGCCCGAGTGCGAGAATCAACCCAATGGTCAGATTTGAGGCGAAGCGTCCCACAGGGAAAAGGTAAAAGAAGAGGATCAGCAAACAAAAACTGAACGAGATCCAGGCATCCATCCAAAATGGAAAAGATCCGTTGCGCAAGCTGTTTGCAAGAGCCACTACGGGCAGCGACAAGCCGGTCAGGTGTACGGTCATCAAGAGAGCTGAGAATAATGCAATCCAGTCGTCGGAGCGGTAGCGGAAGATCACCGCGGCGATCAATATGCAGAACAAGGTCAATAGGATCTCGCTGACAGCGACGAATATCACGGCGAACTGACTAGATAACCCATACTCGCGGAGAATGCTCCCTGCTTCGCTTCCACGCGTGACTGTGAGTTGGCGCGCCGGAAAATTGCCTGTTCGTACGCTGACGGTGACGGTCGTTCCGATCTCGCCAGTGAGCAGTTCATCTGCCTGCTCTACTGAGGTGATCTCCACTCCATTCACCGCCAGCAAAATATCTCTCTCCAGGATTCCTGCTTGCGTCGCGGTAGAACCCGATGGCAGCGACAGGAGCACTTCTCCATTTTGATTTTGAGTCAACCACACCTGGATATCGCCGCGATACATCTTTTGGATTTCCCGCAAATGTAAGGGCAGACCCGCAATGAATAAATCCAGAGCAATGAGTGAGCCTGTCAACCAGAGGAGGCGCACTGGCAACAGCCAGGGTGTTTTCAGGCGGGTGTTGCTGGTTTGTTGCGTGGAGGCTTGTTCCATGAGTTCTCTTATTGCAAACATGTGGATTGAGATTGCAGCCAATCCAAAGCAGATTGTATGACGGGGTCCTGTTCGGTACCGAATTTCGACCAATCTGTTTCCACGATGGTATCGGGTGTGATGGGTCCATTGTAAATCGTCCCATTGCGGTCGAATGAGTTTGCACCGCTCACAAAAAGCACAGAGCTGTCGCTCAGAGTTGTGTGCGTGACCAATGTGGGTAGTCCGCGGGTGGGTTCTCCAAAAGACCGGATGTCGGAACGTCCTTGAAAGGCGACAAGCATGAGTTCGGCAGCCGCCTGTGTACCGGGGCTGACCAGCAGCGCCACAGGCGTAACTTGTTTCGGTTCATAGACCGAGCCATCTACCTCGCTCTCATAACGATATTCATTATTCCATAATACTTCGCCATTGCGATAGATCCATGCTTCCCGCTGTCCATTCAAATATTCAAAACCTCCGAGGTCGCCTTCACCGAGAATCGGTCCAACCGCGGCAATGTAAGACCATATATTGCC
>WBZO01001690.1_pt1 | contig 32908 bp, 29 predicted proteins | sample 5204261 | NCBI WGS metagenome assembly WBZO01 (sample SAMN12412400, study PRJNA552823) | activated sludge metagenome | isolation source: activated sludge from anammox sidestream of wastewater treatment plant... | place: USA: North Carolina | collected 2017-09
GCAGTCGTTACTGATATTGATGATAAAATAATCGGAATCATAACGGATATGTTTGATACTATGCGTAATGCAAACGGAGTCGGACTGGCTGCAAATCAGATAGGATTGAACAAACAGATTTTTGTTGCTGATATTTCGCCGGTTGAGGGTTATGAAAATTTCAAACCTATTGTGATGATTAATCCTAAAATTATTTCTAAATCGGATGAAACAACTTCTATCGAAGAAGGATGTTTGAGCATTCCTGAATTGCGCGAAGAAATAATACGACCGGAAAATGTTTCCGTTTCTTTTTACGATGTTGATATGAAAGAGCACACAATTGAAGCTGACAGGTTGTTAGCTCGTGTGATTCAACATGAGTATGATCATCTGCAGGGTGTATTATTTATTGATTATTTTAGTGATGATTTGAAGAAGCAGTATAAAAAACATCTTGAAAAAATTAAGAAGCGCAAACTTGATATCGAGTACCCTTTCAGCGAGTCAAATGATTATTTAATTAAATAGACCTGCTATGAACATTATTTTCATGGGTACTCCGAATTTTGCTATACCTTCACTTAAAATTCTTCTCGACTATAATTATAAAATTTCAGCAGTTGTTACTCAGCCGGATAAAGAACGGGGAAGGGGACAAAAAGTTTCATTTACTCCGGTAAAACAATTTGCAGTTGAATACAACTTACCAGTTTATCAACCGGAAAAATTAAAAGGCAATTTAGAATTCATTGAAGAAATGAAATCGCTGCAACCCGATTTATTTGTAGTTGTCGCATTCAGAATTTTACCGAAAGAAGTTTTTGAAATTCCAAAGTTCGGTTCGTTTAATCTTCACGGATCTTATCTTCCGAAGTATCGTGGTGCAGCACCAATCCAGTGGGCTTTGATAAATGGTGAAACAGAAACAGGTTTAACTACTTTCAAGCTTGCAGAAAAAGTTGATACCGGAAATATTTATCTACAGGAAAAAGTTCAGATTAATCTTGATGATAATTTTGAAACGCTCCACGATAGAATGAGCGAACTTGGTGCAAAGCTTGTTCTTCAAACAGTTAAACTTATTGTCCGACAGGACTCCTTCGGAGAATCAGGAAAATATGAATTGAAACAACAGGATGATTCGCTTGCTTCACCGGCACCAAAAATTACAAAAGAAACTTGTCTTATTAATTGGAACAAATCTGCTGAAGAAATTCATAATCTTGTTCGAGGACTTTCTCCTTATCCGGGTGCTTATTTTATTTACAATGATAAAGTGATAAAGATTTATAAAACACAGGTAATGGGAAGAAATGATCTGAAACCATTTCAGATTGAACAAACAAAAATTGACAAATCCGGCTCCCGACGGAATGAACTAATAATCGGCTGCGGAAAAAATGCTTTAAAAATTCTTGAACTTCAACAGGAAGGAAAGAAGAGAATGAGTGTTGAAGAATTTTTGAGAGGTTTTAGAAATTGAGGTAACGGTTTACGTATTGCCGAAGGTGGGGATTTTTAGCACAAAAGTTCAATAGAAGAGCTGCACTTGAATCTAGCAGAAAACCGTCATACGAAGCACTGCACCCGCCATTACGCCAAACCGCTGTTATCGGCTGCCCTTCTGTCTTTTTATTTTGTCTATCGTTTTGTGTTGTCAAGTTTAGTCTATTTCGTTTTCTTCAACTTCAACTTCGTAATTTTTAATTTCATTCATCCATTCTTCAAGAGTTCTTCCTTCATATTTCCACATATTAACTCCCCAATAAGCACCTGAACGATTTCTGCGATTTTTTCTTGTTTCAATTTCACGAGTTAGTGGCGATAATCTCCAAATCTTATCTTCAAATTTGACCTCCTTGTTACCTATAACATCAGCAACAATATTTGCATCGTCAAAATACACAATTGTCTTACCGATTAAGTCTAAACTTTCGAACGATAATCTATTCCCAATACTTCTTTTTTCTGTTGAATAGTTGTTGCTGGTTTTTAAGTTGTCGCCAATCGGTAAAATATTTTCAATTATAATTTTAATTAGATACTCTGCACGGTTTTTAATTTGTTCCTCACCCCAATTTTGCTGGTCAGTGATTTTATTTTTGGCAATTTGCATTCCCGCATTATTTTCATAAATCTCTTTTTTCCCTCTGAAAGAATGGTTGCTCAACTCTTGATTATGGCGAATCAAAGTTAGGTTTCCGATATTGTTCAAGTAATTATCGTGTATTTCTTGATAATTTTCTCCAAGTTCATTTTTCCAAGTGTCATTTAAGGTTTGTGGCATAATATGCTCAACTTGTAATTGTTTATCGTTTAAGGCAGGACGATTTTTTGTTAGACTTTCTTCAATCAAACTAAACAAAAACTTTCCACTTTCAAAGTTGTAAAAATTAGATTTTTCACTTAATAAAAACTGATGAACTTCTTTGTCATTTGGTAGCCTCATGGAAAAAGTCTGATTTGAACAAATTTCTAACATTTTCTCTCTCTTATTAGTCGCTAAAACTAATTCATCAAAATACTTTGAAAATAATGCTGCATCTTTATTTTCTGATTTTCTAATTCCTAAAATACTTTTACGAGCAACATATACAAAAATGGCATCCAATATTACTAAGCAATCCTCATCAATAATTTTTTCATCAGTTCTCAAACGCAAAATTCCTAAAATGAAAGAATGGAATGCAGAAACTTTGAGTGTTCTTAAATCAGTAATTTTTTGGTCAATTTTATTGTTTCCGCTTGATTTATACCTAGCTAAAATTGCGTACTCATTAGAGTATTCTGCCAACTTTTTAATTAGTTGTTCGTGGTTGTCATCGCCAAACAAATCTTTAAAATCACGATAAAGTTCTTTATGGTTTGAGTCGGTTGCTTTTTTGTAACTCGAAATATCAATCAACTGCATATAGTCACGAATAAAAGCTGAAACAGAAAAGGCGTTATTATCGCCTGATAAATTTTGCTCTATTTTTAACCAAAAATTATGATACAAATTATTTTGTTGAGCGGAAGTTTTTCCGAGCAATAAGTAGTTTCTGACTAAATCCGAAAGAGATAACGGTTTTCCAAGCGAGTTCATACTCTCAAAAATTTCTTGCGGCTTTTCCCAATGATTTCTTTCTGGTTCTAACTGAATTGTTACGATATTAAAATTCACTAAACCTTTTTCAATTAAATCCCTGATGTAGTTCTGTTCTAACTTGTCTAATTTTGATTTGAGAAACTTGTAGTTTTTAAAAACATTAGACTTTTTATCACTATCATCTAAGTGTTCCCCCAAAATGATATTCTTGTATGCTTTCCAGTCAGATTCAACTTGTTTTAATTTGATTTTATATTCAACATCGCCACTGACGTTATTATTCTTCAAATATTTTGAATCAATAGTGTTTTTTAATGAGTCATCAGTAATGCAATCACGAGCGGCAATTAAAAACAACATAGTTGTTGTCAATCTTTGCTGACCATCAACCAAAATGTATTTATCGGGTTGTCCTAAAATTGTGCTTTCTGCATAATAAATAACTGTTCCGAAAAAGTGTTGAGTGTTTCTGCTGTTCGCTACTTTCTCAATATCTTTATAAAGGATTTCGCACATTTCTTCGCCCCATTCATAATTTCTTTGATAAGGTGGAATAAAGAAAGTCACATCATTGTTTGACAATAATTTTAAGATTTGATTGTCTAGACTTCTCATATTGTTGCCTTTGTAAATGTTATAAATAATATTGAGTTGACGCTGTGTCGTTCGCAGGGTTGCCACCAACTCTTAGCTTACCACATTACGTCTATCCACCCAATTTGGGTAGTTATACGCAAATGCTTTTTATTGTAATACAAATTAATTAAAAACAGTTGTGTCATCAAGTGTTATAATTTAAAAAACAAACAGGCAGCAAAAAAAATAAATGCTGAAAATTTTTTAAGAAGCTTTAGTTTTATCCGGGAATAATTTTCTGATCTTATTTCACGATTTAAGATTTTAGGATTCGCAAGCAAGCTAATGTGTTTGTAATTAGTCTATAACCCTATTCTTAAATTTTGATTGAATCATATCAATATTGCGCAATAATCGGGAAATCCAAAATACAATTATGCTTCTGTCTGATAATATTTCGTCTGGTCAGGATTTGATTCCTTGTACGTCTTACTCTTCTTATCAATTTGGTTGTATGCTTCAGCAAAATTATCCCGTAATAATTTATTGTAATCCATCCATCTTGGTATGACTTCATTTTTGTTCATATAATTAATTGCTTCGAAAGCTGCAACATCGGGTTTTAATTTTAGTTCATCAAGTATTGACTGAATGTTTTCTTCAGCCCGTGATTTAATCTTCTCATCTTTATCCTGGATTGCAATGGTTAAATCGATTAATTCAAAATATAATTCAATTGCATAAGTAACACCGTAATCGGAAATAGATTTTCGTGTGTTTACAATTGCTTCGTTCATTCGTTTGTAATATTCTTTATCTCTGTTGGTGTTATATAAATTCATATTCGCCAGTGCAATGTCTGTCCAGGTACTATAACTAATGTCAATATCCTTTTTATATTGATCAGCAAGCTCATTAATTAAATTGTAATTTCTGATATTATATAAAGCGATAATAATTTGTCCGAATAATATTTGTGCATCATTATTTTCAAACTTATCAATGATTTTATTAATGAGCGTTTGCAATTTATCCTTTGTAAAATCTTCACCTTTAAAATCTTTATAATTTTTCGGATCGGATTGCAATAATAATGACTCAACTTCCTTCCTGATATCGATATTAATATTTTTATCATCTACCAGGGATTGTGTTTCCATCAATTCATCTTCTTTTTCTTTTATCTTTCTTCTATATCCTTCTTCCATGGAAGTTAATAATATTTTTGGCAGATAAATTCTACTCCACAGATACCCGAGAAAAAATCCACCAACGAAATAAAATATCATTGTTGAAACAGAAAAAACAAACGAGCTTGGCTGTCCTCCCATTCCCTGCGAAAGCGTATTACCAATTTTATAAATTCCATCGCTTAACTGATTCAATTGAACCAGGCTCACACCAACTATTATTTTTGTAATCCAGTCTGAAATTTCTTCGAGATTAGTATTGGCTCCGATATTTTCTGAATCTTTGGCGGCTGGAGTTCTGGGTATTCCAAAAATGAATCCGATGAACGCACCAACAATTGCACTTGTTAAAGCAATTATAGCGGATATACTGAGAATGGATAAAAACTTATCGGCGCCATGTGCAATTGAGTAAATAAAAATTATTACTACACCGATAACAAGAATTAAAGTGATAAAAAAGATACTCTTGCCTTTACCTTCTTCTATTTTCACTTCGTTGCTTAAATCTGTTTTTGGCATTTGTTTCTTGCCTCCCGAAAGTTTTGATACTTCTGAAATCTAACTCATAGATTAAATATAATAAATATTAAAAAAGAATAAAGTCGTATAATTTATTTTTATGAAACCCCTGAAAATTTAGAAAAGGATATTTTGAATAAGAATAAGAGGTAAAGATGAATATTAAAGATATTTTTCTATTCCGGGTGTACCGTACTGTTTATTCTTTTCAGTCATCCTGATAAAGTATGTCAATCTTTGTTTCAAAACTTCAGGTCTTCGTCTGCCACCATCGATAAATGCAATACGAATTCTTTTATAAGATTCTGAATATTTCTGATAATTCTTCCATGCCTCTTTATTCTTCCTTATTTCGTCAATGATATCAATTGGAAAAATAAATTTTTCATTTTCCAGATCATCGAGAGTTATTTTAATTGATGCGATGACCTTTTTCGATTTTAACAATTTCTTTAATCTTTCTTTATTTAACTGCGAGTATTTGCTTTTCGGATTTCTCGGAGTGAATCTTTGAACGTGACTATCTTTTTCAATTTTCTTTACCGTGCTGTCAATCCAGCCAAAGCACAAAGCTTCTTCAACAGCATCTTCATACGAAATTCTTTTTTTACCTGAAGCTTTACTCGGAAAAATAAACCAGATTTCTTTTTTTGTTTTGAAATTTTTCTTTAACCAGGTTCGCCATTCGCTTCTTGATTTTATATAAATTGTTTCAGTGATTTCCATAAAGATTAAGTATCAAATCGCTATACGGATGGTGGTGAATGAAAATGATTTGCTGAATAACAGATTAAAATCCAACTTTCCAAATTTTATCAGAAGTTTCTATATAAACAGGTAAAGCTGCAGAACCATACCATTTGTATAAATCTGCTGCAAGTAATTTCGAGTTGATGGCAGGATCAGTTTGAATTAATTCTTCAGCTTCTTCAATTGTTGATACATCCAGAATAAAAATTCCACGATACTTATTCTCGTTCTTGCCAAGAGGACCGGCAACTATCAGTTTGTCTTCTTTTACAAGACGTTTTATGTTTTGAAGATGACCGGAAAAACAACTGTCAATGAATTCTTCATCAGTTGTTGTATTGGTTCCGGTTTTGAGCATAACGAAAACATATCCTTTCATTCCATAATCATCTGCCCCGAGTTTCTTTGCAAGCGTTGAATCATAATCCGGGTTTGTTTGTTGCGCTTTAGTTTGGTGAATTCCTAAAAAAAGTAGAACGATAATTAATGCAGTTTTCATATTGTTTCAATAAAATATTTAGAAGTTTTATTTGCAGAAACATACAATGATTACAAAATAAATGCTAACAATACTTTCTACTCGAAAAATATTAAGTGACAATATATAGATGACATAGTTCGGTCACGCAAATTAATTATTAAATATTTATTAGTGGCAACTAAATATTAATAATTAATTTCAGAAGAAGAGAAAAGAAGGAATCTATTTCTTTTATTTATCGCTCTCTCGTGAGTTACTTTTGGTTCGAGCATAACCATATCCACCAAGTAATGCGCCACCAAAGCCAACAACGAGTTTTATTAAATCCATTGCAGTTGAATCACGACCAATATAAAAGAGAACACCTGAAATAAATAAAACTAAACCAGATATTATAAAGATTCCAATTGTCGTTAAGCGATTCTGGCGGCTTGATTCCTTTAGGATATTATTTTCGAAATCTAATTCTCGACGATGTTTTTCATTATCATTTTCTGTCCACGATTTAATCAATGGTTCAGCTAACTTTATCAATTCGGGCAAAGTCAGTTCATTTTGTTTTTGATTACTATTTGATTGTTCGGGTATTTTCTCTAGTTCTTCATTCATAATTAGTTCTCGTTTTTAATTATTACTTCAAATTTTAATTTTATCAATCTCTTTCATTATCCTATCAGTTTCTGTTAAGGCAGCAATAATTTTCTGATAATGTTCGATATCGCTATTTGTGAGTGTTCTTCCTTTTCTATCCTTTAGCCATTTTTGTGCTGGCTGATAACCACCGATGTAAAAGTTCCAGACAATCTCAGGAACTTTACCAAAATATTGTTCTTTATTTATAAAAACTTTTCCGTTGTTGTCATTCCGAACCTGCCTTGCCGTCAAGCAGGCTTGTTTCGGAATCTTAGATGCTGAACCAAGTTCAGCATGACTACTATTCTCAAACCTTATCTTCTCGACTTCGTTATTTCCCGAAACAGGATATGTTGTAATGAACTGATTTACTTTTGGTGATTCGAGAAGATGAAGTAGGCGAAGTTCAGTTCCAAGTGTAACAAGTTTTTTAAAACTTTCTTTGTTTTTTGGATAAGGCACACGAGGAAAATCTATCTTTAAAAACTCTTTATACTTTTTCCTGTAAGAAGGTGAGTGAAGAACAGCATAAATATAATCGAGAATATCCTTCGGCGTTACTTTGCCAACTTTCTTTTCTATTTCTTCTACAATTTCTTTTTTGAGGTTTACCTCTTTTGTATTATTGTCTAAATACCAATACAGAGGGAATGCATAAGTAGATTCTTTTGTCTGTAGTGAAACCGAACAAAAATCACTTAAGGATTTTGTAATAAGCACATGTTGAAAGTCAAAAGTAGATTGTTGTCGACAAGTTAGTAAGCAAACATTATCCTTTAACATATGTTTCATTACTGAATAACGATGACGAACTACTTTATCTAAATCATATTGAATCCATCTAGTATCAAAAGGACGATATAAATATGGTTCACTATTTTCTTCAAATTCGTTAAAACTTACTAATTCATCATCGTGATGAGTTTTTACACCAGAAGTATTATTTATGAAAATTTCATCAACTTTAAATCCTTCGTTATAACCTTGAATTGCTTTAAAATCTTTTGGTACAAAAAAGAAATTGGGTGAAAACGAATTTAAATTTTGCCATTTAATTGTTCTTAAGTCGTTTTCATCAAGAAAATAAAATTTGTTTCTTCGTGTCCCATAAACTTCTGCAAACTTAACTGCTCCAAGTTTTTCTTTTTTTTCTGACTTTCGGATCATAATTGAAATGACAACACCTTGCTGTATATCAAAAACATTTTCATCTTTACTTCCATCAGCTGCTGTTTCTTTCTTTTTGGTGCTTCCATGCAAATCGAGAAAATAAATTTCATCAAAAGTTTCAAGTAAGTGCTTTCTCATCTGACGATGAATGATGCCATCTAAGAAAGAGTTATTTGTAATCATTGCTACGATACCAGTTTTATTCTTTTCGATAAAATGTTCCGCATATCGAATAAATTTTATATAATCATCAGAAAGCGGTTGAATATTTTTTTCGTTTAAATCTTTCTTATACTCTTTTATTAAATCAAGAATCCATGGACTTTTATTTTCAGAACTTATGCTATAAGGTGGATTACCGATTACAACCATTATAGGAGCTTCGTTTTTAATAAGAGCAGCTTCTTTAGATTCATCGGCAATGCTTTCAGCAAAACCAAAGCCAGTAAACATTTCTTGCTGAGGTGCACTTTCTTCAAGCGAGTTGGTGAGATAAATTCCAAGACGGCGGTTAAAGTATTTAAAACCCGTGGCTTTAAAAGCCATACTAAGTTTAAGATGTGCAATAGTGTATGGAGCCATCATCAGTTCAAAACCGTGAAGTCGCGGAAGTAAATCGTTATGGACGTAAGTTGTCCAGCGCCCAATTTGTCCGCTGTTTTTCAGCTTCAAATAAATTTCACGAATGACTGAACTTAAAAAAGTTCCGGTTCCAACAGCAGGATCAAGAATCTGAACGCGATGAATTCCGTTTTCAAGTTTTGAAGTATCGGCAAGTCCAGAAGGAAGGTTAAATTCTTTTTGCAGGAGATAATCAACAGACCGAACAATAAATCTAACAACAGGTAATGGAGTATAATAAGCACCCATTTTCTTGCGAAGTTCAGCATCGTATTCTTTAAGGAAATCTTCATAAAAATGAATCACAGGATCAGGACCGATATTGTCACCCTGAACTCGTTTCAGGGTCTCATCGGAAGATGCTGAAATAAATTCAGCATGACCTCTTTCAAAATATTGTTTCATCAACTGTTGAATATTTGCGTGAGAAAACACTTCACACAATTCATTCACTATGTATTCCAGTCGTTTATCAAAATTGGGTCCAACAATATGATCGAAGAAATTTCTTAGAAAAGGATTTGATGCAGGAACTAAATCACGCGCTTCTTGACGAGAAAATTTTTCAGGAGTTTCGTCATGGTACCTTGCAACAAATAATCCATAAACCAGCGTCTGAGCATACATATCAGCAAAATCTTCTACATCAAGATCGTGCACAAGAAGTTTTTTAATTGTGTTGTAAACGTTCAGTATCTCTGGTTTCTTTTCATCTTTCTTTGCCAGAACTTCTTTAATGTTGTCTCTTATTCGTTGAGCTTTCCCACCCATAATTTTTGCAAGATGTTCACCAGATTTAATTGGTTCTTTGTGAGATTGAGTGAATTGAAGTAAAGTGTTTCCGGCAAAATCAAATTTATCTGGAAGGGGAGTAATAGTTCTTGAATCGAAATCATACTGTGCAATTTTTATCGGTTCCTGGTACTTAATTCCATTCCTGTAAAACCGAAATTCAACATAATCTGTTAAAACGAGATTAGCATAACCAAAGTACCTTTCCATCTGCTTTGACTTTTCAATCTTATCAAGAGATTCACCAATAGTTTTTGCTTCAATGTAAAGAATGGGAATATCGTTCTTCATCACAATGAAATCAGGTTTGTTGCCGTGCTTGGCTTTAGGATCGTGGTCTATTCTTTTGACATTTATCTTTTCAAATATACCCTGAAGAAGAATTTCGAAATCGGTTCGGTATCCCATTTCCGAAGTTTCAGGGTGTGAAAACTTGGTGGCTATTGAGTGGAGATATTTTTTAAAGATTTCTCTCATTGTATAAACATTAGTGTAATCGCCTGTTTGTAATCATATTATATTCAGTCATTTTTACTTCTCCATATCTATATTCCTTACAAAATCAACTATTGTAAAAATAATCACATTATCAAATTGAAACTAATATCCACGGGTTGATGTTGATTCCTCCCATCATTTTTTGACTTGTAATTTTATTAATTGGAATAAAACTTGCCCACTAGTCATGATAAAATTTCTTGACAAAGAAAATACTAAAGGATATTTTAGTCATAAGGAGTTACTAAATTTTCTAAACTTATCAATCATTTATTAAAAATAAAATTTTAAAGTTAATTATATGGGAGACACATTCTTTTTATTCTCACGACCATCCTTTATTGAAGGAATTGCTCGAATTTTAGATTTAGGTAGTACACTTAATGAATATAACTATTCAGAAAGTGAAGAAGAGGCAGATGCACGAGCTCTCGCTTCTGATTGGAAGGCTATTGGAAATGATATTAAAGTAGCTATTGATCAGTTGGAACTGCAATTTCCTGAAGAGAAGGAACCACAATTTGACTTCAAATAAACCAGAAAAGTTTAAGCAGGAGGTTATACAATCTGTAAAAGCTGAACTATATGCTGGTCCCTTGCCCCATCCCGATATTCTTGAAAAATTTGAAAAAGTTGTGCCTGGTTCAGCAGATAGAATTATTAAACAAGCTGAAAGGCAAACTGAACACAGGATTAGCATTGAAAGTAAAGTTATTCAGTCTGACATAACTAATTCAAGAATAGGATTAATTTTTGGATTTATTCTGGGATTAGTTGGAGTTCTGGGAGGTATTTACTTAACCATCAATGGATTTAGTGTCTTTGGTCCGCTGCTTAGTGGGGGCACTTTAGTAGCTTTGGTTTCTGTGTTTATTTATGGAACAGCAACGAGAAGAACAGAAAGGTTGGAGAGGAGAAGAAAACAAATTACCAATTAGTTTAATTTTCCCCTTCCGATATATATTCTTTCATCATTCCACTCAAATCATTATCATTGGACAATTTTTTATAAAAAGAAAGTAAATATTATTAAGTGGAATACAAAAACAACATGCTCGAACAGATAGGCAACACGCCGCTTATAAAGCTAAATCGGATAAACAAAGGATTAAAGCCGCAGATATTTGCAAAGCTGGAGTCTGCTAATCCGGGTGGAAGCGTAAAAGATCGCATTGGATTTTCAATGATAGAAGATGCCGAGAGAAAAGGTGTATTAAAATCCAGCGGAACAATTATCGAAGCTACAAGTGGAAATACCGGAATTGGTCTTGCAATTTCCGCAGCAGTAAAAGGATACAGATGTATTTTTGTTGTTACATCAAAAGTGAGCGCGGAAAAAATAAATTATCTCAAAGCATTTGGCGCTGAAGTTATTGTCGTCTCAAATCTTGTTGATCCTGATGATCCTGAATATTATGTGAATGTTGCAAGAAGACTTTCCACTGAAATTCCGAATTCATTTTTTGCTTACCAATATTCAAATCCTTCAAATCCTGAAATTCATTACAAGACAACCGGACCGGAAATCTGGCGACAGACAGATGGAAAGATAACTCATTTTGTTTCGAGCATTGGAACAGGAGGAACAATAAGTGGAACCGGAAGATTCCTGAAAGAAAAAAATCCAAACATCCAGGTGATTGGTGCTGATCCGCTTGGTTCAATATTTAAACATTACAAAGAAACCGGAGAAGTAATTAAAGGGACTCCGTATCTTGTTGAAGGAATTGGTCAGGATTGTTTACCGGAAAATGTTCACTTCCAGTATATTGATAAAATAATTAACGTAAGTGATAAGGAATCTTTTGCTGCAGCCAGAAGACTTACAAAGGAAGAAGGAATTTTTTGCGGAGGAAGTACGGGAACAATTGTTAATGTTGCACTTGATATTTCCAAAAAATTATCAAAAGATGATGTAGTTGTATTCATTGTTTGTGATACGGGTGAAAGATATTTATCCAAAGTACATAATGAAGACTGGTTGAAGTTAAACAGGATGCTCGATACTGAAATAAAAACTCTTCGCGATATTTCAGATAGGAAAAAATCTTTTGGAATTGAGGAAATTATATCTGTAAAAGAAGATGATAAAGTAAAAGACGTGCTTGAGTTAATAACTAAAACAGGGTACTCACAAATTCCTGTTTTAAAAGGCAAACAGTCGATTGGAGCAATTCGGGAAAGTCGTTTACTTTCAAAGTTGGTAGATAATCCTCAGCTTTATAATAATCTTATCAAAGATGTGATGGAAGAAAGTTTACCAATTCTCGACGCAATAACTGAAATTGAAGAAGTTAAAAAATGTATAAAAAACAACTCAGCTATACTTGTCTCCGACTTTGGTCTGATAACAGATATAATCACGAGATATGATCTAATTAATTTAGATAGCAAATAGTAGAGTCATTGCGATCCGGAAACTGCCGGAGAAGGAATCTGTTGAATATCGAATATTGAACAGGGAAAGTAGAAGAATAAATTTTCTTAAATATCGAATGACGAATAATGAATTTCGAATATCGAATTAAAATACAGACGGATCAATGAGCACAAACAATAAAAAATATGATCTTGAAGACAGATTAATCGAATTTGCTGTGTTAGTAATAACTATTGCAGAGAATTTAAAAAATACCAGAGCTGGTAATCATATTGCTGGACAAATAGTACGATCCGGAACTTCGCCCGCTCTAAATTATGGTGAAGCACAAAGTGCTGAATCGTTAAGTGATTTTATTCATAAATTTAAAATTCTTTTAAAAGAATTAAGAGAAACAAGAGTTGCTTTAAAAATAACAAAGCGTGTTCCTTTGATAATTGATATTGAGCCGGTTGATAAAGGATTAATTGAATGTAATGAACTCATATCTATATTTGTTAAAAGTATTGATACAGCTAAAAAAAATAAAATAAAGACAAAGGATAATTAAAAACAAAAGTTCGAGATTCGATATTCGAAGTTCGATATTCATTATTCCATTTACAAAATATTAAATAATAACCTGAAAGAATAAAAATGGGCTTTTCAACAGATGCAATTCACGCAGGACAAATTCCTGATCCAACAACCGGTGCAGTAATTACGCCACTGTACCTTACTTCAACTTATGTACAGGAAGAACTTGGTAAAAATAAAGGTTATGAGTATGGTCGAACTCACAATCTCACCAGACAGGCATTAGAAAAAAATATTGCTACTCTCGAAAAAGGAAAATATGGAATTGCATTTTCATCTGGACTTGCAGCAACTCACTCATTGATGAGTTTATTGAAAGCAGGAGATCATGTTATTGTTTCGAACAATGTTTATGGTGGAACGTACAGATTGTTCGAACAAAATCTTACTGCATTTGGTTTACAATACTCGTGGGTTGATACAAGTGAGTTAAAAAATATTGAAAGTGCAATTAATAAAAATACAAAAATGATTTTCGTTGAAACTCCTACAAATCCTATGTTGATTTTAACTGATTTGAAAGCAGTTTCGGATATTGCAAAGAAAAATAATCTGATAACTGTTTGCGATAATACTTTTATGAGTCCGTATTTTCAGAACCCGATAGAGTGGGGAATTGATATCGTGCTTCACAGCACAACAAAATATATTAACGGACATAGCGATGCTATCGGCGGAATACTAGTAATGAATAATGATAAATATCACGAACGTCTTCGATACATTCAAAACGCAGCCGGAGCGATACCATCTCCTTTTGATTGCTGGCTTGTTCTTCGTGCAACAAAAACTCTTGCAGTACGAATGAAACAGCACGAAGAAAATGCAAAAGCTTTTGCTAAGTTTTTATTTGAATCTGGATTAGCAAAAAAAGTTATTTATCCCGGATTGAAAGATCATCCTCAACATCCACTTGCAAAAAAGCAGATGCGTGGATTTGGCGGAATGGTTTCTGCTGATTTCGGTACACTTGAAAAAGCTAAAAAAGTTTTGAACGGAGTAAAAGTTTTTGCTCTTGCTGAAAGTCTCGGTGGAGTTGAAAGTTTAATTTGTCATCCTGCTTCAATGACACACGCTTCAGTTCCGAAAGCTGAAAGAGAAAAGTATGATTTTACAGATGCTTTGGTTCGTTTCTCTGTTGGTATTGAAGATGTAGAAGACTTAATAGATGACGTTGAAAATGCACTAAATAAATAGAAGATGTAGAAGACGCTCCTGCCTGCAGGCAAGTTTGATAAGAGATGTTGATTGGGCAGTTATTAAGTAAGACTAGATACTAAAGTGCTGACTTAATGGATTGAATAAAATTTCGTACATCATTTATATGATCAAGATTCGCAAATAGTTTGTTCACTTCTATTATACCATATTCGTGAATTAATAAATTTCTAAGACCTATCATACTTTTTATCTTTTCACCCAAATCTTTATTTAAATAATCATTGGAAACTAATAATGATATGCATTCCGAATAATTTTTAGGAGTGCCTAAATTTTTATTTGCTACTATGCTGCAGGAAATATCAATAATAATTTGTATTGATTCGAAAAGTCCGTATCGGAGTCCCCACTCATCAATTTTGTTGGAAATAATATCATCGAGTGAATAACTATTTCTGAACTGTTCCAGGGTTTTTAAATTTTCTTCAAGTCTTGTCAATTTATCAATATTCATTTTTTAAAAATCGGCGAATTTGTTATTAGAAATACGTTCATTCAATTTTCTGGTAAAAAGATCAATTACAGGTTTAAAGTCAAGATATTTTAGGAATACATTTTTTTTGTATTGAACCAATAATTGTTCATCAATTGAAAAAAGTAATATTCCATCAGCAACTACTGAGTAGGCGAGTTTAGGATTTATTTCGTACAAGTTCTTTAAGCTGACTAAATCAATCTCGTGTTCCGTAATATCTTCAAGCTCATTAACCAGTATTCCGATTTCAAAGATTGTTGGCTCAGCATTAAAATATATCCCAATATCCAGATCACTTCCAAACCTTATTTTATTTTTTGCATATGAACCAAACAAATAAGCGAATGAAATATTTTTATTTCTGATTAATAATTCTGCAATTTTTTCTTTATTTACTTTAATCATTACAATAGCAATTAAATATTTAGTTACAATTAAAATTAATAAATATATAGTTTTAATACACTAACTCAATTTACTCTCATTAAGTAAGAAAAGTATGGTTTTACAGATGCTTTGGTTCGTTTCTCTGTTGGAATTGAAGATGTTGTAGATCTAATTACTGATGTTGAACAAGCGTTGAAAAAATAATTTATTTCTTTCTGACAATCCAAACATCCTGCGGAATATAATTTCCTTCGGGTGATCTTGTCGAGTGTTCAAGTATTTCAACTTCAGAAAAAAGTTTTCGCATAAATTCAGGTGGCTGATATGCAGCAAATGTTCTGTGTCCTTCCTTAACATTTCCTCTGATAACAAGTTTTCCCGATTCAAAAATTTTCAATTCATCAGCCGATAATTTTGGCTTGCAATTATCTCCGTGTGTAGTCAGAAAAATTATTCCATTAGTTTTGCATACTCTTTTTAATTCATTCAGCCAAGCGTAGTGCATTTCTTCTGATAAATGTGTGAAGACAGATGTTGCATAAATAATATCAAAGAAGTTGTTTGGAAATTTGAGGGGTGGTTCAAGATTGTTTTTTGAAAAATCAATTCCGGAAATATTTTTTTCACACCACCCAATCGTTTCGTGATTGTAATCTGATCCATAAATTTCACAAGTGTTGTCCAGCAATTTTGGAAGATGACGAATAATTCTTGCCGGACCACAGCCCCATTCAAGTAGCCTAATATTTTTTAAGCTGATATAATTTTCAAAATAGCTGATAAGCCATTTTGCTGTGTCAAGACTGTCATTGAAATAATTTTCATAGTTCATCTGAAAAGATTCATAAATCATATAATCAGGTGGAAGAACCACATCCGGATTTTTTTCTTTAAATATCCTGTTAATGGATCGGTTTCTATATTTCTGATAATAGAAATTCATCCGATCACTGTAATGCATTAGTTTTAGTTTTCTGAGCAGTGCTGTTATTCTTGTTTTATACATTTCAAAAAGAAAGGAAAACCGTTTGACTGAAATTTGTTATCTTAAAGTTTATTAGCAAAGCGTGAGTTAAATAGTTTTATATTTTATTTTATCCGTCTGCTTTGTGAATAAGTCATTGAGACTTCTGAATTATTATTAATGTGTCACTCTTTTCAATTTAAAACAAGATATTTCACTCCTGCCTTACCGGCAGGCAGGTCGTTCAATATGACAAACTAAAACTTTTCAGGAGTCTCTTATTATGTATTGGCAAGCAGATCAAAATATTCATCATCTTCATTTTTACCACCAAAGCCTTTTCCCAAAGTTTTATGTGTTTCCACAAACTCAATCCGTTCAATCCATTTTACCATTTTGTATCCTAATTGATTTTCAATTCTTAATCGGAGTGGAGCTCCATAAACTTCAGGTAGTGGTTCATAATTCATTTCCCATGCTAACAATGCACCGGGCTTCAGACAATTATCCAGTGTGTGAGTATCATAATAAACTCCACCAAATAATCCTTCTCCGAATGAATAAAACGCAACTGTTTTAACTGATGGATGTGGCTTTACCAATTCCACAAGCGTTTTAATAGATAGCCCTCTCCATTGTGCAATTCCTGACCAGCCCTGAATGCAGTGATGCATCGTTATGGTTTGATCCTCTGCAAGTTTTTTCATGTCATCTAATGATAATTCGACCGGGTTTTCTACCAAACCTCCAACTTTTAGTTTATAATCTTTAAAATTATTTACTGCAAGTTTTTTCCATTTATCAGAAGTGGGCAATTTACCATTTGGCCAAAAGTAATTAGTTATATCTTTTTTTTCAAAATGTTGGACAGGCTTTAAACGATTAATAGTAGCCTCCCATAATTTTTCGTTGACAAGAGAACCATTCTTTTGAACCCAACGCGGTTTGTTCCATGATACCCAATGAGCATACACACAAAATCCTGCTGTAAAACCAATGATAATTAATCCGATATAAAGTCCTGTAGGATCTGATACGTTGTCTGTTCCCAGTGTGATATGATTCATATTTCTAACCAAACCGGTTGCTGCTACCATACTAACATGAATAATTGTAAAAATCACATAACTAAACATTACCAGAAAATGCACTGATCTGGCACCCTGACGATTGATGAATAATTTTGGCAGCCAGTGAAATCGATTTTCTATTGCAGGTGACATACACATACCACTCAGCATAGCGGTCGGAGCTAGAATAAATATTACACCAAAGTAAGAAATTTTTTGTAGTGCGTTATAATAATAAAATCCATTTGGTTCTATTGGCATATGAAACGTAGCATAATGTACAAACACACTCCATGCATCTGGAATAATTTGCCATGATGTTGGCACTACTCTTTGCCATTGATCACTTGCAAATAATAATAATATTACGAATATCACTCCGTTCAATACAAAAAACGGAACATGAATAAAATGCCATCCGCGGGCAATGCCTACTGTGTGTCGATATCCGGGCAAACCAATGAGTGGACTTATATAACGAGCATCATCTTTTGCTGTCCACAATCTATCAGTAGGTACTTTTACAGGTGTAAATTTTATCCACTCACTTCCCGGTACACATCCATTGTTAAAATATAGTCGGGGATGATCCATTAAAATTGATAATCCGCTTCTTACCAGAATTACAATAAAGAAAAAATTTACCCAATGACAAAGTATTATCCAGATTGGAAAACCTGTGGGACCTGTTTCAGGAATTGAAAGTAATTTTACAGAAGGATCTGCGGGCAAACCATTAAATAAATATTGTAACCATGCAACTCCGACCGTTGCTAAAAACAAAATACCAGCAATTAAAAAAACATGAGGTTTCGGACCTATGAATAACCGTCTGTCTGGTGGATAAAGGACGGCTTTTTCTTTGTCATCAAAATGAGTGAACATATTACTAATCGATTTATTATGATGAGTTAATAAAATGCTGTTTAAAACATACAGCTAACGATTTTCGCGCCTGGCGCAGTGGAAGATTTTTAATGATCAAGACAACCCGAAGAACGAACATTTAAATATACAACAAAAGTTTATGCGAATCATAGTCATTGTGATTGGGTATAATCCGTTCAATTCACATTGAACAAATTTGTTCATACAATTAGTATCATTAATATTTTATCCTGAAATGAAGTCACACTAGATTTATTTATGTATGATAAAAAGGTATTAAACTGACATTCGATTTTTATAAATTTGAGAGAAGTAACTTTTTATTTATATAAAGAATGAAATTCACCCGAACAATATTTCTGATTTTAATACTTGCTTGTTCAAATATATCATTTGGTCAAACAGATTCAATTGAGGTTTATCTGATAGATGCTTATTGCACGCGGGAGTTACCATACACCTTTAAACTTTCCTTTTATACAAGCGAAGTGTGCAAATCAAAAGTTGTTTTAGAAGAAAAATATGAATACACAGTGTCAGCAAATTATGTAGATCTGCATAAAGCTGAAATTATTATAAATGATCTTGCATTCATTGATACCGTAGTAAATTTTGTTATAATAACAGAAACTAAATTGGGGTCAATAGATACAAGTGAAGTATTTGATTTTGATATACCGTTTGAACCAAAAATTAAAGAAGGCTCTGATCTTCTTACGATCTGTTTATTCGGTTCGTCGATGTTGCTGATTCCATATCCCAGCTTTGTAGCAGTATCACAGCAAAATTATTTTAGTTTGACAAAAGAAATTCCAATTATATCATTTCGTTCTAAAAGTTTAAACTATCCATCAGGTTTTATTTCTATCGAGTACAGTTATATTTTTAATTTGGAAGACCCGGGGTATCTTCGTGCAGGTTATAAAAAAATTTTCGAAGTTCCGGGTTTAGAATTTGTATCACCCGGGATAACTCTCTACTCAAACTTTGATACTAATCAGGGTATCAGTCCTGAATTTTCAGTCGGTCTCTTTACAATATTTGATACATTCACCACATACATTCGCTGCAGAAGCAATTTTACTTTTCACACAAACGGTACAAGTTTCCAGGAAATTTATATCGGGTTTTATTCCGGGCTTTTCTCGTTTTATATCAATTGAGTTATTACCTTTTCAGCTACTTATTTACCACCCGATTTTGTTATAGTTAAATAATTTTAGAATTGTTAATTAAGACTTGTTGAAAATTATTTCTTTCATATTGCTTCTGATTTTTCTTTCCTCAATTTCTTTTGCGCAGAATGGAAAATTGAAAGGGAAAATCTCCGATGGTTCATCAGCATTGCCATTCGTTAATATAATTATTCTTGATACTCATACCGGAACTGCAAGCAAGCTGGATGGGACTTATGAGATTATCGGAATTCCGTTGGGCAGATACGAGGTTAAATTCAGTCTGATTGGATATGAGTCAAAAACCATTGATGTAAATATTGAAGCAGATAAGACAACTGAATTAAATGTTGAGCTTGAGCCAATCGCAATTGAGCTGCAGAATGTGGAAGTCATTGATGTAAAAAGCCAGGATCAAAGAGATACAAGAACAAGCCTGATTGATCTTAATCCGAGAGACGCAAAAATTCTTGCCGGTGCTGTTGAAGATGTTTTCAGAACGCTTCAATCATTACCCGGAGTACTTGCACCAAATGATTTTTCTTCTCAACTGATTGTAAGAGGAAGCGGACCTGATCAGAATTTAATAATTCTTGATGACGTTGAAGTATTCAATCCCTACAGACTTTATGGTGTCGTGAGTATGTTCAATCCTGATGCAGTCGAAAATGTTGATTTAATTTCGGGAGGATTCCCTGCAAAATATGGTGACAGATTATCTGCCGTGCTGGATGTAACGAACCGCGAAGGAACTACTTCTAAGAGTTTAAGTGGTAATGTAAATATCTCCATTGTCGATGCAAATATAGTTTTAGAAGGAAAGAATCCGTTTAACTTAAGAGGAAGCTGGCTGTTCAATTCAAGAAGAACTTATTATGATTTGATTATGGAACCATTCGTCAAGAATGCAGGACTTGTAGATGAGAATACAAGCTTCCCGAGTTTTTATGATTTACAGGGCAAAATTGTAATTGGTCCGTACGATGGACACAAATTTTTATTCAATGGTATTTTATCAAGAGATGCAGTAGATGTTGTCAGTGCTGAAGAAAGAACAACTCCCGACAGCGTTGGAGTTTATAATATTACCAACAATGATTTAATATCCAGCGCATGGCATTATGCACCGAACCGAAATACCTTAAACAAATTAATTGTCTCTTATTACAGAAATAATGGTACAACAGATTTCGATTCTCAGATACTGGATCCTTCATTAAATCGTGGAGCTTTTGAAAACACAATTCCTGATACATTAGCTCCGTATCTTTTACGATTTTCGTTCGGTGGTGATTTTTTTTATGAAAAATATTCTGTTGATGATAAATTTACTTACATACTTAATGATCACATAATCGAATCAGGATTTGGTGCTGACTTTATGAAGACTACAATAGATTTTACTTTTGATCTCGATGAAGAACTTGAAGCGGTCTTTAATTCTAATCCGCAGTTCAGAGCTGCACTTGATGACATTAAAGATGTTAAATACTATAATCGTTACAGAGCTTATGTTCAGGATAATATTAAGCTCAATGAGCAACTCACATTTCAGCCAAGTCTAAGATTAGATTATTATAATATTCTGGAAAAAGCATATTTAGCACCGAGAATATCTATGTCCTATGCATTTGATGAATTAACAACACTTCGAGCTGTATGGGGGTTATATTACCAATCACCTGGTTATGAAAAGTTTTTTGACCAGGGAACTCTCTACGATCTTTCAGACCGATATACATCAACACTTGTAGCTGAAAGAGCCGTTCATTACGTGCTCGGGATTGAAAGATGGCTGAGCGGTGAATGGAGTACAAGGGTCGAAGGTTATTATAAAGATTTTGATAATCTTTACCGACCTCAAAAACTTCAGGGTGATAGATTTTATACTGAACCGATTCCCGGAAAAGATCCAAGATATTCTTCCGGCTGGACTTTACCAGCAACTTTCAGCGGTGATTCATTAACTCAGATTCCAGTTAATTCTGCTTTTGGTGAAGCGTATGGATTTGAATTTTTTCTCTCAAAGAAAAATACTTTTTATGAAAGCAGATTTTCAGGCTGGGTTTCGTATGCATTGGCATTTGCAAACAGATATGAAGATGAAATTAAATATCCATTCAATTTTGATCAGAGACATACTGTTAATGTAGTTTTAAATTATCAGATTAACAGTTGGCTTGAGCTTGGAGTAAGATGGCAATTTGGATCTGGATTTCCGATTAGTCAACCAGCAGGTGTAAAACCAAGAATTATTTTAACTGATCAGGATCTGGATGGGATACCGGAAACCCCCGTTATTGCAACAAGAAATATTAATCCTGACGGCGATAATCCTGTAATATTTGATGTTGATTTTGCAGACAAAAAACTTAATTCACGCAAACCTGAATATCACAGGTTGGATTTGCGCATAAATGCTTTTGCAGATTGGTGGGATCTTGACTGGGTTATTTATCTGGATGTCATTAATGTTTATAATCATTCTAATGTTGTGGGTTATGATTACTTTGTTAATGATGATCTTACACTCGGCAGAGAAACAACAACAATGTTACCGATTATTCCTACACTCGGTTTCAGTGTGAGGTTTTAATACTTATTTTTCAGTTAGAAAAAATTCAAAATAATTCTCACAGTTCATCATCAATGAAAAAATCCATCTTACTTTGGCTGATTGCTTTTGCACTTACAGTTATTACTGCGGTGTTTCAAAGAGTGACGGGTCCAACTTATCCAATCAGTGGTGAAACAAAAATCGGTAACCAAATTATTGATTATAAGCTTGACAGAACTCACGGTGGAGAAGATGATCATCAAATTGATATTACAGTCGGAGAAAACAATGTTACTGGATTTCTGGTGTGGAAGCGATACAAAACAAACGATGATTGGACAAATGTTGAACTGCTCAGACAAGATGAAAAATTAATTGCATTCCTTCCTCATCAACCTCCGGCGGGGAAATTAATTTATCATATTATTTTGCAGAAAGATGATCTTATAAAAAAACTTCCTGAAGATGGAGAAGTGATCATCAGATTCAAAGGAGATGTTCCCCTAGAATTCTTGATTCCTCACATCATATTTATTTTCGGTGCAATGCTGCTCTCCACCCGAACAGGACTTCAATATTTTTCTACCAAACACGAATACCTGCCAACCGGACAGGCAGGCACTCCTGGTGAAAATGAGAGTAAAAAGTTTAAATCATTAACTATACTCACTTTTATTTTTGTAATAATTGGTGGATTTATTTTTGGTCCAATCGTTCAGAAATATGCATTCGGTGAGTTCTGGACGGGATTTCCATTTGGTCACGATTTAACAGACAACAAAATTTTACTTGGCTTTATCGGCTGGCTGCTCGCTCTGATTTCTATTTATAAATTTAAACACCCTAAACGATGGATTTTATTTGCTTCGATATTGATGTTTATCATATTTTTAATACCACATAGTCTTCTTGGTTCAGAACTTAATTATAATGAGCTTGATACAGGAACAAACATTCAAAATAAAAATATCACATTAGAATAATTGGCAAACCAAATTCAAATATTAACCGTATCAGAATTAACTAAAGAAATTCGCAGAACTCTTGAAGAAAATTTTGAACAACTTTCAGTGATAGGTGAAATCTCAAACTTCAAATCGCATGTTTCTGGTCATTGGTATTTTAGTTTAAAAGACTCAGACGCAGTGATCAATTGCACGATGTGGAAAGGACTTAATCAATATGTTTTTTTCACTCCTCAGGACGGAATGAAAATTATTGTCAACGGAAAGTTGACTGTCTATCCTCCTCGCGGAAATTATCAACTTGATATACGTTCTATGAAACCGGCTGGGCTTGGAGAATTGCAGGAAGCCTTCGAGAAATTAAAAAAGAAACTTGATGCTGAAGGACTCTTCGATGAAAAATTTAAAAAACCCATTCCTGTTTTTCCTTCAAAAATAGGAATTGTTACTGCTATTGATAGTGCAGCATTCAAAGATTTGGTAAGTGTTGCTGAAAGAAGATTTCCGATTGTTGAAATTGTGATTTCGCCAACACGAGTTCAGGGAAGCGGTGCTGCTGAATCAATAGTCAAAAGCATAAAACAACTGAACAAAATATCTGATATCGATGTAATTATCGTTGCACGCGGCGGCGGTTCAATTGAAGATTTATGGGCATTCAATGAAGAGATTGTTGCCAGGGCAATTTTTAAATCTAAAATACCGATTATATCAGGAATTGGTCACGAAATTGATTTTACAATAGCCGATTATGTAGCTGATCTTCGTGCGCCGACACCTTCTGTCGCGATGGAGTTGGCAACTCCTGATGAATCCGAGATCAATAACTTTATCACTGATTTTTTATTGAGAACTTCACATAATATTGAACAGTATATTGAAGATAAAAAATTTGAAGTCTCTGCTTTAACAGGATCGTATGGATTCAGACTTCCAATGGATTTGCTCACACATAAAATGCAGCAGGTTGATTCAAGTATTTCAAAAATATATCTTAATATTCTCAAGCACTCCATGATTTATAACAACAAAATATCCTTGCTTTCAAAATCGCTTGAATCATACGATGTTCAAAGGGTTTTGAAGAGGGGCTTTGTTTTAGTAAAGCAGAACTCTAAATTTGTTACAAGAGCTTCCGTTTTTAATAAAGAAAATAATGCTCATTTAAAATTTTTTGATGGGGAAATAACTACCCGTTAATTTGATATGTCAAAGAAAAAATTAAAAAGTAATTTTGAACAGGATCTTTTAAGGCTTGAGGAAATAAGCCATATTCTTGAAGAAGACAATGTTGAACTGGAAGAAGCAATTTCTCTTTTCGAAGAAGGAGTGAAACTTTCAAAATCCTGTTTAAAAACTTTAAAAGATGCTGAACTGAAAATAACTGAATTGAAAAGTGAACTTGGAAAAATTACTGATGTTGAAGAAGACTAATCAGGTACAATAGAGAGGATTATTTTATTAAATGATTGATGAACAAAAATATCCCATTCTTTCAAAAGTAAATTACCCATCCGATATTCGTCAATTATCTTTATCTCATTTGAAGCAGTTATGCACTGACATTCGTGAGTATATGGTTGATACCATTTCAGAAATTGGTGGACACTTTGGAGGAGGACTCGGAGCTGTTGAACTAACCGTTGCGATTCACAAAGTATTTAATACTCCTCATGATCTTGTTGTTTGGGATACTGGTCATCAGGCGTATCCACACAAAATTCTTACCGGAAGAAAAGAAGCTCTGAACAGAATTCGTCAACTGGGAGGCATCAGCGGATTTCTCAAACGTTCCGAAAGTGAATACGATGCTTTTGGTGCCGGGCATGCCTCAACTTCTATCTCTGCTGCACTTGGTATGGCTGCAGCAAAAAGTCATACAAAAGTTGATAAAAAAGTTGTTGCAGTTATTGGTGATGGTGCAATGACTGGTGGTATGGCTTACGAAGCTATGAATAATTCGGGCGTTTTAAAAACTGATTTAATTGTTGTCTTAAATGATAATAACATGTCAATTGCTCCAAACGTTTGGCAGATCTCAAATTATTTTACTGAGATGATATCTCATCCTGACTACAATAAATTCAAAGGACAAATTTGGGATCTTACCGGTAAACTGGATCAGTTTGGTGATAGAATGAGGAGAGTAGCTGTAAGACTTGAACAAGGTATCAAAGCAGTTATTACTCCCGGGATGCTTTTTGAAGCATTAGGCTTCAGATATTTTGGACCTGTTAATGGTCATAATTTGCATCAAACTATAAAAATATTTGAGCAAGTAAAAGATCTTAAAGGACCAATTTTAATCCATGCGTTAACACAAAAAGGGAAAGGATATAAACCCGCTGAAAACCATACGCAAAGATTACATGCTTCAACACCATTTGATAAAATAACAGGTCAGGCACATAAAAAATCCAATGAAGCAATAGCTTATACAAAAATTTTCGGAAACTCGCTTGTCGAAATAATAGAAAAAAATCCGAAAGTTGTTGGAATTACTGCTGCTATGCCTGATGGGACAGGGCTTGATATCCTTAAAGAAAAAATTCCTCAGAATTATTATGATGTTGGAATTGCAGAAGAACATGCAGTTACATTTGCTGCCGGACTTGCAACTCAGGGAATCATTCCTGTTGTGGCAATTTATTCTACATTTTTACAACGTGCAATCGATCAAATTGTTCACGATGTTGCTTTGCAAAAATTGCATGTTGTATTTGTACTTGACAGAGCCGGATTGGTTGGTGCTGATGGTCCAACTCATCACGGGACTTTTGACCTTGCTTATTTAAGAATCATTCCCGGTATGGTGATAATGGCTCCGAAAGATGAAGCTGAGTTGCGGAACATGATTTTTACAGCAATAGAACACTGCCGGGGTCCTGTTGCAGTCAGATATCCAAGAGGTTCTGCACTTGGTGTCAAACTCGGACCTGGTTTTAGTAAGATAGAAATTGGTAAAGCAGAAAAAATATTAGATGGTGATGATATTGCAATTCTTGCCGTTGGATCAATGGTTGATTATGCTGAAAAAGCAATTCCCTTACTAAAGGAACAGGGTTATAATGCTGAGTTATTTAATATGCGGTTTATTAAACCTTTAGATGAACAATTGCTGGAACAGATTGCGGCAAAGCATGAAAAAATTGTAACAATTGAAGAAAATAATCTGCCCGGTGGATTCGGATCAGCAGTGATCGAATTTTTTGCCGACAGAAATTATAAAAATGATATACTCAGAATCGGGATTCCTGATAATTTCATTGATCATGGTACTCAAGCCGAACTTCATAAGCAGATATCTATCGATCCCGCCGGAATAGTCTCACAAATTTCAGCATTTCTTAAAAAAAATAAATCAACCGAAAAGGTTGCCTATTAAATGGATAAAACCAGAATTGCAATTATTGGACTTGGAAGCGTTGCGCAGCTTGTTCATCTGCCAAACCTGATTAAAATTAAGAATTCTGATGTTACAGCAGTAGCTGAAATTAATAAGAACCGCCTCCATTCTGTTGCAGATAAATATGATATAAAGAAACGATTCAGCAATTATTCTGAAATGATTAAAAGTGATGAGATTGATGCCGTGATAATTTCAACACCAACTCATTTACACAAACAAATTGCGATTGATTGTCTTGATTCCGGCAAGGACGTACTTGTAGAAAAACCGTTAGCACGCAATAGTGATGAAGGAACCGAAATTATTGAATGTGCAAAAAAGAATAACCGGAAATTAATGGTTGGAATGAATTTGCGTTACAGACCGGATTGCATGCTTATCAGAAGTCTTATTGATGCTGGTGAGATAGGAGAACCGTTTTATATCAGATGCGGTTGGGTGAGAAAACAAAGCAGTTCCGAGAAGTGGTTTAGTAAAAGAGAAGAAGCCGGCGGCGGAGTAATACTTGATCTCGGCGTAAACCTTATTGATTTAGCTTTATGGCTCGCAGATTACCCAAGGACAATTTCAGTTTCCACAAAAAATTTCTATCACAGATCAGGAAAACTTGAAGATACATCCATTAGCTTTATCCGCTGCGAGAAAAACATTACAATTACGATTGAAGCAAGCTGGAGTCTTACTCATGAAAAAAATGTTTTTTATGCAAATGTTTATGGAACGAAAGGCAGTGTTGGTGCTAATCCTTTTAAAATGATAAAAGTTTATGATGGTGAACATATAGATATTGGATCATCTTTTAACAACTCACCAACTGAAGCATTTAAAAAATCTTATCTTAATGAACTTAAAAGTTTTATCGGAGCCGTCCGTGGTCTTAATCCTGTGTTCTCTTCCGGTGAAGAAGCATTGCAGATGCTGAAGATTGCAGAAGCCATGTATCATTCCGCAGAAAAAGATATGGAAATAAAGTTGACATTTTGATATGAGCAAAATCTTACTTGTTGATGACGAACCGGATATACTTGAATTTCTGAAATACAATCTTGAACAGGAAGATTTTGAAGTATTGACCAGCACCAATGGAAAAGATGCACTGAAAAAAATCCTGCTGAAACCGGATTTAATAATTCTTGATATCATGATGCCTGAGATGGATGGTTTTGAACTTTACCAGCAAATAAAATCCGATAAAAACTTCCGGTATATTCCGATTATTTTCCTTACAGCAAAATCAGGAGAGACAAATGAAATAAAAGGACTGGATCTTGGTGCAAGTGACTATATTCAAAAACCAATCTCGCCCAAAAAATTAATAGCACGTATCAAATCAAATCTGAGGAAATCTGCCGTTGTTAATAAGAAAGAAAAATCAATTACAGAATTGAACGTTGGACCATTGATAATTGATACGGACCAATTCATGGTGAAGATTAATAATAAAAAGAAATATTTTCCCCGGAAGGAATTTCAGTTATTGTACTTTCTTGCCAGCAATCCCGGCAAAGTGATGAACAGAGACACGCTATTGAAAGAAATATGGGGTAATGATGTTTTTGTCGTCGATCGAACTATTGATGTTCATATCAGAAAAATCAGGGAAAAACTTGGTAAACACTCAGAAATAATCGAGACAATCAAAGGTGTTGGATACAGATTCAAACTCGAGCAATAAATTTCTATCATATCTCTCATCCTCACTGGTTTACTACAGAGAATTTTTATTCTTTAATATTTTTTTCATTCTAATATTTTTAATTCTGAACAGTGAATTTTCCACATTGCTTCTTTTTATAATTTCAATAATCATTCTTGACATTGCAATTCTCTATTTTATCGGCAAACGCAGGAATAAAGAACTCGATGAAATAAAATCAATTATAAATAATATCAGGAAGAATAAATATCAGAGTGAAGAAGAAATTCAACTTGGTTCAAATCTGCTTTCACTGCAAAAAGTAATCAAGAAAATGTTCAAGAAAGAAAAAAATGATATTGAAAACTTACAGCGTTTGCAGAAAATGAGATCTCAGTTCCTGGCAAATGTTTCTCACGAATTAAGAACACCGATTTTCGCAATTCAGGGTTATCTTGAATCTTTACTGAACGGTGCAATACACGATAAAAATGTAAATATGCACTTTCTGGAAAAGGCTAATCAGAATACGATTTCACTCAGTAATTTATTAAATGATCTGATCGATATCTCGATGATTGAATCCGGCGAAATGAGAATGAGTTTCAGATATTTTAAAATAAATGAAATAATAAACCAGGTATTTCAGGAATATAAACTGATAGCCGAAACAAAAGATTTATCATTGATATTCAATCCTGCAAATGATGAACTGGAAGTTTTTGGAGATAAAGAAAAACTTAGACAGGTTTTTACGAATTTGATTCTTAATGCAATCAAGTACACCGAAAAAGGAAAAGTTGAAGTGCTGGTTGAAGAAGATTCAAAACACGCAAAAGTAATTGTGAAAGATACAGGAATTGGAATTCCTGAAAGTCATTTGGATAGAATTTTTGAAAGGTTTTTCCGGATTGACAAAGCCCGCTCCCGTGCAGAAGGAGGAACCGGACTTGGGCTGGCAATTGTCAAACATATCATTGAAGCACATAATTCAAAAGTTTATGTAACAAGTACAGTCGGGAAAGGAAGCGAGTTCTCATTTTATCTAAAAAAATGAATTATTCAGGTAATTAGTTTAACTCAGGGATTGACATAGAAGCCATCTTTACATAGATTTGTGCCTCAAAAATTTTAAAGATTAAAGGCTTATAATGTTTGCAATTGTAAATATTCTGGGTGACCAGATAAAGGTTCTTGAAAACAATAAATATTATGTTCCAAGATTAAAAGAGAAGGTTGATTCAGAAGTAACGTTTAACTCTGTTCTTATGGTCGGAGACTCTAAAAATGTCAAAATAGGAACTCCTGAAGTCAAAGGTGCAAAAGTAACTGCAAAAGTTCTTGAACATATTAAAGATGATAAAGTTATCGTTTTCAAGAAAAAAATCAGAAAAAGTTATAAGAAAAAAGCTGGACACAGACAGCAATACACAAAAATCGAGATATTAAAGATTTCTTAAAGGAGTTTAAGTTATGGCACATAAAAAAGGACAAGGTTCAACAAGAAACGGAAGAGACAGTAATCCGCAATATCTTGGAGTTAAAAGATTTGGTGGTGAAAAAGTACTCGCCGGAAATATTCTTGTAAGACAGCGAGGAACGAAATTTCATCCCGGTGTAAACGTAAAGAAGGGCAATGATGATACTTTATTTGCAGTTGCAGATGGTGTGGTTAAGTTTGAAGTTAAAAGAGGCAATAGAAAATTTGTCAGCGTTTACGCTTCGTAAATTATTTTTAGTTGATTAAAAAACCCTCCATCGTGGAGGGTTTTTTGTTTTAAATTTATTCGGTTTTTGAATAAAATTAAAATCCTAATCTTTCCATATCAGCAACCAAACCTTTAACAGCATTAACTGAATTATCAAGCAATGCTTTTTCAACTGAGTTGAGATCAAATTCAATAATTTTTTCAACACCGTTTGAACCTAGCACAGCAGGAACACCAACATAAAATCCATTTACTCCAAACTCTCCATTGAGATATGCACAAACAGGAAGTACACGCTTTTCATCATAAATGATTGATTCAGCCATTGCAATTGAAGCAGAAGCTGGTGAGTAAAATGCTGAACCTGTTTTAAGAAGTTTAACTACTTCACCGCCGGCCATTTTAGTTCGCTCAACCATTGCGTTCATAACTTCAGAAGCTTTTGCTTTGTCTTTATATTTCTTTTCAAGTAATTCCATAACAGGAATTCCATTTACGTTTGCATAACGAATAATAGGTACCATTGTATCACCATGACCGCCAAGCACCATAGCATTTACATCTTTAACAGAAACTCCAAGTTCCCATGAAATAAAAGTAGAAAATCTTGAGGAATCCAGAACGCCAGCCTGTCCAATAACTTTTGTAGCAGGAAACCCGGTCGTCTTTTTATATAATGTAACCATAGCATCGAGAGGATTGGAGATTATAATTGAAATAGAATTTGGAGCATGTTTTTTTACATTCTCTGCGACACTCTTGATAATTTTAGCATTAGTAACCAGCAGATCATCTCTGCTCATACCGGGCTTTCTCGGTAGTCCTGCTGTAACAATAACAATATCTGAACTATCGATATCTTTATAATCATTAGTTCCGCTAAGTGAAATATCAAAACCATCTATTCTGGAAGCTTCAACAATATCAAGCGTTTTTCCTTGCGGCATATCCTCAACTATATCGAATAAAACAACATCACCAATTTGTCGTAAAGCAATTAATTGAGCAATTACGCCACCAATCTGTCCTCCTCCGATAACTGAAATTTTTTTTCTGCCCATTTTTAACTCCCTGGTTTAATTAAGTTATTATTAACGACAGTTAAAATAAATAAAATATTTAAGAGGTGATAACTGAAAAATAAGTAAGAAGACTTTTTGCGGGTGGTGGGCTATAAATTCAGAATCAGGATTGTTTCCATACCAGTAGGTGTTATGTTGTATTTGACATCGCTCATATAAACTTTCATTAAAAACACACCTCGTCCGGAATCTTTCAATAAATTTTCCGGTTCAGTAGGATTTGGTAAAGCTGCCGGATCAAAACCTTTTCCTTCGTCTTTAATTTTTACGATAAGTTTTTGTGGGTGTTTCCCTTGATGAGTATCTTCAATGTGAGCGTGAATTGTTACAAGTTTTTTAATGTCACATTTATTTGCGTGAATGATTGCATTTGTTGTTGCTTCAGTAACAGCGAGTAATAGAACCGAAAGCTGCTCATCAGATAAACCCAGATCTTTTGCAAAATAATTGACAAATTCCTCAACCGTGATCAGGTTGTTTGGATCGCTTTCTATTTCGAGTTGATAAAATGGTTCGGGCAAAACTAGAAATTATCTTTTAGTGTTTTAATTTGAACGAAAATTTACTTCGATAAGTTAAAATTTCCAATTCATATTTAGAATAAAATTTAATCTTTCACGATTAACATTTAAGTTGTCCGAAATAAACTCATACCATGTATTGAGTTTAAGGAACAAATTATCTGTCCCAATCATAATTTCAAAAAGAGGGCCAATACTCAGAAAATCAGAATCAGGCAAACGCTCTTCCTTATTGTATCTGTAAGTGTTTAGTGAAAAATATCTGAATCCAATTGCAAAAAATGAATAGTTTGAGATTAATCCAACCTTCGGATCAATAAAAATTTCCTGCAGATATCTTATCGGTCGTTCCGCAAAATTATCCCAATCAAGCTCTGCCTGGCTGGTTAACTTTACATAACCGGTAACTAAAAAAGCAAAATTTTTAGACCATCGGTAATTTGTAGAATCCGCTGCGATAAACTGCCTGAAGGAGATGCTTCTTAAATTGGATGTCACATCCTGAAAATCGTAAACAGTATAATTTGCTGAAACTTCAAAATTATTTAAGGATGAGAATTGTTCACCCTTATAATAACCTCCTGCAGAAAGTTTAATAACGTGATTTGCATTATTGTTTGCGCTTCTACCTGCAAATAAATAAACAAGATGACTCAAAGTTCCCTCAAGATTTGAGAAAACCTGGAAAAATGGTGATAGGTTTCTTGTGTATTTCAGTCTTCCGATTGAAAGTAATTCATCGCGATCATCATCATTAGCGCTGCTTGGTGTATCATATTTCAGTTTACTGTGAAAAAGACTTAATGATATCTGATCTTTCCCCGATAAGTGGTAATTTCCCGATAACGAGATAGTTGCTCTGTTTGAATTATTATTCTTTCTTCCCTCAAGTTCGGATCTTTGTTCAAAAAAACTTTGATTGATCCCTTCAAAATTTTTTGCGATATGTTTTTCATCACGCTCAAAGTAATTAAAATTTATTCCAACGTCAGTTGATTCTGTTCTGTAATACATTCCTGATTCAATTGAAATACCTAATTCATCCACCTTTGTATCAAATATTGATGGCGATTGGATGCTGGTCGATTTGTACCGTGTTTGTCTGTCAATCGTTCTGAAATTAATTCGTCCGGCAAGCTCCAATGAAAACAAATTCAGAAAATTATTATAATCGATTTTATCCTGAAGCAGAAAAACCGTTTCTGTTCTGCTTTCGATATTGTTGGTTATATCAAATTCTGAGATAGTAATAGAATCAGCACTGATATAAAAATCTTTTCTATTATCACTGAATCCAGCATTAAGAAAATTTGTTACTTCTTGGTTAAATGGACTTGTAACATTTAAGTCCAGATAACGAATAGTATTTTTTCTTGGTGAAATATCCTCGTTCTCAAATCTTAATTTTGAATGAATATCAAAATTAGTTGAGTAGTTTTGAAAAAGACTACCTTCAAATCCATATATTGGTCCGATATCAGTTTCGTTAACCTGACTATTTTCAGAATATCCACCATAAGGTGTGAGGAGTAATCCACGTAAGAAGGCTAACTCAGTCATTGTCATTGCGTGATAGATAGTTGCTTCATT
>WBZO01001691.1_pt1 | contig 32908 bp, 30 predicted proteins | sample 5204261 | NCBI WGS metagenome assembly WBZO01 (sample SAMN12412400, study PRJNA552823) | activated sludge metagenome | isolation source: activated sludge from anammox sidestream of wastewater treatment plant... | place: USA: North Carolina | collected 2017-09
TCTTCACCGTGCCGATGACGTCGAAACCCTGCCGTGCGCAGGAGGGGCACGAAATGATCGTGACGCCCCGGTGACGAAGCCCGAGCGATTTCAGAATGTCGAAACCGACCTTCACCTCCTCGACGGGCGCCGCCGAGAGCGACACGCGGATCGTGTCGCCAATGCCCGCCCAGAGAAGCGAGCCGAGGCCGATCGACGATTTGATCGTGCCGGACATGAGCCCGCCCGCCTCGGTCACACCGAGATGGAGGGGGCAGTCGATCGCCTCCGCAAGCTGCTGATAGGCGGCGACGGTGAGGAACACGTCCGACGCCTTCACGCTGATCTTGAATTCGTGGAAATCGTGATCCTGAAGGATGCGCGCATGATCGAGCGCGCTCTCCACCATCGCTTCGGGGCAGGGCTCGCCATATTTCTCGAGCAGATCGCGCTCGAGGGAGCCGGCATTGACGCCGATCCGCATGGAGCAGCCATGATCCTTCGCCGCCTGAACGACCTCGCGCACACGCGCCGCCGAGCCGATATTGCCCGGATTGATGCGCAGACAGGCAGCCCCCGCCTCCGCTGCCTCGATCGCCCGGCGATAGTGGAAATGGATGTCGGCCACGATCGGGATCGTCGTCGCCCGCACGATCTCCCTGAGCGCCCGCGTCGAATCCTCGTCCGGGCACGATACCCGCACGATGTCGCAGCCCGCCTCCTCGATCTGGCGGATCTGCTCGATCGTCGCCTTGGCGTCCGAGGTCAGCGTGTTCGTCATCGTCTGGACGGAAATCGGCGCATCGCCGCCCACGGCGACGCGACCCACATGGATCTGCCGGCTCTTCCTGCGAGCGATGTCGCGCCAGGGACGAATACTCATGCGATCAAGTCCGGCCGGAAGCGATCCGGCACATGCTGAAGGGCCTCGAAGGGCTCACATGAGCCTCTTCATAGCAGACAAGGACAGGCCCCGAGAGCCTTTTCATAACAAAAATATCGCCGCGGCGGAAACCGCCCGGAAATGCAAGGCGCGGAGATGCGCGTCTTTCCAAGGAAAGCCGGCGGTTTTCGCGGGAAACCCTAGTTCGCCCGGCTCGCGCGCGATGGGGCAGCCGCCGGTGCGGCAGCGGCTTCAGCGGCGGCATCCGCCGGGGCGGAAGCGGTCTCGGCCGTCAGAGGCTTCGGCAGCGCCGCGACGAGATCGGCCGGATCGAGCGACTTGCCCGTCAGAACCAGTGTCGGCGGCCCGGCAAGGCCGAGCGAGGTGCCGTCGACCAGAAGCTCGAAGGCGCTCGCATCGCGGGCGACGAGAATGACGCCCGGCTTGCCCGGCGCGCGATAGCTGTCGCCAAGCGCCAGCGTGCGCTCGATCAGCACATGACCCTGAGCGTCTTCGACGCGAATCCAGGCGTCGTTCTTGCGCGCCCGGACGACGACGCGCCCGTCGATATTCTCGCTGCCGAAAGCCTGGCCGGCCGGAAGCGGCGGCAAGGCCTGAGCGGCGGGCGCCTCGGGCGCCGCGGATGCGACTTCGGCCGGCGCCACGGCGGCGGTCTGCGTTTCGCCCGTTCCGGCGGCGGCACCTTCCGGCGCTGTCGCGGCCGCGCTCGGCGGAACGGCATAGACGGGCGCTGCCGCGCTCGCGGCCGGAGCGGAAGGCCGCGTGGCCGCAGATGCCGGATCGCCGCTCAGCGACGTCGCAACCGGGCGCTCATCGGCCGAACCGGCCGAGCCGGTGGCGCGCGCCTCGATATGTTCCGGCACGGGCGGCACCCGCTCGGTCATCATCCGGTCGGCAGAATGGGTGAGAAGCCAGCCGCCATAGATGCCGGCCGCGATGACGACGCCGACGATCAGAAGGCTGCCGCGCGGCAGCCGCGTCTCCCGGCTGAGTTTCGGGAAAGGTAGCTCCTCCCTGACTTCCTCATTGCCGTCGAGTTCGACCTTGTAGCGCTCGACGATATGCGTCGAATCGAGCCCCAGATGCTCCGCATAGGAACGGACGAAGCCGATCGCATAGGCCCGGCCGGGCAGCGCCGCGTCCCGCCCCTCTTCGAGCGCCTCGAGATGCTCGCGCCTGATCCGCAGCGTCTGGGCGATAGTCCGCAGATCCTCGCCCCGGCGCGTGCGCGCGGCGCGCAGCTCGGCCCCCACGGTGTCGATCTGAAGCGGAATGTCGGAGGTGATATCTCTCAAATGCAGGCGGCGGCGGCTTTCCGTCCGCTCTTCGGTCGGCAGCGACGTAACATTGATCATAGCGTTGGGATCTTCCCCGAGCTGAGCCGTCCCCATTTGCACTTCACCATGCGGCCGAAGTCAGCCACGACCGTTCATGTGCCGATTTGGGCCGAGACTCGCCCCTGCACGCCGGTTATGACCTAAGCCGATGAATACGCCCGATATTTACCCGGTCTGAGCTTCCCCGCGGCCGCGTCCGAGTAGGTAGAATAAATCAAAACCGCTGCCTGACCGCAACTGCCGATTGGTCCATAAGTACCAAAATAAACCAGATTCGCGCCGTGGACGGATTGCGGAGTTCTAGACCGCGACGGCGTGATCCTCGGCGAACTGGTGCAGCCTGTCGCGCACCGTCGGGTCGGGCAGACCGTAGAGCCCTTCCATGAAGGCTTCGAGATCCTGCGCCTTGACCGAACGCGCCATCATCTTGACCGGACCGATCGCCGCCGGAGACATCGAAATCCGGCGGAATCCGACACCGACCAGCGCCATGGCCTCGAGCGGCTTGCCCGACATCTCGCCGCAAAGCGTGACCGGCACGCCATGCGCGCGGCACTTGAGCACGATGAAGCGCAGGAAACTCAGAACGGCCGGGCTCAGCAGGTCATAGCGATTGGCCACGCGCGGATTGCCGCGGTCGGTCGCGAAGAGGAACTGCAAGAGGTCGTTGCTCCCCACGCTGACGAAATCGACGAGCGGCAGAAGCGTATCGAGCTGCCAGACGAGCGAGGGCACCTCGAGCATGGTTCCGATTTCGATATGCGCGGGCGCCTGCTTGCCGAACTTCGCCAGCCGCGCCAGCTCCTTGTCGACAAGGCCGCGGGCACGCTTGAACTCGGCGACCTCGGCCACCATCGGAAACATGATGCGCAGCGAACGCCCGGCCGCCGCCGCCAGCAGGGCACGAAGCTGATGGCGCAGCAGCGCCGGCCGGTCGAGACCGATGCGGATGGCGCGCCAGCCAAGCGCCGGGTTCTCTTCCTTGAAAGCCGCCATGTCCATATAGGGCAGCATCTTGTCGCCGCCTATGTCGAGCGTGCGAAAGACCGTCGGCTTGTCGCCCGCCGCGTCGAGCACGGCCGAATAAAGCTCGATCTGGTCCTTGAGGCTCGGCAGCTTGGACGCCACCATGAACTGAAGCTCGGTGCGGAAGAGGCCGATGCCTTCCGCACCCGATTCGTGCAGGTGCCGCAGATCGACCTGGAGCCCGGCATTGAGGAAGAGGTCGACCTTCTGCCCGTCGAGCGTGATCGCCGGCTCGTGGCGGATGGCCTGATACTGCGCCTGCTTGCGGGCCCGGAAGCGCGCCTTTTCCGAATAGGAATCGATGATGTCCTGCGAGGGGCGCACATAGACGTCCCCCATATCGCCATCGACGATGATCGCATCGCCCTGATCGATATGATCGATGATCGTTTCGGCGCGCCCGACGGTAGCGATGCCGAGCGCGCGGGCGACAATCGTCACATGTGCATTCTGCGCGCCTTCCTCCAGAACGAGGCCGCGCAGTCTCTCCTTGTCGTAATCGAGCAGTTCCGCCGGGCCCATGTTGCGCGCGATGACGATCGCATCGTTCGGCAGATTGCCGCTGGCGGACGACAGTTTCACGCCGGTGAGCTGGCGCAGCAGCCGGTTGGCGAGATCGTCGAAATCGTGGAGGCGTTCGCGCAGGTAAGGATCGGCCGCGCGCTGGAGCCGCGCGCGCGTATCGTTCTGCACGCGCTCGACCGCCGCCTCAGCCGTGAGGCCCGTCCGCACCGCCTCGATCATGCGCTGGAGCCAGCCGCGATCGTTCGCGAACATGCGATAGGCCTGCAGGACCTCGCGGTGTTCGCCCGCATGGCTGAGATCCTCGGTCGCGAGCATGTCGTCGATCGAGCCACGCAGCTCGTAAACGGCCTGCTCGAGGCGGTTAAGTTCGAGATCGACGTCTTCCGCGATGAGCTTCGTCACATGGACGCGCGGCTCATGGAGGACGGCGTGGCCAAGCGCGATGCCTTCGGAAAAGGAGGCGCCCTGCACGTGATAGGGCCGCCGCCGCGTCAGCGTCGGCTCGTCGAGTTCCTGAAGATTGATGAGGTCGCCCGCCGCCACGACCTCGGCGAGCACCATCGCCACCGTCTGCAGCGCCTCCACCTCTTCCTCGGTGTAGTTGCGCTTCGTCCGGTTCTGCACGACGAGCACGCCGACGACGCGCCCCGAACGCAGGATCGGCACGCCCATCAGCGATTTGTAGACTTCTTCGCCCGTTTCCGGCCGGTAGGCGAAACCCGGATGCGACTGGGCGTCGGCAAGATTGAGGGGCCGGGCATGCGCCGCGATGTCGCCGACCAGACCTTCCCCGACCCTGAGCCGGGTCTTGTGGACGGCGCTCGGCTTAAGGCCTTCGGTCGCGAAGAGTTCGAGTTCCTGCGTCGGCCGCATGAGGTAGACGGAGCACACCTCCGCCACCATGTTCGCCGCGATCAGAACGACGATCTTGTCGAGCCGCTTCTGCGCGCTTTCCGGCTCCGCCATGGCCTCGCGCAGCCTGCGGAGCAAGACGCGGGGACCACCGACGGAGCCCGCCATCAGCTCTCGCCCCCTTTGCAGCGCCGTGCGGGACGCGCGAAGGCACGGGCGCGCCGGATCGATGCCCGAAGCGCCATATGCATGCTGCGGATGTCATGGAGCGGAAGGTTCACGCAGTCTCCGTTATTGGCCGTCCAGCCCATAGGCCGTGTGGAGCGCCCGCACGGCAAGCTCACTATATTCCGAAGCGATGAGCACGCTCACCTTGATCTCGGAGGTCGTGATTGCAAGGATATTGATGCCCTTGGAGGCAAGCGTCTCGAACATCGTCTTGGCGACGCCCGCATGGCTTCGCATCCCGATGCCGATGATCGACACCTTCACGACATTCGTGTCTGTCCGGATTTCATCGCAGCCGATCTCGGGCTGGGCCTTGCGGATGACGTCCTCCGCGCGCGCAAGCTCCGCCTGCGGAACCGTGAACGTGATGTCGGTGCTCTTGCCGTCCTCGGACACGTTCTGGATGATCATGTCGACATTGATCGAATTGTCCGCGAGCGGACCGAAGACGCGGGCGGCGACACCCGGCTTGTCTGCGACCTTGACGAGCGTCACCTTGGCCTCGTCCTTCGAATAGGCGATACCGCTTACGACCTGCTGTTCCACGATTTCTTCCTCGTCGCAAACAAGGGTGCCAGGGACGATTGCATCAGGACCGCTCAAGTGCGGCGCGTCGGGCGCCTCGAAGCTCGAGCGAACCTGAAGGCGCACACGGTGAACCATGGCGAGCTCGACGGAACGGGTCTGAAGAACCTTGGCGCCGAGCGACGCCATCTCCAGCATCTCCTCGTAACTGATCTTATCAAGCTTTCGGGCCTTCGCAACGATGCGGGGGTCCGTCGTATAAACGCCATCGACATCAGTATAGATGTCGCAGCGATCAGCCTTGATCGCCGCTGCGATCGCCACCGCGCTCGTGTCCGAGCCGCCGCGTCCGAGCGTCGTTATCCTGTTGTCGGGCGCGAGCCCCTGAAAGCCGGCAATGACGGCGACCTGTCCCTGGGACAGGCGCTCGATGAGCGCATCGCCATTTACGTCCGTGATGCGCGCCGCGCCATGCGCATTGTCGGTACGGATCGGAATCTGCCAGCCGAGCCATGAGCGCGCCGAGACGCCGATACGCTGCAACTCGATCGCGAGCAGCCCCACCGTGACCTGCTCGCCGGTCGCCACCACCGTGTCGTATTCGCGGGCGTCGTGCACCGAGGCCGTTTCGCGCGCCCAGGCGACGAGTTGATTCGTGGTTCCGGCCATGGCCGAGACGACCACCGCAACCTCGTTGCCCGCATCGACCTCGCGTTTGACGTGGCTCGCCACATTGCGGATGCGCTCGACATCCGCAACCGAGGTGCCGCCGAACTTCATGACCAGTCTGGCCATAGTCGCAAATCCCAGTTAGGGGCCCGGATGACCGAACCCGCGCACACCCGTTTCGTCTGCCCCGCTGGACCTGAGCCATGGGGGCGCCCTATATCATGTCGCGAGTGGGATGGACCTGATACCGAACCGGGCCAAGTTTTCCTGCCAGCCGGGACCGGACCGATCGGCCCACCCTCCGGCGCGCGGGCCCATACATACTCGGATGGCACTGGTGCCGCAACCGGGGGTGAAGGATGATGGCCCGACCGCTTTGACGCACCTGCGAAAGAAAGAGCTTCCGATATGAGCATGGCCGCAAAGTCAGCACTCGAAGGCGGGTCAGCACTCGAAGGCGGGTCTGCACTCGAAGGTGGGTCCGCACCCGTAGCCGGCATCAGCACGGTCGACCCCGAAGAGGTCGCCCGCTTTTCGGCCCTGGCGGCCGAATGGTGGGACCCGACGGGCAAGTTCCGCCCGCTGCACAAGTTCAATCCGGTCAGGCTCTCCTATATCCGGGAGAGCGCCGTGCGCCATTTCGGCCTCGACGGGGCAAGCGCCCGGCCCTTCACGGGCCTCCGCCTCCTCGACATAGGCTGCGGCGGCGGCCTTCTGTCTGAGCCCATGTGCCGCCTCGGCGCGCAGGTTCTGGGAGCCGATGCCGGGGAAAGGAACATCGCCACCGCCTCCATCCACGCGGCCGAGCAGGGTCTTGCCATCGACTATCGCTGCACCACGGCCGAGGCGCTTGCGGAGGCGGGCGAGACGTTCGACCTCATTCTCAACATGGAAGTGATCGAGCATGTCGCCGACCGGGACGCCTTCATCCGCGCCTGCGCCGCGATGCTCCGACCCGGCGGCCTGATGATCGTGGCGACCCTCAACCGCACCTTCAAGGCGCTGGGCCTTGCCGTTATCGGCGCCGAATACGTGCTCGGCTGGCTGCCGCGCGGCACGCATGACTGGTCCAAATTCGTCACGCCCGGCGAATTGCGGCAGAGCCTGGAGGGCGCCGGCCTTTCCATCCCGGAAATGACGGGCGTCGCCTACAATCCGATTTCCGACCGCTGGTCGCTCACGCGCGATATGGGCGTCAATTACATGGCGCTCGCCGTCAAGGCCGGTCAGGGCTGAGCGCGATGGGGCGCGCTCCGGTCGACCTCGCGATCAAGCGTGCGCCGCGCCAGAAACGCGCCGTCGAAACCTATGAGCGCATCCTCGGCGTCGCCGCTCGCCTTCTCGTGGACATCGGCGTCGAGCGCATCTCGACGAATCTGATCGCCGCCGAGGCCGGCATCAAGGTGCCGGCGCTCTATCGTTACTTCCCGAACAAATATGCCGTGCTGATGGCGCTGGGCGACCGGCTGATGACGCGCCAGAACGCGGTCATCGAGGAATGGCTCGCCCGTTCGAGCAACCGGACGGAGCCCGACGCCCTTATCGAGGACATTTCCTTTCTCCTCGAACGCACCGTCGAGGTGACGCGGGCCGAGCCCGCCGCGCTCGCCATCACGCTGGCGCTGCGGGCCGTGCCGCCGCTTCAGGAGGTGCGTGTCTCCTCGCACCGGCTCGTCAGCGACCTCATCACCGATCAGGTCGCCCCCCGCCTGCCAGGCCTGCCGCGCGCGGAAATCTGGCCGCGCGTCCGGCTCTCGGTCGAGCTTTCCTACGCCGCGATCGAGATGATCCTGGAGGAAGACGAGGTCGATGCGGCGACCGTCACAGGCGAGACGGCGGCCTTCGTCCGCGCCTATTGGCGAGACTGGCTGAGCGGGCTCGATCAAAAAGATAGTCATGACTAATTTTTATTGACGCATCTGTGACCCGGGCGCATTCTCACCCGCCGACTGAAAGCGGGACCAAGTTCATGCGCCTGAAACCAGGAACGATCGCCGCCCTTGCGCTCGCATTGCTCGCCTTGCAGGGCTGCGACGAAAAGAAATCGCGCATGGAGCCCGTCGCGCTCGACGCCCGCCTCACCGAGATTTATGGCCGCACCTGCGCGGCCTGCCACGACAACGCCGAAACCGGCGCCCCCCAGACCCATGACATGGCCGCGTGGAAGCCACGCCTCGCCCAGGGCGACGCGGTTCTGCTCGACCACGCCATCAATGGCTTCGGCGGCATGCCACCGCTCGGCCAGTGCATCGAATGCACGGCCGAAGACCTTTCCACGCTGATCGGCTTCATGGCCGGGCCCCCTCCCGAGCAGGACTGAAACGGAGCGCACATGGAAACCTCCCGCCGCAACCTCCTAAAATTCGCGACCGCCGCAAGCGCGCTTGCGGCAACGGGCACGATCCCGGCCATTGTTCAATCCGCCTTCGCCGAAACGGCGCCCGCATCGCCGAAGCCCGCCGCAATGCCGCTTCCCTGGCGCAACTGGTCGGGCGGACAGTCCTGCGAACCTGCGAGGCGCGCGGCCCCTGCCGATGAGGCCGAGCTTGCCGATCTGCTGAAGACGGCACCCGCGCCGATCCGCGCCGTCGGCGCCGGACATTCCTTTTCGGGCCTCGTGCCGACGCAAGGAACGCTGCTGACGCTCGACCGCCTCTCGGGCGTCATCGCGCATGACACGGCGAGGCACGAGGCGACCATCCGCGCCGGAACGCGGCTTGCCCGCATGGCCGAGGAACTTGCCGCCCGCGGCCTCGCGCTCGCCAACATGCCCGACATCAACAAGCAGTCGCTCGCCGGCGCCATCGCCACCGCGACCCACGGCACGGGCGCGAAGATCAGCTCGCTTTCGAGCTTCGTGACCGGCCTCACCCTCGTCACGGCATCGGGCGAGACGATCGCATGCGATGCCCGGACGCGGTCCGAAATTTTCAACGCCGCGCGCGTCTCGCTTGGCGCGCTCGGCATCCTCACCGAAGTCCGGCTCGAAGCGCGGCCCCTCTACAAGCTCAAGCGGCGCACATGGGTCGCGCCCGTCGAGGAAATGCTGGAGAGCCTGCCCGAGCTTGCCGCGAAGAACCGCAATTTCGAGTTCTACTACATCCCCTATTCCGGCATGGCTCTCGGCATCTCGAACAACGAGACCGACGAGCCCGAAACGCCGACACCCGTCAATGAGGACGATGACGGCCTGCGCCAGCTCAAGATGCTCGAAGACTGGCTCGGCTGGTCGCCCTCGCTCCGGCGCTGGACCATCCGCAAGATCCTGTCCGGCATGGAACCCGAAGAGCGCGTCGACTATTCACACAAGACGCTTTCGACCGAACGCGGCGTGCGCTTCAACGAAATGGAATATCACCTGCCGCGCGAAGCAGGAGCGGAAGCGCTGCGCGAGATCATCGACACGATCGAGAAGAACGGCATCAAGGTCTTCTTTCCGATCGAGTTCCGCACCACCGCACCCGACGATATCTGGCTGAGCCCTTTCTACGGCCGCGAAAGCTGCTCCATCGCCGTCCACCAGTTTCACGAATGGGACTACAAGCCCTATTTCGCCGCGATCGAACCCATCTATCGCCGGCATGAGGGCCGCCCGCACTGGGGCAAGCTCAACACGCTCAAGGCCGGGGATTTCGCCGCGCTCTATCCGAAGTGGAAGGAGTTTCTCGAAGTTCGCGCCGAACTCGACCCCGAGGGACGGTTCCTCAATCCCTATCTCAAAAGCGTGTTCGCCGTTGTGTGAGCCCCCTCCGGCTCACACAACGCTCAATTCGCCTGTCGCGGCGGAACGACCGGCAAGGGCGCCACATCGACGCCCTCCTCGATGAGGGCGCGCGCATCCTCCGGTGTCACCTCGCCGTAAATGTCGCGGGCCTCTTCCTCGCCATAGTGAATGCGGCGCGCCGTCTCGGCGAAGGCATCGCCCACATAGTCGCAATTCTCCTCGACGTGCTTTCTGAGCGCCATCATCATCGCGCTCACCTTCTGCGCCGCATCGGCCTTCGCTCCGCGCTTCTCGCTTCCGCCCTTGGCGATGTTGGGCGCCATCAGCGCCTTGCGAATGTCGCGGCTGCCGCAGACCGGGCATGAGACTTCGCCCGTCTTCACCTGCTCGTCGAAAAGCGAGGATGAGCGGAACCAGCCGTCGAATTCATGGTCCTTCTTGCACAGCAGCGCGTAGCGGATCATGACGCCTCCTTCGCCGCGCGCTCCGGCGCGGGCCGATCGAAACTCCTGTCATGCTTGAGGCTGGGCACGCGGCCGCGCGCCTCCTCGATCTTCGCGGGATCCACGATTGCGGTGACGATGCCGGGCTCGGTTCCCGCCTCGGCGATGATCTCGCCCCATGGCGCGACGATGAGGCTGTGGCCGAAAGTCTCGCGGCCATTCTCGTGCCGCCCTCCTTGAGCGGGCGCGAAGACGAAGCTGCCGTTCTCGATCGCCCGCGCGCGCAGGAGCACATGCCAATGCGCCTCGCCGGTCTGGCGCGTGAAGGCGGAAGGCACGGTGAGAAACCGCGCGCCCTCATGCGCCAGCGCGCGATAGAGTTGTGGAAAACGCAGATCGTAACAGATGCTGAGCCCGAGCCGTCCCCAGGGCAGATCGGCCGTGACCGCGCTTTCGCCCGCCGCGAAATTGCGCGACTCGCGATAGCTCTCGCCACCGGCGAGATCGACATCGAACATATGGATCTTGTCGTAGCGCGCCGCGATGCGGCCTTCGGGCGAGACGAGGAACGAGCGATTGGCGAGCTTGTCCTCCGCAACCCTGATCGGCAGCGAGCCGATGAGGAGCCAGATTTTCCTTTCCCGTGCGACGGCGCGAAGCGCCCGCAGCGCCTCGTCCTCATCCTCGGGCTTCGCCTTCTCGAAGAGAAGCGCGCGCTCTGCTTCCATGAGCGAGGTGTTTTCCGGCGTCGCGACGAATGTCGCGCCTGCCTCCGCCGCCTGCCGGACGAGATCCGCCGCCGCCTCGACATTGGCGGCGACATTCCGCCCTGCGCGCAACTGCACGCAGGCGGCCATGAAGCTCATATCGGAACCTTGTGTCATGGCTTTCAGGTGGCGAGCATCGGGTCGAGCTTGCCCTGATGCTCGAGCGCATAGAGATCGTCGCAGCCGCCCACATGCGTGCCGTTGATGAAGATCTGCGGCACGGTGTACCGCCCGCCGGCCAGTCTGGTCATTTCGTCGCGCTTGTCCGCATCCATACCCACATCGATCTCCTTGAAGGCGACGCCCTTGCTGCCAAGGAGCGCCTTGGCGCGGTGGCAATAGGGGCAGAGCATGGTCGTGTAGATCGTCACATCCGCCATGGGCGGTCACTCCTGAATATGAATATATGCATCATATAGTTGCGCCATCTCCGGGAACAACCCGGGCAAGGCAGAGCGCCCTGACCTCGCGCGCGCCTGCCGCCGTGAGCGCCCGGGCGCAGGCCTCGACCGTCGCCCCCGTGGTCATCACATCGTCGACGATGACGATCGTCCTGCCGGCGACGAGCGCACCATAGGCTTCCCGCAGCCGGAATGCGCCTGCGACATTCCGGCGCCGGGCGCTGCCCGAAAGCCCGACCTGCGGCCGTGTCGCCCGCACCCGCTCGACGAGATCCGGCAGGAGCCTGACACCCGAAATGCGCGAGATCTGGCGCGCGAGTTCCGCCGACTGATTGAAACGCCGCAGGAAGAGCCGCCCCCGATGGAGCGGCACGGGCGCGATGAAATCGGCATCCTGAAGGAGCGCCGCTCCCGCCCGCGCCATCCAGCGGCCGAGCGCGGGGGCGGCCTCCATGCGGTCCGCGTATTTGAAGCGGTGAACGAGCCTCGCGCTCTGGTCGTTATAGCGCATGACCGCACGGGCCGACGCATAGGGAGGCGGCGCGGCGAGCGCCGCCGCGCTGACGATGCCCTCGCCCGGATCATAGGGAAAGGGAACGCCGCTCACCGGGCAAAGCGGCTCCTCGATGAATTCGATCGCCCGCCAGCAGGGCCCGCAAAGGACGCCATGGGCCTCCACCCCCGCCCCGCAGGAAAGGCAAAGCGGCGGCAGCGCGAGGTCGCACAGACGCGCGGCGAAACCGATTGCGGTCCGCCCCCAGCCTTGCGCGCTTTCGATGATTTCCCCCGGCCCCATGCGGAAAACCTACCCTTCCCCGCCGCCCGGCGGAAGTCGGGCTTGCAGGCGAGGCCATGGCGAACCATGATGCGCGCCATGCCGGCCAAGCCTCCATCAGCACCGCAGCTCGTTTTCGACCGCGCCCTTGTCGCGCAGCGAAGGAAACGCGCGGCCGCGCGATTTGGCGAACATGACTTCCTCATCCGCCGCGTGATCGAGGAGTTCACCGACCGGCTGGTGGTGATCAATCGCGAATTTCCTCTGGCGCTCGACCTCGGTTGCCATCAGGGCGCGCTGGCGCTCGCCGACCTGCCGCCGGGCAAGATCGGCGAGATCGTTGCCACTGACCTCTCTCCCGCCATGGTCGCCCGCGCGCCGGGACACCGTGTCGTTGCCGACGAGGAACGGCTTCCCTTCCGCGAGCGGAGCTTCAACCTCGTTACAAGCGCGCTCTCGCTTCACTGGGTGAACGATCTTCCCGGAACGCTCATTCAGATCCGCCGCGCGCTTATGCCCGACGGGCTCTTCATGGCGGCGCTCTTCGGCGGCGACACGCTGACGGAATTGCGCCAGGCCCTTCAGGAAGCCGAGGTCGAATGCGAGGGCGGCCTGTCGCCCCGCGTTTCGCCCTTCGTCGACCTGCGCGACATGGGCTCGCTGCTCCAGCGCGCCGGCTTCGCGCTGCCCGTAGCGGACACCGACCGCGTCACCGTCCGCTATGAGAATATGTGGAGGCTTCTGGCCGAGCTGCGCGGTATGGGCGAAACGAACGCGCTGATCGAGCGCCGCCGCACGCCACTGAGGCGCGAGACCCTGATGCGCGCCGCCGCCATCTATCAGGAGAAATTCGGCCTGCCGGACGGGCGCATTCCCGCCACCTTCGAAATCGTGGCGATCACCGGCTGGAGTCCGCATGAGAGCCAGCAGAAACCGCTGAGGCCCGGCAGCGCCAGGATGCGGCTTGCAGACGCCCTGGGCGCGAAGACGCCGCCCGGCAAATAGCCCCTCAATTCATCAGTTCGACAACTCTCTCGAACATGCCGACAAGATGCGTTCCGAGCGTCGACAACGCGGTCGTCACGACCAGCGAGAAAATCGCGAGCATGAGACCGTATTCGACGGCGGTCACGCCACGCTCGTCCGAAACGAAAATTCCAAGCCGGCTGTAAAAGCTGCCCCGACGCATGCACGCCTCCTCAACCTCTGGCGCCCCGCGAGCCGGGACGCCGGCATCACAGGAGATCGCGCAATACCGCCACCAGCGGCTCGTCCGCCGGAGGCATCGGGTATTCCCGCATCCTTGCGGGCTTCACCCATTCGAGTGCCTGCCCTTCAAGGGCCTGAACCGTTCCCTGCCAGCGACGGCAGATATAGAGCGGCATCAGCAGATGAAAATCCGCATACGCATGACTTGCGAAAGTGAGCGGCGCAAGACATGCCTTCGCAACCTCGATACCCAGTTCCTCCCGAAGCTCCCGGATCAGCGTGTCCTCGGGCGTCTCGCCCGCCTCCACCTTGCCTCCCGGAAACTCCCACAATCCCGCGAGCGGCTTTCCCTCCGGCCTTTGGGCCATCAGGACGCGGCCATCCGCATCGACAAGCGCACAGGCGGAGACAAGAACCATCCGCAAGGACTGCTCAGGTATCCTGCCTGACTCGTTCGACATGCTCACATCATTTCGTTAATGATTCGTGGGCTGAATTTCGCCCATGGTTAAAGGCGCCTTTCGCAACTCGTCCGAATTTTAGCGATCCGGCTCCTAGCTGCGATAATCGGCGTTGATGCGGATATAATTGTAGGTGAGATCGCAGGTCCACACCGTCGCGCTCGCATGGCCGACGCCCACATCGACCTCGATGTCGATGTCCTCGCCCTTCATGTGCCGCGCGACCGGCGCTTCGTCATATCCGGGCACCGCGACGCCGTTCTTCGCCACATCTATCCCGCCCATGCGGATCGCCAGCCTGTCGCGATCGGCGGCCTCGCCGGACTTGCCGACCGCCATGACGATGCGGCCCCAATTGGCATCCTCGCCCGCGATCGCCGTCTTGACGAGCGGAGAATTGGCGATCGCCATGCCGATGCTGCGCGCGGCGTGATAGGTCTCGGCCCCGGAAACGGAAATGCGGATGAACTTGCTCGCGCCCTCGCCGTCCCGAACGACCTGATGGGCAAGATCGAGCATCAGCTCATCGAGCTTGCGGCGGAAATCCTTGAGCCGCGGATCATCGGCGCTGGTGAAGGGGGCCTCGCCCTTGCGCGGCTTGCCGGTCGCGAAGAGCAACACCGTGTCGCTCGTCGATGTATCGCTGTCGACGGTAATGGCGTTGAAACTGTCCTGAGTGCCGAGGAGAAGCAGCGTCTGGAGCACCTGTGCCGGAATGGCCGCGTCGGTGACAATGAAAACGAGCATCGTCGCAAGATCGGGCGCGATCATGCCTGAACCCTTGGCGATGCCGTTGATCGTCACCGTCCTGCCACCGATCCGCGCCTCGCGCGTGGCGAGCTTGCGATAGGTGTCGGTCGTCATGATGGCGCGGGCGGCCTTGTCCCACTTGTCGGGCGCGGCCGCCTTGAGCCCCGCCTCGAGGCCAGCGATCACGGGCTCCGGCGGAAGCAACTGGCCGATGACGCCGGTCGAGGCGATATAGACCTCATGCTCATCGCAACCGGCGGCGGCAGCAGCAGCCCTCGCCGTCGCGGCGACGGTCGCCTCGCCCGCCTTGCCCGTGAAGGCATTGGAATTGCCCGAATTGACGACGACGACGCGGCCCTTGCCGCCATGCGCGATGCTCGCCCTGCACCACTCGACGGGGGCCGACGCCGTCTTCGACGTGGTGAAGACGCCCGCCGCCGCCGTTCCTTCCGGCAGGCGGATGACGAGAACATCGTCCCGGCCCTTGTATTTGATGCCTGCCGCGGCCGTGCCCAGCGTGACACCTGCAATGGGCGGCAGTTTCTGATAGCGCTTCGGCGCGAGCGGCGAGACCTTGTGTTCCGCCTTCTTCGCGCCCGCCTTCGCCTTGGCTGCCTTCTTCACGGCAGGCTTCTTCGGCTTTGCCACAGCCTTGGGCTTTGCCGCTTTCGCCTGCGCTTTCGGCTTCGTCTTCATCGTCCTTGCCATGCCGCTCTCCCGCCCGCTTGCCGCGCCGCCTTACTGCGCCGGCTTCGGCGCGACTTGCGGCCGCTGCCCCTCGGCGCCGACGATCTCGATCTTCGCCTTCTTGCGCAGATCCTCCATGACCTTCGTGCCCTGCTCGCGCGCGATGCCGCGCATGATGTCGTCATGCGCCTCCTCGAAGGTCGGCTTCTTCGCCCTGCGCGTCTCGACCACCTTGATGACGTGCCAGCCGAATTTGGTCTGAACGGGGTCCGAAACCTGCCCGGCCTTCAGCTTGAAGGCCGCATCGGCGAATTCCGGCACCATGTCGCCCTTCTTGAACCAGCCGAGATCGCCGCCCTCCTGCGAGCTTGAATCCTTGGACATGCTCTTCGCCACATCCTCGAATTTCTGGCCGCCCTTGATCGCCGCGATGGCCTTCTGCGCCTCTTCCCTGGACGCGACGAGAATGTGCCGGGCATGAACTTCCAGTTCGGGCTCGGCCTTGGCGATATGCTCGTCGTAATAGGCTTTGACCGCCTTCTCGCTGACCTTGTCGCGCATCATCTGGACCCAATAGACGTCCCGGAGCGCCTTTTCGTCATAATAGGCTGCGCGCCGCTTCACCATCGGATCGTCGTCCATCTTCTTTGCCTTCGCCTCGAGCGCGATGATGCGCCGGTCGATCAGCATTCCGAGCAGATACTGGAAGTGAACCTCCTCCGGCAGACGGGCCAGTGCCTGACCCATTTCCTCGTCGGCGAGCGAAATGTCGGAAAGGCTGATCGCCGTTCCGTTGACCTTGGCGACGACCTCGTCGGCAGCGGCCTTGTCATTGGCGGGATCGGCGGCGACGGCCGGAATGGCGCCGGCGGCGAGGAAGCCGCCCCCAAGCCCCAAGGCGAGAAGGCAGACGGAAGCAAGAAGAGAGGACCGGCGCATGTTCGTTTCCTGTGAAGCGGCTGAAGCCTGCGATGGCGTCATGGCTATTGCGAGCGGATCGCTGTCTTTGGCAGGGAGAGCGCCCGCAAGGCATGGCGGGCGCCATGATGACGACGCCGCGCCCCGCGCACAAGCACCCGTCGATTAAGAAATATTCAGGCGTTTCGCATGGGCCCTGCAGGGTCCGGCAGGGCCCCTCACATTGACAAGACTTGGCCTCCCCCTTACATCTCCACAGTCTTTTCGGCGGAATTTCGCGGATTTCAGTCGCGCGGCCGCACCCGGCCGTGCCGGGGGCAGGCTTCGCAATAGGGAAGTGACCTGATGGCAAGCTTCGGTGCCTTCGCCAAGCGTCTTTTTGGCAGCTCCAACGACCGGAAGCTCAAGACGTTCAAGGCGCGGGTCCAGGCGATCAATGCGCTCGAACCGGAAATCTCGGCGCTCAGCGATGAAGCGCTGAAGGCCAAGACCGGCGAATTCCGCGCGCGCCTCGCTCAGGGCGCCGCGCTCGACGATCTCCTGCCCGAAGCCTTCGCCGTGGTCCGCGAGGCGGCCAAGCGCACACTCGGCCAGCGCCATTACGACGTCCAGCTCATTGGCGGCATGGTGCTCCATGACGGCAAGATCGCCGAAATGAAGACCGGCGAAGGCAAGACCCTCGTCGCCACGCTCGCCACCTATCTGAACGCGCTCCCCGGCAAGGGCGTCCATGTCGTCACCGTCAACGACTATCTCGCCAAGCGCGACGCCGACTGGATGAGCCAGGTCTATGGCTTTCTCGGGCTCACCACCGGCGTCATCCTGCATGGCCTCGACGACAACGAACGTCGCGAAGCCTATTCGGCAGACATCACCTACGCCACGAACAACGAACTCGGCTTCGACTATCTGCGCGACAACATGAAGTATCAGGTGTCGGCGATGGTTCAGCGCCCGCATTACTTCGCCATCGTCGACGAAGTCGACTCGATCCTCGTGGACGAGGCGCGAACGCCGCTCATCATTTCCGGCCCGCTCGACGACCGCTCCGAGCTTTACCTCGGCGTCGACGATGTGATCCCGCACATCGACGAGAGCGACTACGAGCTCGACGAGAAGCAGCGCACGGTGAGCCTCACCGAGGACGGCAACGAAAAGGTCGAGACGCTGCTGCGCGAGCATGGCGTGCTGAAGGAAGGCTCGCTCTACGACATCGAGAACATCACGATCGTTCATCACGTGCAGAACGCACTGAAGGCGCACAAGCTCTTCCAGAAGGATCGCGACTACATCGTCAAGGGCGACAAGGTCATCATCATCGACGAGTTCACCGGCCGCATGATGGAAGGCCGGCGCTATTCCGACGGGCTTCATCAGGCGCTGGAAGCCAAGGAGCGCGTCCAGATCCAGCCCGAGAACCAGACGCTCGCCTCGATCACCTTCCAGAACTACTTCCGCATGTACAAGAAGCTGGCCGGCATGACCGGCACGGCCATGACGGAAGCGGACGAATTCCTCGACATTTACGGCCTCGAGGTCGTCGAGGTGCCGACCAACAAGCCCGTTGCCCGCATCGACGAGGATGACGAGGTCTACCGGACGGCGCACGAGAAATACAACGCCATCGTCATGGAGGTCGAAGACTGCGTGAAGCGCGGCCAGCCCGTGCTCGTCGGCACCGTCTCGATCGAAAAGTCGGAAGTCCTCTCCGACTTCATGAAGAAGAAGAAGATCAAGCACAACGTGCTCAACGCGCGCTACCACGAGCAGGAAGCCTATATCGTCGCGCAGGCGGGCGTTCCTGGCGCCATCACCATCGCGACCAACATGGCCGGCCGCGGCACCGACATCCAGCTCGGCGGCAATCTGGAAATGCGCGTCGCCGATGAAACGGCAGGCATCGAGGACGAGGCCCTGCGCGCCCGCAAGATCGAGGAGATCAGGGCGGACATCGCGGCGAAGAAGGAACTGGCGCTGGCCGCGGGCGGTCTTTACATCATCGGCACCGAACGCCATGAGAGCCGCCGCATCGACAACCAGTTGCGCGGCCGTTCGGGACGCCAGGGCGATCCCGGCCGCTCCAAATTCTTCCTTTCGCTCGAAGACGACCTGATGCGGATCTTCGGCACCGACCGCATGGACGGCGTGCTGCAGAAGCTCGGCCTCAAGGAAGGCGAGGCGATCATCCATCCCTGGATCAACAGGGCGCTGGAGAAGGCTCAGCAGAAGGTCGAGGCGCGCAACTTCGACATCCGCAAGAACCTGCTCAAATACGACAACGTCATGAACGACCAGCGGCGCGTGATCTTCGAGCAGCGCGTCGAACTGATGCAGACGGCCGATGTGAGCGAGACCGTCAGCGACATGCGTCATCAGGTCATCGACGCGCTCGTCAGCCAGCACATCCCCCAGAAGGCCTATGCGGAACAATGGGACGCCGTCGGCCTCAGGGAAGATGTCGAGCGGCTTCTCGATCTTCAGCTCCCGATCGAAAGCTGGGCCGCGGAGGAAGGCATTGCGGATGAGGAAATCCGCGAGCGCCTGAAGGCTGAAGCCGACCGCACCATGGCCGCCAAGGTGGCGCAGGCTGGCCCCGAACTCATGCGCCAGGTCGAAAAGGCCGTGCTGCTCCAGACGCTCGACCATCACTGGCGCGAGCATCTGATGATGCTCGACTTTCTGCGTCAGGCGGTCGGCCTGCGAGGCTATGCCCAGCGCGACCCGCTCAACGAATACAAGTCGGAAGCCTTCGAACTATTCGAGAGCCTGCTCGTGCGGCTTCGCGAGGATGTGACGCGCCAGCTCATGAGTGCGCAATTCGTGACCGAGGCGCCGCGCATCGAAGAAACGCCGCTGCCGGAAATGCGCGCCCACCATCTCGACCCGCTGACGGGCGAGGACGAGCTCGTCGGCGCGGACCCTGCTTCCCACCGCCCGGTGCGAAACGATCCGGGCGTCGCCCTCGATCCCCGCGATCCGTCGACCTGGGGCAAGGTTTCGCGCAACGCCCCTTGCCCCTGCGGCTCGGGCAAGAAGTTCAAGCACTGCCACGGCGCGCTCGTCTGAGAACGCGATGACCGTGGACGCCGCCTGACCATCCATTTCGGAAGTCCTGCCGCCCCGGCCCATGAAGGCCGGGGCGGTTTCGTTTGCGGCGGCGCCTTATGCCGTTTCGAGCTTCTTCAGGTCGTCCTTGTAGGTCTTGCCCGCCCAGTAATAGTGAACGGCGGCCCATACCCCGATGAACGACGTGCCGAAGAGCGCCCAGCGCAGGCTTTCCTCACCGAAATAGGGATGCAGGAAGTCGCTGACGATGCCGACCGTCAGCGGCCCGAAGCCGAGCGCGATGAAATTCAGCACGAAGAGCATGACCGCCGAGGCGAGCGCACGCATATGCAGCGGCGTCAGGCTCTGGATCATGGCGAAGCTCGGCCCGAGATAGAAGGCGCCGAGGATCGACGACACGATATAGATCGGGATCATCAGCGCGAGGTTGGAGGATGTGTAGAAGATGATGAAGAGCGGCATGCCGAGAATCTTGGCGACCGCGATCACCCAGGCATTCCACCGCGCATCCCGCCTCGACAGCCGGTCGGCGAGAAAGCCGCCCGTCAGCGCGCCGAAGCCGCCGACGAAACCGGCGATGATGCCGAAGATAAGGCCCACCTCCTGAAGGTTCATGCCGAGGCTTCGCATGAAGAAGGACGGGCCGAAGATGAGCCCGCCATAGCCCACGAAGGAAACGAGCGTCAGCCCGATCGTGATGTGGCGGGCCGACTTCGTGGTCCAGAGATGCCGGGCGACCTGAAAGATGTTCGATTTGAGCGCCGCATTATGCGCGAGCCCATCGGAATTGCCGCGAACGGGTTCGCTGATGGTGAAGCGCACCAGGAGCGCGATGAGTAGCCCCGGCAGGCCGACGACATAGAACGTCATGCGCCAGCCATAGTGATGCACGACATAGCCGCCGACCACGAGCCCGAGCATGGCCCCCGCATAGACGCCGATCGCATAGATCGCCATCGCCATGGAGCGCTGCTCCTTGGGATAGAGGTCCGCGATCATGGAATGGGAGGGCGGGCTCGATCCCGCTTCGCCGATGCCGACGCCGATGCGCGCCATCAGCAGATGCGTGAAATTCGTGGCAAGGCCGCAGGCCGCCGTCATCGCGCTCCACACGGTGACCGCGAGCGCGATGATGTTGCGCCGGTTGCCCCTGTCCGCCCACATCGCGATCGGAATGCCGAGCGTCGCATAGAAGAGCGCGAAGGCGAGGCCCGAAAGCAGGCCGAGCCATGTATCGCTGACCTGAAACTCGTTCTTCAGCGGCTGCAGCACGATGTTGACGATGCCGCGGTCGATATGGCTCGACGTATAGGCCAGCGTCAGAATGATGAGCGCGTAATGGCGCTGAAACCGTGCGCGCTTTTCCTCGCCCGCCGGCAAGCCGGCCGCCGGGCGCGCCCTTTCCACAATCTCTTGTGCCAACGTCCTCTCCCGCTTCGTTCGAAATATTGTTTTGTTCGAGCTTAGTGACGCAACGCCCGCGGGGCAATCTCGATGCGTGATTGCGGCGGCGGGAGCCGCTGCCATAATGCGCGCCAACGAAAACAATCTTTCCGAGGAGCAAGCCCATGGGAGCGCCCGCCCCTTTCACGATCGACATACCTCAGGCGACGATCAACGCGATCCTTGCCAGGGTTCGCGCCTATGAGTGGCACGAAATGCCGGAGATCGACGCGGGCGGCGACCGCTGGGCCTATGGCACCGACATGGAATACATGAAGGAGCTTTGCGCCTATTGGACGAACGGCTTCGACTGGCGCAAGGCCGAAGCCGAGCTCAACCGGTTTCCGCAATTCAAGGCGACGGTCGATGGCCAGGAAATCCACTTCCTGCATGTGAAAGGATCGGGCGCCGCGCCCGAGACCGTGCTGCTGACGCATGGCTGGCCGGGATCGGTCTTCGAGTTCTATGGCGTGATCGAGCAGCTTGCGCATCCCGAGAGATTCGGCGGCAAGGCGGAGGATGGCGTCAATCTCGTGATCCCCTCCCTGCCGGGCTACGCCTTCTCCGGCAAGCCGAAAAAGCCGCTCGGGCCCAAGCGCACCGCCGCCCTCTGGGACAAGCTCATGCGCGAGGTGCTCGGCTATGACGCCTATATCGCCCAGGGCGGCGACTGGGGCTCCCTCGTCTCAGGCTGGCTCGCCTATGAGCATGCGAAGCCGAAGAGCGGCGGCTGCAAGGCAGTCCATCTCAACATGTTCGGGCTTCGCCCCGCCGTCATGCCGGAGGGCGAGGCGGAGCTGAAATGGGCCGCCGATTACGGCGCCGTCTTCGAGGCGGAGAGCGCCTATATGCGTATCCAGATGACCAAGCCCCAGACGCTCTCCTACGGCATGATGGACAGCCCCGTGGGCGCCGCCGCCTGGATCGTCGAGAAGTTCAACGGCTGGTCGGACCGGCGCGCCGCAGGCAAGCCCGATCACATCGAGAACGCCTACACGAAGGACCAGCTCCTAACCAATGTGATGATCTACCTCGTCACCCGCAGCTTCAACACCGCGACCTGGTACTATCGCGGCTTCCTCGAGGAAGGCGGCGCCATGGCGCCGGGAACGAAGGTCGAGGTGCCGACGGGCGTCGCGAACTTCCCCAAGGAATTTCTCTTCTGGCCGCCGCGCTCCATGGTCGAGAAGGGATACAACGTCACCCGCTGGACCGATTTCGAGCATGGCGGCCACTTCGCCGCGCTCGAAACGGGCAAGGTCTTCGCCGACGAGCTGCGCGCCTTCGTCAACGAGGTGAAGGCCGCATGACCCATCGCATCATCCCGGCCGATCCATTCACGCTGCATGTGCCGGAGGAGGAGCTTCAGGACCTGAAGCGCCGTCTCGGCCGCACGCGCTTTCCGAACGAGCCCCTTGGCAATGCCCATTGGGAATACGGAACGAGCCTGCCCTATATGGAACGGCTCGTCGAATATTGGCGGGATGATTTCGACTGGCGGAAGGCAGAGGCGGCGTTGAACCGCTTTCCGCAATTCCTCGCCACCCTCACCGACGCGAATGGCGAGGATCACGAAATCCATTTTCTCTATGAGCGCGGCTCGGGCGAGGCGGCGGTGCCGCTCATCCTCACCCATGGCTGGCCATCGACCTACCGCGAATTCCTCGATGTCGTCGATCCGCTCGCCCATCCCGAGAAATATGGGCGGCCCGGCCCCTCGTTCGATGTCGTCGTGCCCTCGCTCATCGGCTACGGCTTTTCGTCGAAGCCGCGCATCCCCATCGGCCCGGCGGCGATCGCTGATCTCTGGCATCGCCTGATGACCGAGGTGCTCGGCTATGAGCGCTATGCCGCGCAGGCGGGCGACTGGGGGAGCTTCGTCACCTCCCGCCTCGCGCTCCAGCATGCCGAAAGCCTTCTCGGCATCCACCTCACCATGCTGCCGCTCCGGCCCCATCTGAAGCACGCCTCGCAGCCGCCCGTGAGCGCCGAGGAAGCCGCCTGGATCAAGGAGATGCAAGGCTGGTGGCGACAGGAGGAAGGCTATCGCTCGATCCAGTCGACCAAGCCCATGGCGCTCGCCTTCGGCCTCATGGACAGCCCCGCGGGGCTCGCGGGCTGGCTCGCCGACAAATATTACCGCCTTGGCGACACCGACAAGTCGGACACGATGGAAGGCATGATCGCGCGCTTTCCCTTCGACACGATCCTGACGCAGTTCTCGATCTACTGGTTCTCCGGCACGATCAATTCCGCCAATACGCTCTACAAGGCCGGCCCCGCCGAAGGCTCCGCCTCGCTCAAGCCCGGCGAGCGCGTGGGGGTGCCGACCGCCTATTCGGAATATCCGATCGACGTCCTGCCCCTGACGCCGCGATCATGGGCGGAGAGGAGCTACGATATCGTTCGTTGGCGGATCATGGAAAAGGGCGGGCATTTCGCCGCCATGGAAGAGCCGGAACTCTTCGCCGACGACGTGCGCGAGGCTTTTGCGGAAATGCTCGGCTAATTGCCCTGGATGGCGGCCGGACTTAGAGAACGCCCACGCGGCCCATGGCGAGGAACTTCTCGCGGCGCAGGCGGCGGAGCGTGTTGCCGTCGAGCCTTTCAAGGCCGCGCAACTCCTCCTCGATCGCGTCGCCCGTCTCCTTGATCATCTGCGCGCGCTCGCGATGCGCGCCGCCGACGGGCTCGGGAAGCACGCGGTCGATGACGCCGAGCTGATGCAGGTTCTGCGCGGTGATCTTCATCGCCGTCGCAGCGTCCTGCGCCTTGTCGCCGCTGCGCCAGAGGATCGACGCCGCGCCTTCGGGCGAGATGACGCTGTAGACGGAATGCTCGAGCATGAGCACCCGGTTGCCCGTCGCCAGCGCGACAGCGCCGCCCGAACCGCCCTCGCCGATGATGACGGCAATGAGCGGCACGCCGAGGCCGAGGCAGCAATCGGTCGAGCGGGCGATGGCCTCCGCCTGGCCGCGCTCCTCGCCGCCGATACCGGGATAGGCGCCGGCCGTGTCCACAAGCGTGATGACGGGAAGGCCGAAGCGTTCGGCGAGCTTCATGAGCCTCACGGCCTTGCGATAGCCCTCGGGCTTCGCCATGCCGAAATTGTGCTTCATGCGCGTCTGCGTGTCGGAGCCCTTTTCATGGCCGATGACCATGACCGAGCGCCCGCGAAAGCGCCCCACGCCCCCCATGATGGCGGCATCCTCGCCGAAGAGCCTGTCGCCGGCGAGAGGCGTGAAATCCTCGATCAGCCGCTCGACATAGTCGACGAAATGCGGACGGCGCGGATGGCGCGCGACCTGGAGCTTCTGCCACGGCGTCAGCGACGAATAGGCGTCCTGGAGGAGTTGCGCGGCCTTCTGCTCGAGCTTGGCCACTTCGTCGGAAATGCTGACGGACGGATCTTCCTGGGCCAGAAGTCTCAGCTCCTGGACCTTGCCCTCAAGTTCCGCAATGGGCTTCTCGAAGTCGAGATATGTATGCATCGCGCTCAGGAAAGTCCCGTCTGTCCGCTCTGGATTGACCCCGGAATCATCCTGGGCCCGGATCCCCATTTTGCCGGGAATTGCGCGGCACACTGGCTTGCGAGCGGCCCCTTGTCAACCGCTCCGCGCCGTCTTCGGCGCGCTTTCCGGCGCCATTGGTAAACGTCCGCCGTCCCCTGTCACAACTTGCGCGCCTCCCGCGTCTTGCTCCCGAAGTCCCGGAGCCTCTCGTCGGACGAATGGAGAACCCGCAATGACCCTGACACGCCCCATGACGGAAACCCGTCATTCCACCCTCAAGCGCACCGTGCTGGGCCTTGCGGCACTCGCCCTGCTGGCCAACGCCCTCTACATGCTCGCCGATCCGCTCGGCTGGTATGGAGCCGTCGAAGGCGTGCCGGATACGGGCCCCTTCAATCCGCATTTCGTGCGCGATATTGGCGTCTCCTATCTCTCGATCGCGCTGATGACGGCTGCGGGCGCCGTCTGGTTGCGTGCCGCCTTCCCGCTTCTGGCCGCCGTGACGCTCTATCTCGGCCTTCACGCGCTGCTCCATCTCTGGGACGTGGCGGCTGGCCGCCTCGATGTCCATCATCTGGTCATCGACGCGCCCGGCGTCTTCCTTCCGGCCATCGTCGCCGCGCTCCTGACATATTGGCTCCGCGCCGAATATGCCTGATCGGCTATAGTGACCCCATGAAACCGAAGGCTGAACATCCGCAAAGCCTCAGCGACGAGACGCGCGCGGCGATCTTCGCGAAGCACCGCGCGCGGATATTCGGCATTACCTACCGGCTCGTCGGCACGGTGAGCGACGCCGAGGATATCGTGCAGGAAACCTGGCTGCGCTGGGCCAGCGCGCCGCTCGACGATGTGCGCTCGCCCGAGGCATGGCTCGTCACGACGGCAGGACGCCTCGGCATCGATCAGTTGCGGCGGCTGAAGAGGCGGCGCGAAACCTATATCGGCCCCTGGCTGCCCGAACCGATCGTCGAGGCCGCGGGGCGCTCGCCCGAAATGACGCCGGAGGAAAGGCTTTCGCTCGGCGACGACGTTTCGATGGCGCTTCTCCACATGCTCGAGCGCCTCGCGCCGGAGGAACGCGCCGCCTTTCTCCTCCATGAAGTATTCGACTACGATTATGCCGATCTCGCCGCTCTTCTCGGCAAGTCGCAGGCGGCCTGCCGCCAGATCGTAAGCCGCGCTCGCCGCCGCGTTCACGACGACCGCCCGCGCTTCAGCGCCAGCGCCGACGATCACGCGAGGCTCGCCTCCGCCTTCGCCGATGCGCTGACGGCGGAAGATCCGGCATCGCTCATCGCCTGCCTCCACGACAAGGCCATTCTTTACTCGGATGGCGGTGGCAGGGCGGCCGCGGCGCTCAATCCGATCTATGGCGCCGACCGCATCCTCCGCTTCCTTATCGGCGTCAGGAAGAAGGTACCGCAACTGAACGAGACCGAACTCGTTCTCGTGAACGGGCGGCCGGGCTTCGTTCTTCTCATCGGCGGCAAGCTCCATTCCGCCGTGAGCTTCGATGTCGAGGAAGGGCGCATCAACGCGGTCTACATGATGCGCAACCCGGACAAGCTGCGCGCCGCTGCGGAAAGCCTCGGCCATCCGCTTCTCGGCGCGTGAGGCCTCAGGCGGTGGCGAGCTTGATGAGACGCGCGGTGGACGTTCCCTTGGCAAGCACCTCGCCCGAGGGATCGAGGAGGCGGCCTTCGAGGAAGACCGTCGAGCGACCGCGCCGCTCGATCCAGCCTTCCGCGGTCACGAGGCCGGGCGTCGCCGGCTTGAAGAAGCTGATCTTGATCTCGAGGGACATGGGCGTCAGCACGCGGCCCGTGACGGCCATCGCCGCGAAGGCCATGGCCTGATCGATCCAGCCGGTAACGAAGCCGCCCTGCGCGATGCCGCCCGAATGGCACATATGCATGCCGACGCGATATTCGAGAACGGCGCGGCCCGCCGTCTCATCGATCTCGATGACCCGCTCCAGCCCGAGCGTCCTCGAGAGTTCATTCACCACGACATCGGTTCGTTCGCTCATTGTGACCATCCGCCTGCAATATGTTTTGGCGGAGGGTATAAGCGAGGCAGGCGCCGGACGCGAAGAGAAATCGGCCCCCGTCAGGAGCCCGTATCTTTCTTCGCCAGAGGATGATGCTCCTCGACCAGCGTCTTGAGCCTGTCGTCGAGCACATGGGTGTAGATCTGCGTCGTCGAAATATCGGCATGGCCCAGCATCTGCTGCACGGCGCGAAGATCGGCGCCATTGGCGAGCAGATGGCTCGCAAAGGCATGACGCAGCGTATGCGGCGAAACGCGATTGGGATCGAGCTTCGCGGCGATCGCGAGATCCTTGAGAAGCTGCGCGAAACGATGGCGCGTCAGATGCCCCTGCCTTCCGCGCGAGGGGAAGAGCCAGGGCGAAACGCTGTCGCCGAGCCGCTGCACGCGCAGCGGGAGATAATCGTCGATCGCGTGGCGCGCCGCTTCTGAAAGCGGGACGAGCCTTTCGCGGCCGCCCTTGCCCGAGACGGTGAGGAAGCGCCCGTCGCCCTTCGCCGCCGAAAGCGGCAGGCCGACAAGCTCGGAGACGCGCAGGCCCGTGGCGTATAGCACTTCCATGAGGCAGACGAGGCGGGCGCGTTTATAGGCGCGCACGGATTCTTCCTGCGAGCGCCCGTCCTCGACGAGACGCGCGGCCGCAAGCAGCGCATCGACCTCTTCTATCGTGAGCGTCTTGGGAAGCGGGCGCGCGCGACGCGGCCCTTCGATGGCGCTGCACGGATCATCCGCGCGAATGCCGTCGGCGTAGAGGAAACCGTGAAACTGTCTGATGGCGGAGAGACGTCTTGCGGCCGTCGATGCGGACAGGCCCGATGACTGCAACCCTTCGAGATAGTCGCGGATATCCATTGTCTGGGCGCCGGCGACTTCCTTGTTTCTCGATGCGAGAAAGGCTGCAAAGTCCTTCAGATCGCGCGCATAGGCATCAAGTGTGTTGCGCGCCGCGCCACGTTCGGCGCTCAGCATTTCAAGGAAGGCATCGATGTGATGGCTTCCCGGGATCTCCGTGGAGCTGTACTCGTTAGACATGGAACTCACCCAGGTTCGGCATGGCTTCGTCCCATAAGAGCCTCGGTGGCAAGGCGCCGCGCCTCGACATCGAGATGAACTGCTCTGAGACTTGTGACGGCTTGCGCGATCAAACTCGGATTCGCGCTGTCCGGCCCCCCTGGCCCGATATCGCATAACGAAAGCATAACCACTTCACCGACCGCGCCCTTCTGGCCGGCGATACGCAACTGATCTACGCGAGAGTCTGGCGCGATGCCGGCAATGGCCGCAAGCACATTCTGGGGCACCGGATAGCCGAGCGCCTCGAGAAGCAGAACTTCCAGCATCGCGAAACTCTGCGCCGATTTCACCCCGGAGCGAAGATCGGCGAGAATATCGGCGGAAATCTGCTCGGAATTGCCGCCTGGTCCCTGCGGATCGGAGACACGCATCAGCGCGCCGAGCTCGCGCGCATCGCGCCCGATCGTCTGCCCGCCCTCGGGCTGAATGAGCGCATACCACTGGCTGGCATGGGCCCGGTCGCCGACGAGGAGGAAGGCGCGGACGGCCGCGGGCGCCAGACGGCGGAACACAGGCGATGGCGTCATGGCCGTGAGCGTCGGCATCAGCGCTTCCGCCGTCGCGAGATAGACGCCGCCGCTCTTGCCCGTCGCGAGCAGAACCTTGATGAGATTGGCCCGCTCCACCGGCGAGACTTCCGCGTCGATCGCCTGAAAGAGCAGCGCCCGCCGCATCACCGGCTGGTCGGGGAAAGTGGCGGTCTTCAAGCCCTCGAAATCCGCCTCCGTGAATTGCGGCAGCTTGTAGAGAGCTGCAAGCTCCGCCGGATTGAGCAGGTTGAGCATCGTCGCGCGCTCGCCCGCCGCAATTCGCGTCTCGGGCGGCAGCTTGTCGTTGCGCGCCAGCGCCTGCACGACGGCGGCAGTGGCGATCTGGCCGGCATTCTTGGGCAGCTCGCGATTGGCGAGCCGGTAGAGCGCCACATCGAGAATGTCGAGTGTGGCAGGGTCCGGCGCCTTGAGCTTGAGCCCGTCCGTCGCCTCCGCGACCAGCGAATAGAAGAGCGGATCGTCGAGCCCTTCCTCGCGCGCAAGATCGAGCGTGAGGTTCGCGGTGCTCTTGTTTCCGCTCATGACCTGACAGAAGGCCGAAAGCTTGAGGCTGAAGGCCGCCGCCGCATCATGCGCGGGATCGCTACCCGTCGGAATGTTGGGCAATTCGCTGCAGGCCTGCCCGTCCTTGCCGATGGCGAGCGCGGCCCGCGCCCTTTCAATGGCGACGTCGGGCGCCTTGTCCGCCCGCGCGCTCTGCCCGAGCTGATCCGCAAGATCGGCATGGCCGGCCGCGATGAGGCGGTTAAGGCGGATGGCGAGTAGCGAGGAAGCGCCCTGCTCGCCCTCGGGCGGCTCGGCGCCGGTGAGAAGCAGCCTGCGCGACAGCTCGTTCATGATCGGCGAGCCCGTCGCGACGGGCAGTTCCCGCAAATAGCGCTCTACGCTGCCACGCGACGAGCCCCGCCACATATCGAAGCCGAAGCCGCCATTCTGCTCGCCGAGAAGGCCCGCGGCCGACGCATCGACGCCGCCGAGCGTGCCGACCGTGATGGCGGAATTCGCGCGGCCCGGCAGCGCCTGCAAGGTGCGCGTGGAAGCCTCGCCGGTCGCCACGGGAGCGCCGGGAAAAGCGGCGGCGGGCACAGCGGCGGGCGATGCGCTTTCCGGCGCGGTCGCGCCGAAACCCGGCGGCACGATGCTGCGAGGCGCGCTGTCGGCGGGCTCCGTCTCCTCGGCGGGCGCGGGAAGCTGCGATTGCGGTATGGTGCCGAGCGTCTCCGCTCCCGCGCCGAGCGGGAGCGAAGCGAGAAGCATCGCCGCGAAAAACCGGGCGCCGAGGCCGAGCCCGGCCGGCCCGCGGCTCGCGCCGGAAGGCTTAACGCGGAAACTGGCCATCGGGCAGCACCTTCTCCACGTTCTGGACCGATGGCTCCGCCGATTGGCCGAGATAGATGACGCCACCCAGGATGACGACGGCGAAAACTGCGAATACGGCAAGCAAACGCATGGCACTGCTCATTTATTGTCCTCTGGCTAAAGCCCCACCAATTTCGCCGGTCGGACGTTGAGTTTCCCCTTTATGCCCGTCTTGCGGCGAAATTTGGGCGCGGATTCCGACCGGATGCTATATCTGGCCGGACCGGGTTCGGTCCATCCGGCCGCAACTGCCCGGCAGCAGGCATCCGGCTGCGGGCGGGCGGCGGCTGATCGGCTAGATTGGACCAGTATCGAAAGAGGGCTTCCGGTCCCAAGCGACCGCAAGGCCCGCCCCTATGTATTATGGATAGATTGAAGGAAAAATGACGACCGAGACAAGAGGAAGCGCGCCCTTTTCCGATCCTTCGTCCGTGGCGGCGGAGGTCGCGGAGGCTGCGCGGCCCGGCGACAGGTCCATCGTCCTTGTCGGCCTCATGGGAGCCGGCAAGACCACGGTCGGAAGGCGGCTGGCCCAGCGGCTCGGCCTGACCTTCGTCGATGCCGATGCCGAGATCGAGCGCGCGGCCGGGGAAACCATTCCCGAAATTTTCGAGCGCCATGGAGAGGCGGTGTTTCGCGACGGCGAGCGGCGCGTCATTGCCCGCCTGCTCGAACAGGGTCCCCAGGTGCTCGCCACGGGCGGCGGCGCCTTCATGGACCCGACCACGCGCGCGAACATCGCGGCGCGCGGCATTTCGATCTGGCTGAAGGCCGATCTCGACGTCCTGATGCGCCGCGTGGGCCGCCGCTCGAACCGGCCGCTCCTCAAACACGGCGATGCGCAGGCGACGATGGAAAAACTCATGGCCCAGCGCTATCCCGTCTATGCCGAGGCGGACATCACCGTCGAAAGCCGCGAAGGGCCGCTCGAGACGGTTGTCGACGACGTCATCGCAGAACTTGAAACCTACAATGGAAGGGCGAAAGAGGCCGCCAAATGAGCGCATCACAAGCAAGCGCCCACGATGTGAAAACCGTCCGCGTCGCGCTGGGCGAGCGGGCCTATGACATCCATGTCGGCCCGAAGCTCATCGCGCGCGCGGGCGAGTTTCTGAAGCCGCTGCTCCGGCGCGCGCGCGTCGCCATCGTGACCGACGAAACGGTCGCCCGCTTTCACCTTCCCGCGCTCGTGCAAAGCCTCGACGCCGCGGGCATCGCCCATGACGCGATCGTGCTGCCGCCCGGCGAAGGCACGAAATGCTTTGCCCAGTTGCAGCACCTGACCGAATGGCTTCTCGAAAAGGGCGTCGAGCGCGGCGATCTCGTCATCGCGCTTGGCGGCGGCGTCATCGGCGATCTCACAGGCTTTGCAGCGGCCATTACACGGCGCGGCGTCGATTTCGCGCAGATCCCGACGACGCTTCTTTCGCAGGTGGACAGCTCCGTCGGCGGCAAGACCGGCATCAACACGCCGCAGGGCAAGAACCTCGTCGGCGCCTTCTATCAGCCGCGCGTCGTGCTTGCGGATACGAGCGCGCTCGAAACGCTGCCGATGCGCGAGCTGCTCGCGGGCTACGCCGAAGTCGTCAAATACGGCCTCATCAACGACCGCTCCTTCTTCGACTGGCTCGAAGCCAATGTCGACCGCATCAAGGCCGGCGATGTCGCCGCGCGCACCCATGCGATCGTGAAGAGCTGCGAGGCCAAGGCCGCCATCGTCGCGGCGGATGAGCGCGAGAGCAACGTCCGCGCGCTCCTCAATCTCGGCCACACTTTCGGCCATGCGCTCGAAGCGGCGACGGGCTTTTCCGACCGCCTCGTCCATGGCGAAGGCGTTGCCGTGGGCATGGCGCTCGCCTTCGATCTCTCCGCGCGGCTCGGCCTCTGCAGCGGTCAGGATGCGATCCGCGTCCGCCGCCACCTCGAAAAGGCGGGCCTGCCGAAAAGCCTTGCCGATGTGCCGGGCGCGCTGCCCGATGCCGATGAACTCATCTCGCTCATGGGACAGGACAAGAAAGTCGTCGACGGCAAGCTCACATTCATTCTCGCCCGCGGCATAGGCAAGGCGTTCATCACCCGCGATGTCGATCCGGCGGCCCTCCGAGCGCTCCTGCGGGAGAGAGAGGCAGCCTGATGACCTCGCTCGGCATCGGCCTGACGATCGCGGTAATCGCCATCCTGCTCGGCTTGTCGGCGTTCTTCTCGGGTTCCGAAACGGCGCTCACTGCCGCCTCGCGCGCCCGCATGACGCGGCTTGCCGAAGAGAAGAACTGGCGCGCGCAACTCGTCCTCAGGCTCACCGACGATCTCGAACGGCTGATCGGCGCGCTTCTGCTCGGCAACAACCTCGTCAACATCCTCTCATCGGCGCTGGCGACCGGCCTTCTGCTGACGATCTTTGGCGATGCGGGCGTCCTCTACGCAACGCTCGTCATGACGGCACTGGTCGTGATCTTTTCCGAAGTGATGCCGAAGACCATCGCCATCACCAATACCGACCGCTTCGCGCTCTTCGTCGCCCCGCTCGTGCGCATGGTGCTTCTGATCTTTGCGCCGCTCACCGTCGCCGTGCGCTTCATCGTTCGCGGCACGCTCGGAATCTTCGGCGTCGATGTCAGCGAGACAGCCAATGTGCTCTCGCCGCATGATGAACTGCGCGGCGCGATCAATCTCCATCTCCGCGAGGGCGGCGTGGTCAAGAGCGACCGCGACATGCTGGGCGCCATTCTCGATCTCAGCGACCTCACCGTCGGCGACATCATGGTTCATCGCAAGAACATCAACATGATCGATGCCTCGGGCTCGAACGAGGAGATCGTGTCGCAGGTTCTCGCCGCGCCCCATACGCGCATTCCGCTCTGGCGCGACGAGCCGGAGAACATTGTCGGCGTCCTCCACGCGAAGGACTTGCTGCGCGCACTTTCGAGCGCGGGCTGGAAGCCCGGCGCGGTCGACATCGCCGCCATCGCCATCAAGCCATGGTTCGTGCCGGATACGACGCCGCTTCAGAACCAGCTCAACGCCTTTCTGCGGCGTAAGACGCATTTTGCTCTCGTCGTCGACGAATATGGCGCGCTGATGGGCCTCATCACGCTCGAGGACATTCTGGAGGAAATCGTCGGCGACATTTCCGACGAGCACGACATCGAGCGTTCGCGCGTGCGCCTTCAACCGGATGGCTCCGTCATCGTCTCGGGCGCCGTGCCGATCCGCGACCTCAACCGCAAGCTCGACTGGCACCTGCCCGACGAGGAGGCGACGACGATTGCCGGCCTCGTCATCCATGAGGCTCGCGCGATCCCCGAAGTGGGACAGGCCTTCACTTTTCACGGTTTCAAGTTCGAGATCCTGCGCCGCCAGCGCAATCAGCTCGCCGTGCTCCGCGTGACCCCGGTGCGCGCCAAGACCGGCGCGGCCGATTAGGCCCTTTCCGCCGCCGCTTCCTCCGGCGTCAGCGTCCGCATGGAGAGCGCGTGAACGGGATTGCCCATTTCCTCGGCGAGCGCGGCCGTCACCATTCTCTGCCGCGCGACGCGGGGCTTTCCGGCGAAAGCCGCCGATATGACGGTGATCCTGAAATGTGTCTCGACGCCCGGGCGATGGCCCGCATGGCCCTTGTGCCGGTCGGATTCGTCCACGATCTCGAGCAGCGAGGGCGAGAGCGCGGCCTC
>WBZO01001693.1_pt1 | contig 32893 bp, 25 predicted proteins | sample 5204261 | NCBI WGS metagenome assembly WBZO01 (sample SAMN12412400, study PRJNA552823) | activated sludge metagenome | isolation source: activated sludge from anammox sidestream of wastewater treatment plant... | place: USA: North Carolina | collected 2017-09
CGAGGTCCGGCCCGTCGCCAGCGACTACGAACACGCCGACGAGTTCCCCGACCCGCTCGTGAAAGGGATGTCGGACATGGGCCTCTTCGGGATCAAGATTCCGGAGGCCTACGGCGGCCTGGACCTGAGCTTCGAGTGTTATGCCGGCGTTTGCATGGAGCTGGCGCGCGGCTGGATGAGCCTCGCCGGCATCATCAACACCCATGTGCTGGTCGGATACGCGATCAGCGAGTACGGCACCGAGGAGCAGAAGCAGAAGTACCTGCCAAAGCTCGTTGAGCCGGAAATCCGCTGCGCCCTCACCATCACCGAGCCCGATGCGGGCTCCGATGCCCAGGCCATCAAGACGACCGCCGTCCGCGATGGAGACGATTACATCATCAACGGCCAGAAGATGTGGGTGACCAACGGCCACCGCGCCGGCGTCTACCTGGCGATGACCAAGACCGACACCACCGCCAACCCCAGGCACAAGGGCATCACCGCCTTCCTGGTCGATGCGGGGACACCCGGGTTCACGGCCGGCCGCCGGCTGGAGAAACTCGGCTACAAGGGCGTCGAGACCACCGAATTGACCTTCGATGACTGCCGCGTGCCGGCCACGCAGGTGCTCGGCGGGAGCGAAGGCCGTGGCTTCCAGCACATCATGAGCGCCCTCGAGGTCGGGCGGATCAACGTCGCCGCCCGCGGCGTGGGAGTGGCCCAGGCCGCATTCGACGACTCCATCCGCTACGCGCAGAAGCGCGAGGCGTTCGGCAAGCCGATCTTCGAACACCAGGCCCAGCAGCTCCGGCTCGCGGAAATGATCACCAAGATCCGGGCGGCGCGCCTCCTCACCCTCGATGCCGCGCGCAAGAAGGACTCCGGCGTCCGCAGCGACCTCGATGCCGGCATCGCCAAGCTCTATGCGACCGAGATCGCCCAGGAGTGCGTGCTCGACGCGATGCGCATCCACGGTGGCGTCGGCTACAGCAAGGAGCTGCCGCTCGAACGCTACTACCGCGATGCGCCCCTCATGGTCATCGCCGAAGGCACGAGCGACATCCAGAAGACGGTCATCGCCCGCGGCATCGTCAAGGACTATCCGATCTAGCCCGCGCACCAGCGGACCCCGATCACTGCCGTTGTTTCCCAGGAGTCAGCAACCATGACCGACCTCAAAGTGCCATTGGACATCGCGGGCACAGCATTCTCGGACTTTGAGTTCGAATGGAGCTGGCAAACGTCGCAGCTGCTCTCGCGGGCGACCGGGTGCTCGATCCGGGACGATCGCGACCTGCCCCGCCTCATGCGCGCCTCCGACGCGGCGGGCCACCCAATGGTCCCGTTCAACGGCGCACTGCTGGCGCGCAACCGCGACGAAGTCATGGACCGCCTCATCGGCGGCTATGCCAACTGGCAGCAGGTCGGGCGCTGGGGCTCCGGGGCAGCGAAGTACTTCGGCCCTATCCCACAGGCCGGGCGCGGCCGGGTAACCTCCCGCATTTCCGAACTCGGCGCGACCTCTAAGGGCCACGCGCTGGTGCGCTTCAACTTCGAAGTCGTCGATTCTGGAAGCGGCAGCCAGATCCTCGAAGGCTGGATGCTGCTCTTCCTCCTCGGCTGCGCTCCCGATGGCGCCGGAGTGATATCGCCGCCGCGCATTGCCATGCCGGGCCGGGCGCCCGACGAAGTGGTGGCCCACGACACCCCCGTGAATGTCACCTTCGATTGGGCCGTGCCATCAGGCGACTGGAACACGACCCACTTCATCCAGCAGGCGGGAAACCCGGCACCCTTGACGCACGGGCCCCGCAACATGGGGCTGGTCCTCCAGGACGCCTGCCGCGTCTTTGCCGGCGGGCGCGTTGAACGGCTCAAAGAGGTCACGATTGGGAGCCTCCCGGCGCCCCACTACCCCCCCGAGCCGACAGAGACCCGCTTCTGGCGGGAGGGCGACCGCGTCCTCGGCCGGCTCGTCGTGCCCGCCGCCGGGCGCATCGACGGCGGCGAGGGCGACAAAATCTGCATCGACCAGATCGAGTTGCGCTTCTAGGCTGGGCCGCGCCTGCCCTCGACGGCCTGACCACCATTCCGGTTCGCGAAGGCCCCACCGCCTGCGCCGATCGCGGTCCGCGTTCGGGCCCGCGCAGAGGTCAGTCTGGGTTTTGCGGCTGGACAGCCTCATCTGGCGTCGCGCTTCGCTTCGCGGTACGCGCCCCCAGCGAACCTCCGAACGGCACCTGCACCTCGCGGTGGTAGGGGATCTCGATGCCCTCCGCGTCGAAGCGCTTCTTGATGCGCCGCCGCAGCTCGCCCGTAAGCTCCCACTGCGTGAACACGCGCACGTCGCCGACGATCTTCAGGTCCACTCCGTCCTGGCCCAGGCTGTTCACCCGCACCACCTTTGGCGTGGAAAGGATGTCCTCCGGCCTGTCGGCGGCCAGCCCGGCGCAGACATCGTCAACGACGGTGATCACCCGGTCGACATCCTCTTCGTAGGCGATGGTCACGTCGAGGTTGATGCGGCTGAAGCCCTGGGTCATGTTCGTCGCGACGGTGATGGCGCTATTCGGGATGACGTGGACGTGCCCGTTCATGTCCCGCAACACCGTCCGGCGGGGCGTGATCTCGATGACCTCGCCGCTGACCCCTGCAACCTGCACCACGTCGCCGACGGCGTACTGGCCCTCGACGAGGATGAAGAGGCCGTTGATCACGTCCTTGACAAGGGTCTGGGTGCCGAGGCCGATGGCGATGCCCGCGACGCCGACCCCCGCGATCACCGCCGAGATCTGGACGTCGAACTGGTCCAGCACCAGCGCGGTGCCCACGAGCGCGAGGAAGATCGTGAACACCCAGCCGAGCGTCGCAAGGAGCGTCTTGACCCGGCGTTCCACCATCGCCGGGTCTTCCCGGCGTGCCCGGCCCGCGCGCAACGCCGCCGAACGGACCACCCGTCCGAACACGCGCACCACCAGCAGCCGGACCACGAGCAACCCGGCCACGATGGCCAGGATGTTGACTCCGCCAGTCGTCAGCCAGTCGCGCCACTCGTCTGAGGTTTCGGGAATGAGGAAGAGCGGTTCGAAACTCATGCTGGCACCAGCCTGGCGTAGCTTTGCAGGAGCCGCCTCACGCCGGCCGACTCGAACGCCACGACGACTTCGACATCTCCGCCATTGGCGTGCGAGCTGACCACGGTGCCCGCCCCGAACTTCGGGTGGACCACGCGGTCGCCTGTGGCCCACTGCGCGGCGGCGGGCGGCGCCTCGTCCACGTCGAACAGGGGCGGTGCCGAAGCCGCCTCCATGTAGGTGCGCGGCGTGCTCCCGAAGGGGCGCTTCAGGTGCGCCGGGATGTCGGCCAGGAACCGCGACGGCGGGTTCGCCGACTGCGCCCCGAACGAGAACCGCCGGTAGGAGCGGGTGAGATACAGCAGGTCCATCGCGCGGGTGATTCCGACGTAGCAGAGACGCCGCTCCTCTTCCATCTGGCGGGGGTCATCGAACGAGCGGATGTGGGGCAGGACTCCCTCCTCCAGCCCGATGAGGAACACCACCGGGAACTCCAGGCCCTTGGCCGCGTGCAGCGTGATCAGCGTGACCGCCGACGACCCTTCGCGCAGCTCGTCCACATCGGCGACAAGCGCCACGTCCTGGAGGAACGTCGCGAGGTCGCCGCCTTCACCTGCGGCCTCCTCGTACTCGCTCATCACCGAGCGAAGCTCGAGCACGTTCTCGATGCGTTCCTCGGATGACTCGTCCCCATCCTCCAGGTACTTCGCATACCCCGTCAGCGAGAGCACCTGGTCCAGGAGGTCCGGGAGTGGGAGCGCGCGCTGCGCCTGTAGCGTCTCGATGGTGCCGGCGAACGCCTGGACGGCCGAGGCGGAACGCCCGGTGACACCAGCGACGCCCATGCCTTTCGCGACCTCCACGGCGGCGTCCCATGGCGTGCTCCCCGTCCGGTTCGCGTGCTCCCGGAGCCGCTCCACGGTGCGGTCGCCAATGCCGCGCCCGGGCACGTTGATCACGCGCAGCAGGCTGGCCTCGTCGAACGGGTTGTGGATGAGTCGAAAGTACGCGACCAGGTCCTTGATCTCGCGACGCTGATAGAAGCGCACCCCACCAATGAGCCGGTATGGAATGCGGTGGCGCACCAGCGCTTCCTCGACGGCGCGGGACTGCGCGTTCGTGCGGTACATCACCGCGATGCCGCCATATGCTTGGCCGGCGGCGGCCAGCCGGGCGATCTCCGTCGCGGTGAACTCGCCCTCCTCTTCGTCGCTGTAGGCCTCGTAAGTCGTGACCAGGTCCCCGCCCTCGCGTTCGGTCCACAGCTGCCGGGGGTGCCTGTCCGGGTTCTTCCCGATTACCGCGTCCGCGGCCTGCAGGATCGCAGGCGTGCTGCGGTAGTTTTGTTCGAGCAGGTAGACCGTGCATCCCGGGAAGTCTCGCTCGAAGTACCGGACGTTCCGGACATCGGCGCTGCGCCACGAGTAGATGCTCTGGTCCGGGTCGCCAACGACCGTAATGTTCCCGTGCACCGAAGCCAGCTGCCGGGCAAGCACGTACTGCACCGGGTTGGTGTCCTGGAACTCGTCGACGAGGACGTGGAGGTAGCGCCCCGCATACTTCTCCAGCATGTCCGGCTTCTGGAGCAGGCGGACGGCGTAGAGGAGGAGGTCGTCGAAGTCCAGCGCCGAGGCCGCCTTCAACGACGCCTCGTAGCGCGCGTAGGCCCGTGCAACCACCTCGTCGCTATAGCTCCGCACGGTGGCCGCCATCTGCTCGGGAACAATCATCTCGCTCTTGGCGTTCGATATCTGGGAAAGGACGCCCCGGGGAGAGTACCGGCGCGGGTCGACATGGAGTTCCTCGAGCACGCGCTTCATCAGGGCAACCTGGTCGGCATCGTCGTAAATCACGAAATCGGGCGAGAGCCCGATGGCCGCGCCATCGATCCGCAGCCAGCGGGCGCACATGCTGTGAAAAGTGCCCATGTGCAGGGCCTTCGCGTCCTCCCCGAGGAGCCGCGCCGCGCGGTCCCGCATCTCACGCGCCGCCTTGTTCGTGAAGGTGACCGCCAGGATGCGCCACGGCGGCACCCGCCGCTCACGCACCAGGTACGCGACCCGCTGGGTGATCACCCGCGTCTTGCCGCTACCGGGACCCGCCAGGATGAGCACGGCGCCATCGCCATGGGTGACGGCGGCGCGTTGAGGCTCGTTCAGGCCGTCGAGAAGCGGGGCCAGTTCGGCGGTGGAATCCACACGGGCAGTCTAGCATTCGCTCACCCACCCTATCCATTTCCCGGTCGCCCGTATCCGGGACGTAAACTAGTCTGGGCGTCGGCCGTTCGAGCCGGCATGGGAGAACCGCATGTTTGATTCGTGGCCGGGAGGCTCGTGGGAAACGACCGCCAGGTATGTCGTGGCGGTGCTCGCGCTCTATCTCGCGGCGATCTGGGTTGCCCTCGTCTTCTGGACTTACCGCGACATTCGCCAGCGTACGCGCGACCCGATCCTCCAGACCGTGGCCGTGTTGCTTGTCCTGATCTTCTTCCTGCCCGGCCACTGGGTGTACCTCATCGTCCGCCCCCGCTTCACCCTCACCGAGCTCTACGAGCGCTCGCTCGAAGAAGAGGCGCTGCTCCAGGAGCTTGAAGACCAGAAGGCCTGCCCTACCTGCAAACGCCGCGTCCTCGATGATTACCTCATCTGCCCGTCATGCCGCACCCAGCTGAAGGAACCGTGCCGCCAGTGCTCGAAACCACTCAGCTACGCGTGGGTGGCCTGCCCATACTGCGGCCTCGAAAAGCCGCCGCGCGAAGGTTTTGGGCCTCGCCCCGTGCGCCCGCCTCAGCCGCGGCAGCAGGCGAGCCCCCAGCCGCAGCCGCGCCCGCAGGCGCCTCCCCAGCCCCGGCCCACGCCGGTGTCCGCTCCACCCGCGGCCCAGGCAGCCCCGCGCCCCATGCCCCGGCAGGCGCCCGGGATCCCGGCCCAGTCGCCCGCGCGTCCCACCCGCGATCCGTTTGGTGGCCGCCAGCCGGACCAGGCCGGCTCACCCGACGACGGACCCGTCATCGGCGAGTAACCAGCCCCCGGGGCGCAAGGCTCAGCCCAGGGCTTCGAACAACCCCGACCCACCGAGCAGACCGGCCATGCGGTCGAGCTTGCGGGCGCCCTGGAAGCGCGTCCGGTCGAAGATGCCCTCGAGAGCGATGACCGTGTTCTCCGTGTCGGTCGGCGAGAGCAGGACCGGAATCCCGTTGGCGCTCGCGGCATCGAACAGGTAATCAGAAGGACGCCGCCCGCCCGTCAGGATGAGCACGTTCGGCCCGCCCCGGATGGCCGCCAGGTGCTGGTCCGTCTTGTCGAACCGGACCACCACCGCCTTCGAATCGAACCTCCGGAAGTACGGCTGGCCCGCGTCCGAACCGATCGGCGCAATCACCAGGTGGTCCGAGGTCGCATCCCTCGAGTCGCCTTCAACCAGCACCTGCACGTTCAGCGCCGATTGCACTTCCGCCACGCTGAACCCGGCCAGCGTGCGGTCCTCCCCGACCTCCACCACCAGCGGTGAGCCGGCCGTCGCGCGGACACCCGCGAGCCCATCGACGCCCGTCACCACCACCGCGACCGTCCCGGCCGGCGTGGCCGCGGGGGCCCGGTGGCGTGCCACGACCACGACCTTCGCGCCTTCTGGCACGGCGGCGAGCGGGCCTTCGACCACGAGTGTTTCGGCCTCGCCCGCGGGCGGCGGCGTCCCCACGGGTCCGCCGGGGCTGCCCGGCGCGAAGTCCAGGCTCGCGAACCAGGCGGCGTCGGCCAGCGCGGCAGAGCCCTCGGTATCTTCGAGACGGACCAGGCGGACCGGCGTGCCGGCGTAAGCCAGGTGGCGGGCAACGGTTGCCGCGACGCCGGTCTTGCCTTCGCCGGGGTTCGAGGAGGTTACATAGATAAGCGCCACGGTTGTGTCCTCGGCGCGTTCGCGCCAAGGGCGATTGTGACGAACTGCACACGTTCCGACAAGGCGGCTGCCCGCGCAGCCGCGATCCGCGCCGGGCGCTAGGATGAGGGACATGCATGGTACTCGCCGGATAACTGTCGAACGGAACCGGCTGCGGTTTGCAGCTGCCCACATGGCCACCTTTGGCGGCGCCTGCGAGCCGCTCCACGGCCACAACTACGACGTCATCATCGAACTCGAGGGCGAACTGACCGAAGACCGGTGGGTCTGGGACTTTGGCGCGGTCAAGCGCGCCGCCCGGGCCATGACCGAGGACCTGGACCACAAGTTCCTCCTCCAGCGAAACAGCAAGCACCTCGCCATCGAAGAGTCTCAGGCTTCGTGGACGGTCAGCTTCGCCGGGCGCACCTACGTCTTCCCGCGTAGCGATGTGCTGCCGCTCCCCCTCGAAAACACCACCGCCGAATGCATCTCCGAGTGGTTCGCCGGCAAACTCCTCGAAGCCCTCCGGGCCCAGGGCGCCCATCACCTCACCAGGCTCACCGTCGGCATCGAGGAAATGCCCGGGCAGACCGGCTGGTATACACTGGACTTCTAGAGGGCGCGTCTCACCCGACGTCCTCGATGGCAATGGAGGCAGGCATGCAGCTGGACTGGGACAAAGCCATCAACGAAATCCTCTCCGAGAAGATGTCGTGCCAGGCCTGCGGCGCGCTCGGCGACGAGATGATCGTCGGCTACACGCGCGAGGCCGCCGCGGCCGAATTCGCCATGCGCTGCAAGGAGTGCGTCGACAAGTCGGATTGCGACGCGCGAAAGCTCGTCGTCGTCTGCGAACCCTGTGCTCGCACCTACCGCGTCAACGGCGAGCTCGCCGATGAGGCGGGCATGATGGCCGTCCTCATGGACGAATGCCGCCGGAACCTGGAAGACTCCGTCGATTACCTGGCCACGTACTGGAAGGAAGAGATCGACGTGCCCTTCGAGGACATGTCGAAGGGCCTGGATGAAGTCGACCCCGAGCTGTTCAAGGAAGAGGATTCGTGGCGGTCACGCCTCGAAGAAGAGTACCTCCAGCTCCACCGCTGGTTCCGTGAGCGCCACCTGGCAATCCCCGACCCCGGCTGGCGGAGCCAGTACGTGGAAGAGGTCGTCGCCCTCGGCTACAGTTCGCTCCTGGGCGACTGAGACATTTGCCGCAAGGGTGCCCGTGGTATACTGACCGGCAGCGGGCGGAAGTAGCTCAGTGGCAGAGCGCCTCCTTGCCAAGGAGGAGGTCGCGAGTTCGACCCTCGTCTTCCGCTCCATCCCGCACACCAGAAAGCCCGCCGATCGGCGGGCTTTGTGATCCTGGTTTGGATTTGGCTCACGCGGTCCGGGGCATGTACCGAGCGTGCACGGCGGCCGCTTCCACGTAGAGCTGCGGCTCCGCGCCGAACACCTCGTGCAGGAGACCCGGGATGCTCTCCGGCTCGACCGTCGTCACTTCCACCCCGGACGCCAGGTAGCGCCGGAACAGGCCGTTGTTCAGCGTCGTGTAGACGCCATCCACGTACGTCGAATATGCCAGGTTGTGGAGGAAGCTGCGCCCGGCGCTCCAATCGTTCGCGCCGTCGATGATCGGCTTCAGACTTTCGATGGTCCGCGGCGAAGGGTCGAGCTGCTTCGTGGGGCCCGGGTTGCGTGTGACGAAGATGCCACCGTCGCGCACCTCGTACTCGAACTTCTCGCGCGGGGTGTCGAGCGAGAACGACTCGAAGAGCGGGTAGGCCTGGAAGATCGGCGCCGAGTAGCCGACATCCGCGTAGTAGGGGCCCTCGGGGAACTCCACCCGCACGCAACAATGACCCGGGTCCATATACATCAGAGACGCATCGAAACCCAGGTCGTCGAGCAGGAAATGGAGCCCGCGCGCCAGCGTCCAGCACAGCCCGCCCGCCCCGCGTTCGACGATCCGCCCGATGTACTCGTCCATCGAGGGCAGGAAGTCGCCGCGCGCGAGGCCCGGTTCGTAGTCGGTGATCTTCGTCAGTGTTTCGAACGGCACCCGAAGTTGGTGTTCCCGGATGATGCGGTGGAGATACTCGAGCGTCGGCGCTTCCCGGTTCAGCTCCAGGTGCCGGAGGAGCTTGTCGGCGAGTGCGCTGGTAGTGGAAGTCGCGATGGTCAAGGCATGTCCCGGATTTCAATAGTGATGGATCAAGCCTATCGAACCGACGGGCATTCTCATTGTGAAGTACGCCACAGGCGCGCCCGAATACCACTGCGCGCTCGCCCCGGTCGAGAGCAGCCCCCTACGCTCCGCGTGCCGTAGGCTGGGGATCATGCGAAGCCGGGCGCGGGTCCTTGGCCTCATGTCGGCGGCCGTCATGCTGGCAGGTTGCGCAACCGGCCCGGATGAGGGGCCCGCCCTCGGCCCCACCGGGGAAGCTCCCCGATCCCCTGCAAGCACCGTTATGTCCGGTCCGCCGCGCCTGTTCGACGTCACCCCCACAGCCGCGACCCCGGTATCGGTGCCGTTCGACCCATTGCCCGGCGCCCGCGCCTACTACGGCACGCTGGAGCAGACAGCCTACCGCATCGAGATGCCGCCGGACTGGAACGGCGGACTCCTGCTCTGGGCCCACGGCATTCATGGCTTCTCTCCCGAAGTTCGCAGCGAGAACCCGCCACCTGCCCTGCGAAGTGCGCTCATCGCCCGGGGGTATGCGTGGGCCGCCAGCTCGTTCAGCCAGAACGGTTTCGTCCCCGGGCTCGCGGCCAACGACACGCTCCTGCTCAAGCAGTACTTCACCGAGCGTTTCGGCCGGCCGGAGCGCACCTACGTCGCCGGCAACTCGATGGGCGGGAATGTCGTGACGCTCGCGCTCGAAAACTTCCCGGACGAGTTCGACGGGGGGCTCTCGTTCTGTGGCGTAGTGGCAGGGGAGGAGTGGGTCGACTACCTCCTGGCATGGGCGATGGCCGCGGAGTTCATCGCGGGGGTCGAACTGCCGCTGGAGGAGGGACCCGCCAGGGTGACCGAGGCCCTTGAGACGCAGCTCCTCCCGGCCCTCGGCCCGGCCGAGGCGCCAACGCCGAAGGGGGAAGCCTTCCGCAGCGTCATTCGCAACATGACGGGTGGCGCCCGGCCCTTCTTCGCCGAAGGCTTCCGCCAGTTGTTCCGGCCCAACTTCGGACTCATCACCGGTGACCCCCGGCGGGACCTGCCGATGACTCGGGCTGCCTCAACTGCCGGCATCGATTTCCGGGCCGACCCCGGCCTCGGCTTCGATGGCGACGCGGTGAACCAGGGAGTCCGCCGGTTCGCCGCTGATATGGACCTGCGCGACCCCGCCAGGCATCCCGAAACGTCGCCAACCACGGGGAAGATCCGCGACCCGCTCCTTACCCTGCACGAAACCGGCGACCTGACGGTCCCGCTGTCGATGGAACAGAGCTACCGCCGCAAGACTGTCGCCGCGGGCACCGGGGACCTCCTCGTCCAGCGCCTCATCCGGAGCAGCTCGCACTGCGAGTTCAGTGACGAGGAGGTCGCCCGGGCATGGGACGACCTGGTTGCGTGGGTCGAAGGCGGCACCAGGCCAGCCGGCGATGATGTCTCCGGCGACCTTTCGGACAGCGGGAGAGCGTTCACCAGTCCGCTCCGCCCGAACGACCCGGGGACCACCAGGTAGCCAATGCCGTCGAACTGGTAGGCAAGGCGCAGCGGCCCCCACCCGCGCCCGCGCCCGCGCCCGCGCAGTGAGATGCGCGTCAGCGCCGGGACATGGCAACATTGATCCCAATGACGATCGGTGTACGTCCCCCTCAATGACCACCGGCGAACGGAGGTTCCGGCCCGACATCGAAGGGTTGCGGGCGGTGGCCGTGGGGCTCGTTGTGCTGTCGCACGCGGGGGTCCCGTGGGTGGAAGGCGGATACATCGGCGTCGATGTGTTCTTCGTGCTCTCCGGATTCCTCATCACCGGCCTGCTGGTCCGCGAACAGGCCACCACCGGCTCCATTTCGATGGCAGGCTTCTACGCAAGGCGCGCCCGTCGCATTCTCCCCGCCGCCACCCTGGTACTGGTCCTGACTGTCCTGGCGTCGTATCAGTGGCTTGGATTCCTGCGCGGCGGCGTGGTCGCCGAGGACGGGAAGTGGGCAGCTCTCTTCGGCGCGAACCTGCGTTTCGCCTCCGAGGGCACCCAGTACCTCAACCTCACCGCGCCGCCTTCGCCCCTCCAGCACTACTGGTCGCTCGCCGTCGAAGAACAGTTCTACCTCGTCTGGCCGCTCCTGTTCCTCATCGTCGCGACGGTTGGCCCCCGGGTGAGACTGGCCGCGAAGCTGGCCGCGGTCCTGGCGGTCATCGTCATCGCCTCGTTCGCGTGGGCGGTTATCCAGACCGGCACCGACCCGGCGTGGGCGTTCTTTTCCCCGCTCACCCGGGCCTGGGAATTGGCGCTCGGGTCGTTGCTGGCGGTAGGGGTCCCGCAGCTGCGGCGGTTGCCGTTCTCCCTGGGCCCGTGGCTGAGCTGGACCGGGATCGCTGGAGTCATCGCCGCCGCGTTCCTCCTGGACAACAGCACCGCGTTCCCCGGCTACGCCGCCGCCCTTCCCGTCGTCGGCACCGCCCTGGTCGTGGCCGGCGGGACCATCGCCCCCGGCAGGGGGGCCGAGCGCGTGCTCGGGCTCGCGCCCATCCAGCAGCTCGGAAAATGGTCCTACTCGCTCTACCTGTGGCACTGGCCCGTCCTCATCATCGCCGCCCAGCGGGCGGGCCACAGCCTGGCGGTCGCGGAGAATCTCGGCCTCGTGGTCGTCGCGCTCGGGCTCGCCATCGTCACGCACTACGCCATCGAGAACCCGATTCGCTTCGCCCGTCCCCTCGTGCGGAACTCGTGGTCGAGCCTCTCTATCGGAGTTTGCCTGGTGGGGGCGGCCTACGGGCTGAGCGGCTGGCAGCTACAGGCAAACGACCCGTCGCGGCCGCCCGCCCAAACCGCCGCCGCCGTGGAAGGGGAACCTTCCGGCGGCACCGGCGGACCGGGAGCCGAAACCGCGCCAGATGTCCTGTCACTGGTTGCCGCATCCGCGGCCATCAAGGACTTGCCGGCAGACCTGGTCCTCGACCTGAAGAGTGCCAACGAAGACTTCGCCTGGCTTCCCGCCGAGCCCGATGAGTGCCTGGTCGATCCGGAAGTTCAGGAGTCGCCCCCGTGCATCTTCGGCGACCCCGAAGGGTCGCACACGGTCGTCCTGCTTGGCGACTCGCACGCGGCCCAATGGCTGACAGCCCTCGGCGACATCGGCAAGCGCTTGCAGTGGAAGGTCGTCCTCCTTGGAAAGACCGGGTGCCCCGCCGCGTGGGTCAACTTCCACAGGGCCTACCAGAGTTCCACCCAACGCCTCATCGGTCCCCCGGCTGATTGCCTGCCATGGCTCGACAACGCTATCGCGCGCATCAACGAGACGCAGCCCGACCTCGTCATCCTCGCCAGCTGCAACGGTTGCGAGTACATGGTCGACGCCGGCGGCGACGTGCTGACCAGGTCCGTGTGGGGCGCCGGCCTTGAAGAGACGCTGCGACGCATTACCCCTCCGGGCACCAAAAAGGTCGTCCTTGGCGACATCCCGCGGCTAAAGGGCTCGGTCGACTGCCTCGCTCTGCATCAGGACAACGTCCAGGCATGCGCCCAGCCCGTCGGGCCCGTAACCGGGGCCACCTACAACGACATCGAGCGGAGCGTCGCGGAGGCAGCGGGCGTGGCGTTCATCGACGTCACCCCGTGGTTCTGCGGCTCAGTGTGCTCGCCCATCATCGGCAACATGGTCGTCTACACGAACGACTACCACGTCACATCGACCTACGCCAAACACGTCTCCGGCGAGCTCGAGCGGGTGCTCCGCCCGATCATCGAGGGCGAGTAGCACCCACTCCCCCCGCCCGCCCCCTACGCACCCGCGAGTTCGAAGTCGCATCGCACCCACCGGTCGGCCGGGACCGGCTGCCAGTTCAAGTTGTTGTACTTCAGGTGCCCATACCCTCCGGAGAGGGCAAGCCACTTCACCATGCCCGGCTCGATCTCATTCGCGCCCGACCAGTTCGCGTACTGCATCGGCTCCCAGCCGTTGTACGAGATCACCTGCCCCGGCATCACGTTCGGCGCCACCTTCACCCGCGCGAGGAACTCGCTCACATCGTTGAACACCCGCACGAGATCGTCGTCCCCGACCCCCCTGGCGGCGGCATCGCCGCTATTCACCATGAGGCTCGGCGCACCGCGATGCGTTGCAAGGACTACCTCGTTGAAGTGGTTCATGGAGTGCACCGACCAGCGGTTGTGCCCCGACGACATCCCGAGCGGGTAGTCGCCGCCCATTGTTGGGTTGGGCTTGTAGGTCGGCAGTTCTTCTCCCGCCTCCAGGAACCACTCGTGGTCGATGTAGAACTGCGCGCGCCGGCAATACGTCGGGAACGGGTCGCCCCGCTCGACGTGATAGGTGAACGGCGTGATCACGTCGTCCGGCTTGAGCTCGGTCGCCTGCCCCAGCATGTACGGGGCCATCCCCATGCTGGTGAACCGCTTGAAGCCGGTCGTCCGCAGGGTCTCCAGGGTCGTCCCCTCCGGGAGCGTGCCGGCAAACACCGAATCGCGGATCTGCTCGTCCGCCAACACCTCCTGGTCCTTGTAGTAGCCGCCGATGGTGTAGCTCGCGACCATCTGGTCGTAGCGCACGGGCGTCCCATCGGGAAGCACGAACGACTCCAGCCCGCGTTCGACTGCCCGCGCCGAAACGGCCTTCAGGATCGCGAGGAAGATATCCCACTCGTTCTTCGACTCGCCCGCCGGGGCAACCACCTGGTCTGCCAGAGTGAGATTGGCGACGAACGGGCCCGGTATCGAAAACGCGAGCTTCTCGTAGTGCTGCGCCGCCGGGAGGAAGTAGTCGGCCTGCTGCACCGTCGCCGTCATCTTGAAGTCGATCGCGATCACCGTCTTGAGCCGCGACCATAGCCCCGCCATCGCCTTCTTCCCCCCACGCGTCCGGCGGACCGTGTTCCCCCCACACTCGATATAGACCTGGGGCGCGTACTCCCGGCGAGGATGGTCCAGGCCGTCCCACCAGCCTTCCTTCACCGCGGCGTCCATGTACTCGTCAAAGCTGCGGACCATCGAGCTATCGCTCCACTCCGGGCGGTTCCAGCGCTCCGCGTAGTCCATCTGGTTGTACCACCAGAACACCGGCGGGGTGTTCGCCTCGGCCGGCACGTCATCGCCGGTCCGCTCGTCCATCATGCCAAGCACCCCGCGCCGGCCCTTGGTCAGCTCGTACATCGCCAGTTCATCGTTCACCAGCGATGGGTCGGCGTGCCTGACCGCCGCCATGGCGGCGTCGCGCCCAGCGATCACCGCGCCCGAGGCTTCCAGGCCCGGCCGCCGCTTGTTCATCGCGATCTGCGCGCCGTCATGCAGCCCCGATGCCCACGTCCGGAGCCCCGTCCCGCGCCGGCCCCAGTTCCCGCTTGCCGCCAGCACCAGGCACATCGTCCGCTCGATCAGGTCGCCGTGATACATCTTGCACGCGTTCATGCCCAGGAAGATGTTCGTCCGCTTCGTGGCAATCTTCCTCGCCAGCATCCGGATCGTGTCCGGGTGGACCCCCGTCATCGCTTGCTGCTTTTCCGGCGTGTAGTTCGCGTCCAGCTTCCTCCGGAGCACCGCGCAGACTGGCTCGACCGTTACCGTGCGCCCATCGTGCAGCGTGACGTGGTGCGTCCCTTCGAGCGCCAACGCCGTCCCGTTCCCCTTGAGGTTGGTGCGGTCGGCCGCAACCATGCCTCGGTCAACATCCCAGACATACAGCTGGTCCTCTCGGCCGCTTCCCTCCACGTCCGTCTGGCGCAGATACCGCCGGTTGTCCGTGCGGACCAGCAACGGCATATCCGTCTGCTCGCGCAAGAACTCCCAGTCGGCAATGTCCTCCGCGAACATCACCTGGACCAGCGCGAGCCCGAACGCCGCATCGCTCGCGCCCTCGAGGTTCACCTGGTAGTCGGCGTGCGTGTGCGAGGGGTTCACATCCGGCGAAACGTTGACGATCTCCGTCCCGTTGTACCGCGCCTCGCTGATGAAATGGTAGAAGGGCACCCGGGTGTAGACCGGGTTGCTGTTCCAGATCACGAACAGCTCCGACTCGAACCAGTCGTCGGCCGAACCCTCGACGTGGCTCTTGCCGAAGGTCGCGTACACGCCGCTGTTGAAGTCGCTGATGACGGCGTTGAGGTCCATCGTCTGGCCGCCGATAAGGCCGAAGAACCTGGAGACCGGGCCACCCACGACGATCTCGGGGGTCCCCTCGCGGATGATGGAGCGCGGCCCGTGGTCCTCGATCGCGTCGATCAGCGCATCCGCGATTTCGGAAAGCGCCTGGTCCCACGAGATACGCTCCCACTTTCCCTCGCCCCGCTTGCCCGCCCGCTTCATCGGGTACTGGACGCGGTCAGGTCCCTGCAGCGATTGGCTCCAGCACGTCCCTTGCATGCACCCCATGGGGTTGTAGTCCGGCACCGCGGGGTTGATCACCGGCAACGTGCCAGACGGTTCTTCCCGGATGACCACACCGTCCTTCACGAAGACTCGCATGGGACACCCACCGGGGTAGCAATCGACGCAGTGCGTCCCCCACTGCACGGAATCCCAGGTGACTCGTTCTCGATACGCACTCATGTTTGCTGCCCCATCTAGCCTGCGGATGGCGCGGACCGGTGGCCCGGCGCGCCGGTGCAACCTTGGCAGCCTTGCCGTCGATGGCAATGATCGCCGTCATGTGGCGGGGTCCGTGTGCCGGACGGGCATTCGAACCCCGGCAAAAAGCTACAGCCCTGCCGCCCACGGGAGCGCGCCTGGCGGCGCCCGCGAAACATCCGGAGGTATGCTATTGGCATGAAGACGTTCACCGCCGTTGTCGAACGCGATGCCGATACCGGGCTGTTCGTGGGTTGGGTGCCCGGATTCCCTGGAGCGCATAGCCAGGGAGAAACGCTGGATGAGCTGCGCGCGAACCTCCGCGAGGTGGTCGAAATGCTCCTCGAAGACGGAGTCCCGGAGCTCAAAAGCGAGTTCGTTGGCACACAGACCGTCGAAGTCGCGTGAGTGATGTCCCGGTCCTCAGGGCGCGAGAGGTCGCCGCGTTGCTCGTGCAACTGGGCTTCGCAGAGGTCCGCCAGCGCGGGTCACACCGCCAATATCGCCACCCCGATGGGCGCGGGACGACAATCCCGTTTCACCCCGGCCGCGACATCGCGCCGGCACTGGTACGCCAGATCGCATAGGACATCGGTCTTTCAGTCGCAGAGCTCATCTCCGGGCAATGAGCACGCCTGTGCATTCACGACGTTATGTCACTGGTCGCCGGTCAGGGGTTCGAACTCCTGCAAAGGCTCCGAAGGCGCTGCTCTGAATTCGGAACCCTCGGTTGCCCCGGTCAATCGGCCCGGCAAGTCGCGGCCGCGGCCCGCGTGACGAGTCCTGTTGTCACTTCATTTTGGGGCAACCACGGGACTATTTCACGCGAGCCCCGCTACTAGCAGAGGGCCGAATAGGGAGCCTTCAGCAGTGTCAAGGCACTTCGGCGGACGCGTGTATAATGCAATCAGGCCCAGAGGAGCGATTCGGGAATGGTTTGGACAGACGGTACCAATCCTGAGCAAAGGTTGGCAATAGAGGCCCCCGGACACGTCGCGGTGATCGCAGGCCCGGGAACCGGCAAGACACGCACTCTGCTTGGCAAAGCGCTGCAGCTGATCGAGGACGAGGTTGCTACCGTAGCTGACGTCAGACTGGTCAACTTCACAAATGCGGGCGTGCGGGATCTCAAACGGAAGATCGTCTCCGACAGCGCCTACGGCCGCCTCTCAACACAGCAGGTGAGCACTTTTCACTCCATGGCGTTTCGGTCGCTCATCGCGGTAGAGTCGCGGGACATTCCGCGTCCCGTGGCTGTCCTTGACGACTGGGAAGAGCGCATGTTCATCGACAGGCTCGTCAACGCCGAGCTCGACCTCCGGGACGTACGCAGAGCGAAAAAACTGAGGGACGACTACAACGCCAGGTGGTGTCAGGCCGCAGAGGATGTTGATGCGTGGATGAACCACGAACGTCGAAGGTTCGAGCAGTTCTATCGGAAGTCGCAAGATGCTCTTCGCTTCGTAACGCGCGGGGAGTTGACCTTCTTGTGGTGGAAGTACCTTCACGCGAACCCCGGTGCAAGCGCTTCTGAGCTGCGATTCCCCTACCGATATTTACTCGTGGATGAGTATCAAGACCTGAACGAATGCGAGCATGAGATACTGCGAATGCTCGCGCGGGCGGGTGCAACAATATTCGCTGTCGGCGACCCCAACCAGTCCATCTACGAGATCATGCGGCATGCCCACCCGGAGTTCTGCGCGAACTTCCCCGCGCGTCTCGGCGCGGGGAAGTTGCACGTTTTGGACGAGTCGTATCGCTGTCCAGAAATGGTCCTCAGAGCCGGCGTGGCACTCCTCGGCGACCGCGCGGGCATCCCCGATCCCAGAAAAGCCAAGAGAAAGGGGGAGGCCGCGATCCTGCGCTTTCCCGAGGACACGGGCGAGGTGAGCGGCCTTGCCCAACTCGCCAAATACGAACTCGCTCGGAATCCAGAATGCCGCGTACTCATCGCAGTACCTACACGGAATCTGGCTAAACCGTTCGTTGCTGAGCTCAGCAGGCTGGGGCTGCCGGTAGACGACCGCACGGCACGCGAGGAGAAGTCAGACGACGAGTGCCGGTATGCGCGCGCGCTAGTTAGTCTCATGAAGGACAAGTCACACAGCGTCGCCGCTGCAACCGCCATCATCCTCCGGTGCGCACCAAGCACGCGCGAGTCACGGGGCGTCGAGCTGATTCGGCTCGCCCACGATCATAGCACGCCAGTTGCGGGCCTCCTCTTCGGTACGATCGATGTCGGGCGCACTCTGACGAAGTCCCGCAGCATTGTTCTCGCAGACCTCGACCGCATGGCCCACGCCACCGACCCTGGTGCCGAACTGACTACCGTCACGGGGTGCCAGGATACGTCGTGGAGCGATTCCGGCGACGACGACGACGACCGAGCGGACATGGCTGAAGACCCCGCCCAATTGGAGCCAGGGAAAGTCACGCTGATGACTTTGCACGCCTGCAAGGGCCTCGAAGCCGAGATTGTTCTCCTGCCAGCGATCGAACCTGGGTTCTACGAACAGGGAACAGTGGGGCGGGATACGGATGAACGCCGCCGCCTTCTCTACGTGGGCATCACTCGGGCCCTTCAGGTCGCGATTCTCTCATATGCGAATCGGCGATACGGATCAGACCGATACCGAGATCCGACGAGCTCGTCCCCCGTCAAGGGACGATCATCGTTCATTGACGAAATCACCCGCGATCCTGATTTGGCTCCCCGCGCGGCTGGCGAGTATCTCGCGGCGCGGTTGAATTCGTAACGCATCTGCAATTTGCGACCGCAACGAAGGGACTGATTGTCCAGTGGTCGGGTCCGACACCTCTCTCTCACCGCCGAAACGTCAGGGCGACAAGTCAGCATGCGAGTTGAGCGCACTCCAGCCACGGTAGCGGTCACCGACCCGGTAAGACGAGAACCCAACCAACCACCATTACTTCAGCCTCCCTCAGTTCAAAATTTTCCGGCGGGGCGCTGGTCCGCCGTGTCAGCGGTCTCCGCCACGCGGCACCCCGCGCCATCGACACCCGGCGCCCGGCGCCCGGCGCCCGGCGGCCAGAATGCTCCGCTATCGAGGAACGTGGATTCGGCACCTCGAAATCTGGTTGCCGACCAAGGACTCGAACCCCGACCAAAGACACTGGTCTGTGCTGAGAACTTGCGGATGCCCGTCCACCCCGCCCAACACGTCCCCCGTGTCACACCGCCCTTCCACCTCCGCCTCCCCTTGCCCCAACCTCCCTCCATGAAACCGTCCGCCGCGCCCCGTCTCCACCCCAACCCCACCCGCCCCTCCCGCGGCGCTCGCCCAACCCTCGCCCCAACAGGCGCCGAACAAGCACCCCCCGCTGAATCTGAACTCCCTTGTTCACCCTTGTTAACAAGCACATCGCCGCGACTCTGCGCAGGCATCCGCGCCAACGGCGAACGCTGCCGGGCCCGCGCCTCCGCCGGACACGACTTCTGCTCCTTCCACCGCGGCGACCTCCAGGAAGCCTTCCACGCCGGCCGCGTCCGGGGTGGCCTCCAGCGCCGCTTCGAACTCACCGCCCTCGACGAACAGGCCGCCTCCCGCCTCTCCCTCGGACTCGATTCCCGCGGCGGCATCCAGGCCGGCCTCGATACCCTGCTTCGCCTCGTCTTCGCCGGCAAAGTCTCGCCAAAGTACATCGCAGCCGTCACCCGCATCTATGCCACCGCCCTCCGGAACATCGAACACACCAGCGGCGCCACCGAAGACCACACCTTCGCCGCCTACGACGCCGCGCTCGCCGCCAACCAGAAGCTCCACGCCGAAGTCGAAGCCGCCGCCCTTGAACGACAAGCCGCCGCCGAACGCGCCCGCCAGGCGCTCACCGAGGCCCTCCGCAGGCTCGTCGACGAATCAGCCGGCCTTCAGCCCCCGCCCGCATCGCCCGCCACCCTTGGCCACGCGTGACACCCGCATGCCCTCCGCCCACCCACGCCCAAACACTGGTTGCCGAGCAGGGATTCGAACCCCGACCAAAGGCTCCAAAGACCCGTGTGCTACCGTTACACCACTCGGCACCCTGCAGGCGAAAGGGGTTGGCGGATAGCTGTTACTCCGCCGCCCACGCCCCTCAGATCGCCCAGCGTAGCCTGCGCACCAGACGTGCGTCGAGGACGGGCGAGCGGAAATCCGTCCGGCGCGCCGTACGGGGCCCCAACCGGCCCGTTGAGCACGCACGCCGTATGATGGTTGGACTGGCCGAAGTGGCGGAATGGCAGACGCGGCGGTCTCAAAAACCGCTGAGCCGCAAGCTCGTGTGGGTTCGAATCCCACCTTCGGCACCAGATGGCCCCGTTGCGGCCGCCCGGGGGATGACCAGTCCCGCCCCATGGCCCTATTGGGCCGTTGCGGGGGCCCTGGAGCTACACTGGTCAGCATCGGTCTCGTGATACCGTCCTCATGGTGACCGGCTACATCGTCATCGAACCCGGGCGCGTCCCGGGGGTGGGGCGGACCAGCGTACCGGCAGCCGGGAGTGAGTGCGCGCTATGGGGATTGGCCGATGGCTTGGCGGGATGACCTCGGCCGCGGCGCTGCTCCTCGCGGCCGTCACCGGGGGCGCCCCGCACCATGGCAGCCCCGCCTTTGCCGGGGAGTCCGGCCCCGGCGTCTTCTGCGCCCCGGACGAGCCGCCGCCAGACTCAGCCGCCACCGGCGCGCAAACCGTCCACCCCGTCGCCTACCCGGGGCTTCCCTACCGCGTGGTTGTCCCGGGCCTTGCCTACCTCGCCGGCCCGCCGCCGCCAGTGACGCCCGCGCTCGAACTCCAGGCACTGCGCGACCGGCTCGCCGCCGAAGTCGCGGCCGCCGCCACGCCGGGCGAGTTCGCCTTCGCCGTGACCGACCTGCAGACCGGCGAACATATCAGCATCCACGGCGCCCGCGAGCATCGCGCCGCATGCGTCATGAACCTGTTCGCCATTATCGCCGCCCTGCGCGATGTCCAGGCCGGGTTCTTCCCGCTTGAGGACGTGGATGCCCTCATCCGCCGGACCATCTACGCCAGCGACGCAGTCACGGGACGGGCGCTATACGAGAAGGTCGGCGGGGGTGACGTGGTCGCCGGAGTCGGGCGGGTCCGGCAGCTGCAGCGCGAGGTCATCGGGATGGCGTCGACATCCCTCGACCATCCTCCGGCCTTTCCACACGAATCACTCGGACTCAGCGCGGACAACCTGATCACTGCCGACGACGCGAACATGGCGCTCGCCGCGCTGTACCACGGTGAGCTCCTGAACGAGGAGCTCTCCGCCTGGCTGGTCGACGCAATGATCGGCGTGAAGCCCGGGCTGAACTACCTGACAGCCGCGCTTCCCTCGCAAGCGACCGTGAGCCACAAGAACGGCTTCGTGCCGCTCTGGGATGGGTTTGTCGACAATGACGTCGCCATCGTCCGGTTCGGGCCCGGCCTGCGAAACGCCTACGCGGTCTCCTTCTTCTCGCAGGCCGTGCCGGTCCAATATGCAGATATCCCCCTCGCCCAAACCCTCGTGCGGATGACCTGGGAGCACTTCAGCGCAACTTACCCCTGACACTCCGCCAGGCCGGGCGGGGCGTCCTACAATCCCGCACATGCTCTTCGAAGCGAGGTTCTGGCCAGGTATCGCGGATGGCTCCATCACGATGGCGTTCCGGCGCTGGAAGCAGCCGCGGGCGGTGGCCGGGCACGTGCATCGGACGCCCGGGGGCCGCGTTACGATCGACTCGGTCGCGGTGGTCGATCCGGGCGCGATCTCCGGGGTCGAAGCGAGGTTGGCCGGTTACGAGACCCTTGATGCCCTGACTGCCGCCCTCAAGGGAGACCCGAGCCTCCCGGTCTATCGAGTCGCGTTCCACCGGCTCGACGGCCCGGACCCGCGAGATGAACTCGCGGCGCAGGAAGCCGTCTCCGCGGATGAACTCAGGCAGATCACTGACCGGCTGCTCCGGTGGGACCGGGGCCTTGGCGGCCCGTGGACCGTGCAGACACTTCGCCTGATCGAGTCCAAACCGGGCTGCCGGGCAGGGGACCTGGCGGCAGAACTCGGACGGGAGACGGTCGCATTCAAGACCGATGTGAGGAAGCTGAAGGCGCTCGGGCTAACCATCAGCCTGGAGACGGGCTATCGGCTGTCGCCGCGCGGCGTGGCGTTTCTGAACGCGCTGGACACGGAACGAAGGCAATGAGGCTCAACTGCCCGCATTGCGGAGCTGCTCGTCGTCCCCGGCGATGAGCCACACATCGCCCGGCTCGACGATCACCTCGCGGTCAGGCCTGAAGGTCACCACGTCGTCCCGGATCAAGGCCAGCAAGACGACGTTGTGCCGTGTGAATGCTTCGAGCGACCCGAGGTGCTTGCCATGCGCCGAGGCTGGCGCCTCGAGCTTCGCGCATCCGAACGTTGGGCCAAGCGAGAGGTATTCGCCCAGGTGGCTCGACGGGCCAAGCGTGTGGGCCAACCGGATGGCGGCATCTTGCTCCGGGTTCACCACGATGTCGGCCCCGGTGAGACGAAGGGCCTCTGCGTGGTCCTTCGTGCTGGCCTTGGCGACCACGTGCGGCAGTTCCAGCCGGCGTTTCAGGGTCAGCGTGAGCAACACGCTGGTCGCGACATCGCTGCCGATGGCCACGGCAACGGAGTCGTAGGTCTCGAGCGCGAGGGAGGAGAGGAACTCGAAATCGGTGAGGTCGCCTGCCGCGGCCAGCGTGGCAACTTCGGCGAGGTAGTTCACTCGCCCGCCGTCCGCATCGACGGCAAGGACCTCTACGCCCATGCCGACGAGTTCCTCAACAAGTTGGGACCCGAATCGGCCAAGCCCCAGGATGGCGACTTTCACGTGTGACCTCGGCCCTGTGTTCTCTGCAGGTTGGCCCCTGCGGCCCCGGCAAAGAGAGGATACGCAGCCATCGGACGCCACGCGAGCCGCGCCGCCGGGACGCCCACTCGCGGTTGCGACGCCCACCCGGCGGTCATCTACCCGAGCCTCACGCTATCGGCCGGGTGGTGGTAGATGAGCTTGCGGCGCGGCTGCGACATGTAGAGGACAAGCATCAGCGGGCTGAACCGCCCGAACAGCATGGCGACAATCAGGACGATGTGCCCATCCGTCCCGAAAACAGGCGTGCCGGCCGCGCTAAAGCCAACCGTACCCAGGGCCGACATCGCCTCGAACATGGTATCGATAAAGGTCTGGTCGGACGTGACTGTCAGCGCCAGCGAAAAGGCGAACAGGAGGGCCACGAAGTACAGCGCCAGTGTTGTCGCCTGCTGGACAATGGCATTGGGTATCTGCCTCCGGAACACGCTGACTTCTTCCCGCCCCCGCAAGGTGGTCAACATCACGGCGAACAGCATGGCGAAAGCGCCGACCTTCAGTCCGCCCGCGGTGGAACCAGCCGCCCCACCCACGAACATCAGCCCGATTGTCGAGACCTTCGACTCGTCGTGAAGCGCCCCCACATCGAGCGCGCTGAACCCGGCCGTGCGGGCGTTGGCGCTGTGAAAAAGGGCGACCGCAGGCCGATCTTGGGCGGGGATCGCGCCCAGCGTCCCCGCGTTGCGCCACTCGAACAGGCTGACGAAGAGCGTGCCCGCCACCAGCAACACGCCGGTTGTCGCGAAGATGAGCTTGGAATCGAGGGGGAGCCGCCGGAATGACCGCCGGCTCTTCAGCGTCGCCAGAGGGAGGAATCCAAGGCCTCCCGCCACGATCAAGCCGGTGAGGGTCAGGAGGACGACCGGGTTGCCCGAAAACGGGACCATGTCAGCCCCGGTGACGTTGAAACCGGCGTTGTTGAACCCGGAGACTGCGTGGAAGACGCCCCACCACAGCGCCTCTGAGGGATCGTGGCCGTCAGCCAGGAACGCCCCCGCGAGGATGACCGCTCCGGTGGCTTCGAACATGAGCGTGAAGAGGCCCACGCCGCGCGCGAACGAAAGCGTCTCCTTCATGCTCGGGGCGCCGTAGTACAGCCTCAGCATGTTCCGGTCGCGAAGGCCGAGCTGGCGGCCGAACGCCCAGAGCACGACGGTAGTACCGAGCATGTAGCCAAGTCCGCCAACCTGGATGAGCAGCAGGATCACGCCCTCCCCAAAGGCGCTCCAGTGCGCCTGGGTATCGTGCACCACAAGCCCCGTCACGCAGATCGCCGAAACGGCCGTGAAGAGCGCGTCTTTCGGGTGAGCCCACTCGCCCGATTCGGATGCGACCGGGAGCATGAGCAGCACGAACCCGGCCGCCAAAACGATCCCGAAACCGCCGATGATCTGGGAGATGCCGCTCCCGGGGCCCCGCAAACGGCGCCGGGCAGCCATCCGCGCGACATGGACCCCGCTTGCCGCGGGCCGGTCACGAGTACTCAAGGACGATCTCCAACGGCCACAACCGCACCCTTCCGCAGGCGCTCGCCGCGCGGCACGGCAAAGCACCGACGCGGCTCCGGCCCACAGGACCTGCGCTGAACGTGCGATAACCTACGCGACGCCGCGCTCAGCGACCACCGGGCGAGGGGCGTAACCCTGCTTCCGGCGAGCGGCCCCCCTCAACCACCCTGGTTCAGGAGCACCGGATCGAAGCCCATCATCCCCCGCAGGAGATTGACCTCTCCACGGTGCCCGTTCAGGTGAATCACCAGGTGAAGATTGATCGACTCCCCGAGCTTCTCGGTACGCTCGCCGAGCTTCACTTCGCGCTCCAGGTCCGGTTCACCGATCGAATCGAGGAAGGCGCTGGAGAGCTCCGCGATGCGGGCCTGGTACGCGCGGAACTGATCGAGCGAGGCGATACGGAGCGAGGCCGCATCGGCCGTCGATTGGCCGGTCCCGAAGCCCTTCCCGGGGAGGCCGGTCTTCGCGGCCCAGCCACCGGTCTCCCACTCCGCCGGCTTCCCCTGGAAAATCTGCTGAAAGAACAGGTCCTCGATCCGTGCCGCGTGCCACATGCACCAGGCGACCGAGTGCGATTGGCCCTCTGGCACGAAGTGAAGTTGCTCATCCGAAAGGCCCTCTGGTGCGCCCCTGAAGCCCCGGTGAATGAATTCGAGAGTCTGTTTCATAAAGTCGATTGCCGTCATGTACGCCTCCATTCGCCACGCGACTATACCCGGTGGGTGCACGGTCCTCGCAGCCGGGGAGTGAGCCCCCGTACTGCCTGTAGCGAGCCGGCACGCTAGTCTGACTTGCTGAATGCTCGACGACACACGCTTGGACCTCGTCCCCGCTCAACTCGCCGGCACGTTCGCGTCCATCGCACGCGGCCTGACCACCCCTTCCCTGGTTTCGCTTCCACTCCCGCGCGAGGCGCTCAGGTGTGTGGAAGGCACGGACCGCGAACGCCTGCTGCGCGATGCCACGGTGGTGTGGTGGCCGGCAGGCCAGGAAACCGTCGTCGTGGGATTCGGACGCGAGTTGCTGCTCAAGGGACCGCGTAACTCGACGCTGGCGGACGCTGCCGCGGCCCTGCGTGAAGCGACCGCTCTGCCGCGCGCGGGCGAAGCAACTGCCCTCCCCCAGCCGGCCTTCTTCGGCGGCGCCCGGTTCGTGGCTGGTGGGACAACACACGATCCGGCCTGGGACGGGTTTGGCGGCTGGGCTTTCACCCTCCCCAGGGTCCTCCTCGCTCTCAACGACGGCGGAGCCGAGGGGACAGTCACCCTCCGCCTGGAACCCGGCGCGGATCGCGCCGCGATCGAGGGAAGGCTCGCCGAGCCCCTCGCGGAGTCACACGAGTCTGCCGGGCCCCCCGTCTGGCCGGCGTCCGCTCGCAGCCGCGACTGGTGCGCCAAGGTCTCCGCGGCGATCGGCGAGATCGCGGGCGGCCGCTACCAGAAAGTCGTGCTCGCACGGACAAGCGATATCGAGCGCCCGGCCCGGATCGATGAGGGCGGCGTCCTGGCACGCCTGGCGTCGCGCTACAGCGGCTGCTACGTCTTCAAGATTGCCCAGGCCGGCAGCGCATGGCTCGGCGCGACGCCGGAGTTGCTCTGCCAGGTCCGCGGCGGGACCCTGAGCACCGTCGCCCTGGCCGGTTCGGTGCCGCGCGGGGCAGACCCCGAATCGGACAATGCGCTCGCAGCGAGGCTGATGGGCGACGCGAAAGAACGGCACGAGCATGCGCTGGTCGTCCAGGCGCTCCGGGAAGGGCTGGCCCCGTTTTGCGACGAACTGGACATCCCGGCCGAGCCGGAAATCCTGCGCGTGCCGAACATCCAACACTTGCGCACCCCGATCACCGGACAGCTTCGCGGACACGAGAACCTCCTCACCATCGTCGCGGCACTCCACCCCTCGCCGGCGGTCGGCGGTTGGCCTCGGCCCGAGGCGATGGAGGCAATAGACCGGCTCGAGGGCATGGACCGCGGCTGGTATGCCGGTCCCATCGGCCGCCTGGGCCTGGATGGCGACGGCGAGTTCGCGGTCGGGCTGCGGTCAGGGTTGATCCGGGCGGAGCGGGCGCGCTTCTACGCCGGCGCGGGCATCGTTCCCGGCTCCGACCCCGAGCGCGAATTCGCGGAGACGGAAACGAAGTTCCGCCCGCTCCGGGAGGCCGTCGGTGACCGCTGACGCGCCGCTGGCGGTGGAGGTCGCGTCAGCCGCCTTTGTGGATAGCCTGGTTGCGCACGGCGTCGAGCATGTCTGCATCACGCCCGGCTCGCGCTCGACACCGTTGACGATCGCATTCGCGATGCAGCCCGCGGTCCGCCCGTGGCTCCACCTCGATGAGCGCGCCTCCGCATTCTTCGCCCTCGGGTTGGCGAAGGCGACGCGCCGCCCCGTGGCGCTGGTCTGCACCTCGGGCACGGCGGCGGCGAACTACTACCCCGCCGTCACGGAAGCGCACCTTTCGGGCGTCCCGCTCATCGTTTGCACCACCGACCGGCCGCCGCGGCTGCGCGACGTGGGGGCGGAACAGACGATGCCGCAGGCTGCCATGTTTGGCGCCACCACCAGATTCGCGCAGGACCTGCCGACACCCCACGGTGCGTCGTTCGAAGCCGCGTTCTTCGCGACGGTCGCCATGCGCGCGGTGCGGGAGTCGCTCGGGCCGTACCCCGGGCCCGTACACCTGAACTTCCCCTTCGAAGAACCGCTCATCGGGGCCGGAGCGAGGCAGCAACGCCCGGCACCCTCGATCCACCCCATCCACGCCGGGACACCGGGCCCGCTCGATGCGGACATCGAGGCCGCGCTGGGAGTCCTGAAGACCGCGGCCGCCCCCTTGATCGTCGCCGGGCCTGAAGTTCCTGAATCGGCGATCGGACCGATCGCGAGCCTGGCCGCCACCCTCGGAGCGCCCCTCCTGGCCGACCCGCTGAGCGGGCTTCGCCTGGGCGTCCACGACCGTTCTCATGTGATGGCGGCGTACGACGCGGTGCTCCGCGACCGGCGGGCCAGCGGGCCCTGTGCGCCGGATGTCGTCGTCCGTTTCGGCGGGAGGCCAACCTCGAAGGCACTGAACGGGCTGCTCGACGACGCCCGCGCGGTCCACATTTTGTGCGAGCCCTGGGGGTCCTGGCGCGTGGGGTCCGTGGCGATGGACCAGGTGCTGCCGGGCGACCCGGCTGCCAGCGCGGCGGCACTCGCCGATGGGCTCCGTGGGCACGCCCGCACCGAAGCCGGCTGGTTCCGTGGCTGGAGCACCCGCGACCAAGCCGCCGGCGCGGCCATGCGCCATGCCGCCATGGAGCCCGGACCCCTGTTCGAGGGGAGGGTGTTCATCGAACTCCAGGAAGCGTTGGCCCCCGGGACCACCGTGGTGGCCGGCAACAGCATGCCAGTGCGCGACCTCGACTCGTTCACCGTCTCGGACGCAAAGCCGCTGCGGTTCATCTCGAATCGCGGGGCAAACGGCATCGATGGCGTGAACTCCACAGCACTCGGCGTGGCGGCGGCGGGGCCGGGACCCACCGTTTTGGTGATCGGCGACCTGTCGTTCTATCACGACCTGACGGGGCTCTGGGCGGCGAAGCGGCACCAACTCGACCTGACCGTCATCCTCATCAATAACAACGGCGGAGGCATCTTCCACTACCTGCCCCAGGCAGCCCACGAGGACATCTTCGAGACCTGGTTCGGCACCCCCGGCGACATCGAGTTCGAACACGCGGTACGGCTCTTCGGCGGCCACTACGAGCGCATCGATGGATGGGAAGCTTTCCGCAGCGCGCTCGATGGCGACCGGAAGGGCCTCCGCGTGCTCGAATTGCAGACCGACCGCGCTGTGAACACCGCGTGGCATCGCACCGCGTGGCAACGGGCGGCATCGGCGGCCTGGGACCAGGCCGGGGTCGCGCATGCCACGGTATGAGGTTACCCCGGGCTTCTGGCTGAACATCGAGGTGGCCGGGAGCGGGCCGCCGATTGCGCTCCTGCACGGCTTCACGGGCTCAGCGGCGGGCTGGGGCGCGTTCGGCGAGCGCTTGCGCCAGCGGCTGACGACCGTGGCTGTCGACATCGTTGGGCACGGACAGTCCGACAAGCCGCGGGAGATTGAGCACTACCGGATGCCCCGCGTGGTGGCGGACGTCGTCACTGCCGTGAAGATGGCCGGGTTCGAGCGTTGCGCCTGGCTGGGCTATTCGATGGGCGGGCGCACGGCATTGCACGTCGCCGCGGCCTTCCCGAACGCTGTTGAGCGGCTTGTGCTCATCGGCGCCTCGGCTGGAATTGCGGAGCCTGCGGGGAGGACCGCGCGAGTGGCGGACGACGAGCGCCTCGCGCAGCGCATCCTGGATGAGGGCGTGCCAGCCTTCGTCAAATACTGGGAGTCGATCCCGCTGTTTGCTTCGCAGAGTAGTCTCCCGCGGGAAACGCAGGCGGCCATCCGCGCGGGACGCCTGGAGTGCGACCCAATGGGACTTGCGAACAGCCTCCGGGGGATGGGCACCGGTGCGCAGGAGCCATTGCACGGGCGGCTGGACACGCTCGACCTGCCGGTGCTCGCGCTGGCGGGAGAGCTGGACACGCGGTATACCGGGATAGCGCGCGAACTGGCGGCAGCGGTGCCCCGCGGCCGGTGCGCCATCGTCCCGGAGGCGGGGCACGCCGCGCAGATGGAGAATCCTGAATGGTGCGCCGAGCAGGCGATCGCCTTTGTACTGAACCGAGAGGGAGACCACGAGTGACAACGATCGATTGGCAGGCGGCCGGAAGCTATGACGACATCATCTACCAGAAGGCGGAGGGGATAGCGCGGATCAGCATCAACCGCCCCGAGGTCCACAACGCCTTCCGCCCGAAGACGATCTTCGAGATGCTCGACGCCTTCCGGAACGCGAATGAGGACTCGAGCATCGGCGTCGTCCTCTTCACAGGTGAAGGCGGGCGCGCGTTCTGCTCGGGCGGCGACCAGCGCATCCGCGGTCACGGCGGCTACGTCGGCGAAGACAACGTCACCCGCCTCAACGTCATCGACCTGCACAAGCTGATCCGCTCGATGCCGAAGCCGGTGGTTGCGCTGGTGGCCGGCTATGCGGTGGGTGGGGGCCACGTGCTGCATGTCATCTGCGACCTCACGATTGCCGCGGAGAACGCGCGCTTCGGCCAGACAGGCCCGCGGGTCGGCAGCTTCGACGGTGGCTTCGGCGCCGCCCAGCTCGCCCGGATTGTCGGGCAGAAGAAGGCGCGGGAAATCTGGTATCTCTGCCGCCAGTACGATGCGCGCGAGGCCGAGGCGATGGGACTGGTGAACAAGGTCGTCCCGCTGGACCAACTGGAAGCCGAAGGCGTGCAGTGGGCACGTGAAATGCTCCAGCACAGCCCCATCGCTCTGCGTATGCTGAAGTCGTCCTTCAATGCCGAGCTCGACGGGCTCTCCGGCCTGACGGAACTCGCCCACAACGCCAACATGCTCTTCTACATGACCGACGAAGCAAAGGAAGGCCGGGATGCGTTCCTCCAGAAGCGCCCATCGCGCTACAGCGACCCCTCGGCATTCCCCCGGACTCCCTGAAACGACCGGGCAACGTGTGACAGCCGTCCGGTGGCGGCCCGTGGCCGTCCCGTTCCGGACCACCGTCACAAACGCCCGGGCGGCCTACCGCGTGCGCGAAAGCGTGCTGATCGTGGTCGAAACGGGCGGTGGGCAGCACGGCATCGGCGAGGCGTCCCTGCCCGCCGGCGCGTCGATCGCTGCACACGGCCCCGCGATCGATGCCTTTATGGCCGCGGCGGCCGAGTCGGCGATCGGGCGGGGCGCCGGCGCCGGTTTCGCGCACCTCCGGCTCCCCTCGTTCATACCCGGCGAATGGTCCGCGGCAACCGCCTGCGGTGTTGAGACGGCACTCGCCGACCTCGCCGCACGCGCGGCCGGGCTGCCGCTGTATCGCTGGCTCGCGGGGGCGTCGGGAGTCCCGCTCCCCAATGGTGACCAGGAAATAGAGGCGAACGGCCTGGTCGACCTCTTGGATCCTGCTGCCGCGGCCGCGACTGCCATCAACCTCGTGCGGGACGGATTCAGGACACTCAAGCTGAAGGTCGGCACGGACCCCGAGGTCTCCGCCGCCACGGTCGCGGCGGTCCGGGCGGCGGTCGGCCCGGCGGTCGAGCTGCGATGCGATGCGAACCGTTCGTGGTCGCCGGATGAGGCTCGCGCCTTCCTCGCGAGGTGCGCCGACCACGCGGTAGCACTCTGCGAGGAGCCCCTGGCGGACCCGGGAGCCGGATACAGGGCCATGGCAACGCTGCGCACTGCTTCGCCCGTCGCGCTGGCGGTCGATGAATCAGCCCGGACCGCCGAGGCCCTTGAATTGGTGATCGCCTCCTTCGCCGCGGATGCGGTTGTCATCAAGCCGATGGCTTCCGGACTCGGAGACGCACTGGCGATGCTCACCCGGGCGGGTGCAGCGGGGCTCACCACGGTCGTCACGACAACCTTCGACCTGGCTCCGGGCACCGCCCTCGCCATGCACCTCGCCGCCCTGGTGGCGTCCCCCCGGCCGGCGTGTGGGCTCGCAACGGCCGATCTCGTCGAAGACCTCCTCGGACATGGCGTCCCGGATGTCCGCCAGGGCACGCTCAGGCTCAGCGAAGCTCCGGGACTGGCAGTCGAACTCGACCACGAAGCCATCGAACGGTATGCGACCGGACCCTGGGAGGGCACGGCGGCGTGAGTGACCGAATGTTCGACTGGCTCGCCCACCGCGCGAACGTCATGCCACGCGCCATCGCGCTAGTGGACGACCAGGGCGAACACACCTATGCCGAACTCGATCGCAGGGTGGACCGAGTCGCCGGCGCCCTCTATGCCCTTGGCGCCAGGCCGGGGGATCGCGTGGCGATGCTCGCATGGAATGCCCCGGAAGTGGTCGAGCTCATCCATGCCGTAGTAAGACTCGGGGCGGTCCTCGTCCCGCTCAACGCCCGCCTCACCGTCGAAGAGCTGGCGTTCCAACTTCGCGATGCCGAGGTCACGCTCCTCGTCTGCGACCCGGTGCTTGCGGAAGTTGCTGCCTCCGCGGCAGGGGTGGCAAACGTTGCCCCGCCGACGGTCTTCCCTCTCGGCGGCAGCGGACCGGGCACGTTCCCGCTGGAGGAAGCGCGTTTCAGCGACGATCCGCTCTTTATTATGTACACTTCCGGGACGACGGGCCTGCCCAAGGGCGTCGTCCTCACGTACGGCAACATGTTCGCGAGCGCGGCGGGCTCCGCCTTCAACCTTGGCGTGCTACCCGGCGACCGCTGGCTCGCCGTCCTCCCGCTGTTTCATGTGGGCGGGCTGTCGATCGTGATCCGGAGTGTCCTCTACGGCACAACTGTCGTGCTCCATCGCCAGTTCGACGAGCGCCGCGTGAGCGCCTCGCTGCGAGAGGACGGCGTCACTCACATCTCGGTTGTCGCGACCATGCTCCAGCGCCTGCTGGCTGCCGACCCCGCTCCGTGTGCGCCGCAGGTCCGTGTCGTGCTTGTCGGGGGCGGGCCTGTGCCGGAAGCGCTCCTCGAACGAGCGGTCGCGCTCGGCTACCCGGTGGTGCAGACTTATGGGCTCACGGAGACAGCCAGCCAGGTGGCTACGCTCGCCCCGGCCGACGCCAGGGCCCGGCTCGGTTCCGCGGGCAAGGCGCTCGTCACCACGGCACTGCGCGTCGATGCGGCGCAAGGCGAACCCGGGGAGATCCTGGTCTCCGGCCCGGTGGTCACGCCGGGGTACTTCCGGCGGCCCCAGGCGACGGAGGCCGCCATCAGGGACGGCTGGTTGCACACGGGTGACATCGGCCGCCTCGATGCCGATGGATATCTCTATGTGCTCGACCGGCGGGATGACCTCATCGTGAGCGGTGGAGAGAACGTGTACCCCGCCGAGGTGGAGGCACTGCTCCTCCGACACCCCGCGGTGCGTGAAGCGGCGGTTGTGGGACTCCCGGACGAGGTCTGGGGCCAGGTAGCAATCGCGGCCGTTGTCTCGGACGGCGAGTTTGCCCCGGAGGAGATCCGGGCGTGGATGCGGGAGCGGATCGCCGCCTTCAAGGTGCCGGCGAGGATTGTCCGCGTAACTGCGTTGCCCATGACCGCGAGCGGAAAGGTCCAGCGGCGGATCGTGCGGCAGACGCTCGAACAATCGGGTAGCCAACCTGCGGCGAATCTGGAGGGGCGTGGCGGTTCGGCCGGCTAACCGATGGATGCTGGCGGCGCGCGGCGTCCAGACCGGTTTGCCGGGCTACCCGGCGCTTCGGGCCTTCCGGTGCCGTCCGACCCACACTCAGGGGTGAGCCTGGCACAAGGGCGGGCGGGCAGACCAGCGACGACTAACCCGGACGCGACGGCGAACCTGACCAGGTCCGCCCGGTTTCGGGCACCAACCTTCTGCCGGATGTGCGCCAGATGGTTCTCCACTGTCTTCACGCTGATCGCGAGGGCCTCCGCGGCCTGCCGCGTGGAGCATCCCTCGGCCACCAACCGGGTCACCTCGACTTCGCGGTCCGTGAGGTCGTTTCCCTGGCTGCCGAAGAGGACCCCCCTGACGTCAAAGTGCTCTGCCAGGTGATGGGACACGTAGAGGTTTCCGCTCACGATGACGCTGAGGGCAGCGTTAAGCTCGGCGATATCACTCGTCTTGGTGATGAACCCGGATGCGCCGGCGTCGATGGCCCGGCGCAGGAAGCGTCCGTCGTCGAACGCAGTGAGGATGGCGACTCGCGTCGCCGGGAAGCGCTCGTGAATGAGCCTGGTTGCGCTGATTCCGTCCAACTGAGGCATTTCGA
>WBZO01001695.1_pt1 | contig 32881 bp, 35 predicted proteins | sample 5204261 | NCBI WGS metagenome assembly WBZO01 (sample SAMN12412400, study PRJNA552823) | activated sludge metagenome | isolation source: activated sludge from anammox sidestream of wastewater treatment plant... | place: USA: North Carolina | collected 2017-09
GGACTCAACAATCTAAGAGGCGAGAAAGCACTCCGGCACCGCCAGGGGTGCATTTCTGCTTGCTGAATTCCTTTTCTTCGATCCGGCAAACTCACCACCCTGCCTGCGTCATGTACTCAGGCAAGTTGTCATTTGAGTTACGGTCAAACTCGTAAACTTCTTCTGCAAGTCTAGAGCCGGCTTTGTCTAAGCTTTTAGATTTCCAAAAGTCATCTTGGTCTAGTCCGTATTTATCCGAACTTTTGTACATAGCTGCTGCTTTGGGGTCTTCTTTGTGAAAACCAGTCAAATCGCTCATGATTATTTATCCTAGATAAGAAAAGTAGACTTACCGGTTTGCAAACCGAAATTCGTCTTTTAGGTCGGGGTGGGGCGGGTCTTCCCTCTTGTGGCATGAGTCTTAGTTTTTGCCCCTGACCAAAGGGTGACTTATCTGTGACCGACTTGTGACCGTCACAGGCTACCTAATAGTTTTTTCGAAAATTCACCAACCGCGACGTGAATTATCCTCAGCTCTTTCAGCATTGGTTTCAGCTTTGTCGGCATAACTCTGGGCGTCTTCAGCTGCGGCAAGTGCCTTTTGGGCATAGGTGCGGGCATTCGGGTCGCCGCTGTCAGCCTTGCTAAAGGCTTCATCTGCCTCTCTTCTGGCTTCTCTTGCCGCATATTGAGCTTCTTCCGCCGCTTGCTCGCGGTTGTATTTGTCGCCGTGCCACGACCGGTCATAAGCTTCTCTGGCTCGATCTGCCTGGTCTTGAGCGCGGTAAAAGTTATCACTGGCGCTACCGCCACTGCTTCCGCCAAATCTGAGGGACCTGCCGCCGCCTGCGCTTCTCGGCGAGGAGGGTGCCGAGTTTGCCGCACGGAGAAGGCGAAAAGTCATTTGCCCCGGCGAGATATGCCCGGTTGGCATTTGGTTTTGTTGACCCAGACTGTTTAAGTTTTGCACCGACAAGCTGGGCACTGAACGCATAGGTACATGGCAGGGAACACCTTGGTTGAGAAAGGGCTTGTTATAAATTGGACGCTGTTGAAACTGACCAGACTGCGCTGTGTATGGGTTTGATTGATATTGTGCGCCATTATTGTTCGACCAGTTGGCTGTACTTTCTACTGCATCGAGCATGTTTTCAAGTGATTGCCCTGAGCTTTGGCCTGAGTTTTGGTTAGCATATTGATATTGTGACTGCGCTGGTAAGGCGATACTAGTCAGGCAAATAAGAAGAGCTATTTTGCCGCACTCGCCGACCAATATAGAGGTCAATTTCTTAGATAGTTGAGAAGTTCGGAAAAGCATGCCTGACCTTATTTGGTTTGTCTTGAATAAGAGAACTGTAAGGCTCGATCGCCATGACTCTATTTACCACGGCAGCTATCGCGACTTTACGGAGCAACCTATTAACAAATAATACAAAGAGAGAATTTCATTGCTTTTAGGTCGTTCTGACCGGTAGGTTCAAGGCATCAAAACAAATCTCAGTTTCACATAGGTAACAGACCAATAGCAAAGTTCTAAATGCCGCCGGCTGCGCTCAATAATTCTGTCATGGCAGATTGCCTTAACAGTTGAAGCTTTACGGCGACTAAGCTTATTATCTGTAACCACCTGTGAGTCCTCTAATCCAAACCCAAGAAGGTCTTTCTATGAAACGTTCTGAAATCAACGCCGCCATCAAGCGTGCCATTGCCAACGCCAAACAGCACGGTGTGCATCTGCCCAAGTGGGCCGATTGGACGCCGGATAAGTTCGAAGCCGGTGCCGACGGCATGCGTCACCAGAAGCTGGGCTGGAAGGTCGTGGACTTTGGTGTCGGTGACTTTGCCAACTGCGGTCTTGTGGTGCTGGTGCTCTGCTCGCCCCTGGTGGATGAGAAGGGTGAACCGCTGACCCAGCCCGCGCAGCTGGACGGTCGAAGCTATCCGGTCACCGGCTTTGCCCGCAAGTATCTCTTTGTTCAGGCTGGTCAGACCGAACCCCATCATTTCCACCGCCAAAAGGCGCGCAAGGAAGTTACCGTTCTGGCTGGTGCCCCGGTTACCTTTGAACTGGCCTGGGCGCAAGACGACAAGACCCTGTCCAAGAAGGACGTGGAAGTGCTGGTGGACGGCATCTGGCATCATCTGCCCGCCGACGGCGAGATCACCGTTCATCCCGGCGAGACCATCACCTTGCCTGGCGAACTCTCGCACATCATCAAGGTTCCGGCTGGTGGTTCTGACTCCATCATGATCGAGACCTGCACTGCCAACAACGACAATACCGACAACATCTTCCCCTTCATGACCCCCAAGGGCAATCCGGTGGTGGAAGATGAAGCGGCGCTCTATCAGCTCTTGGACGAGCACAAAGCCGTCGCTTTGCGCTAAGTGCTGCTTTCCTGAGTTTTTAAAGCCCTAGCTTGGGGCATGCTTGCTCAATTTGATTTAGGCGATGGTCTAGATAATTTTGAGTGAGCATGCCCCTCTTTCTTGTTTTCTTGCAAACTTTTTTGCTGACTTGTAATACTAAGCGAGATAGTATAAAGCAAAAAAATGAAAATAGAGAAGAAAGTGGGAGAAGCCCGTCTTGCGACGGGCTTCTTATCAGGCTTGCTTGCGGCGAATATTGACCACTCTTTCGAGCTCGGCATGAACTGTGCCTGCGGCATCGACCAGGTCGATGCGGAAGGTGCGGTCCATCTTCACCGCGCTTTTCAGCTCGGTTTTGATTTGGGCCAAGTCGGCTTCGCTGACCAGGAAGCGAGCATAGAGTGTGCTGCGTCCCGGTTTGCGAAAACGAACCGAGCCTGCTTTGTCCCAGACCACATAGTCTTTGCCCAGATTTTGGATGAGGATGAGCATCAAGACCGGGTCGGTGGCGGCAAACATGCTGCCACCAAAAATGGTGCCGACATAGTTGCGGGTTCGCAGTGTGAGAGGTACTCTCACCCGCACTTCGCGCAGGTCGGGCGCGATATAGGTCACCTTGCCGCCGCTGCCCCAAAAGCAGGGGAAGAGGTTGAAAATCAGGCGCGCGATACGGCTCTTCAACGATTCTTTTCTTTGCGGCTTGCCGTAAGGTCCGAAACGTTCGCGCAGAGCGGCAGGCGTGCGCCCGAGTACATATGAAAGACAGAGAAGCGCCATCACTAGAGGCGCTGCCAGTATGAGCATGTTATTCATTGCTGGATTTTCCTTTGACAAATAAACACAAAAGGCGCGTTGGAAAGCAGGCGAAAAACCTTGGTCTTTCGCCTGTTCTCGTTTTTTTTAGAGGGTAATCGCCCAATAGAGCACCAGTGCCGCCACGATGTAGTGAATGAGGGCGACGATGGTGCAGACATTGCGGGCGCTGCCTCCGGCTCTGATGCCGTAGGTGGCGATGAGCGAACCCTGGGAGGCAACCAGTGCCGCCGCCATATACTTGACGAAGACGGCACCGCCTGCGGTGCTTGCTGCGCTGGTCAGGGCGGTGAACTGGGTGAAAGAGTTGAGCATTAGCTTTACTTTCTTTTTCGTGTAGACAGCAGAATCAAGGCGACAACAGTCACCGAAAGACTGCCGATCAGTGAAGCAAGTAGTCCAATCAGAACGTCGCCGTCCGGATTGAGGAGGAGGTAGACAAGCAAGCCTACCGAAGTGGCGAAGATGATGTTTAAGATGGCTTGCGGAGCAGCCATTGTTTCCCTACGGGCAGCTTTTGCTTTGGTTATGGCTAGCCCGCCTCTGAGGTAATGTGGCGAAAGAGGAGGACGTGCCCCGTCCTCCTCGCTTGGTTGGATAGCAGCAGCGTCTTAGACTTTGCCGCCCATCTTGAGCCGTTCGCTCAGTTCATCGAGCATGAGGCTGAAGCCGCGGCGCGCGATGCTGAGCAGCCCCTTCTCGTAGGGGTTCTCCGGCTTGCTGATGAAGACCAGGTGCTCTTCCTGATTGACTCGGAAGAGGTAGTCCTGGCTGGTGGCCAGTTCGTCGACCAGATTGAGACCCAGCTCGACGCTCTCGGCCGCAGTCCAGTGATTGCCGTTGCAGACAAGGGTCTCGTCCACATTGCGGTATTTCTTGACCACGGCGATGAACTGGCGATGAATGGCTTCCAGCTGCTTCTTGTAAGCGTCTTTGGCCTCTTCGGTCACTTCCGAAAGCGGCGTGACCGTGCGCTTCATATTGCCGGCTGTGAGGGTGAGGGGCTCGGCGCCGATGTTGCGCAAGAGCTTGTTGAAGTTGATGAATTCGCTCACCACGCCGACACTGCCCACCATCGAGAAGGGGGCGGCGACGATGCGATGGGCAGGCACGCTCATCAGATAACCACCGGAGGCGGCATAGGTGTCCACGCAGGCAGTGACGTCCAGACCGGCGTTGCGCAGGCGCTCCATTTCGGCATACATCTGACCGTACTGCGAGACACCGCCGCCGGGTGAGTTGACGACCACGATGACGCGGCTGATGCGCTCTTTGTTGATGAGCACTTCATCGACCATGCGGGCAAAGTCTTGCCGACCGCTGGCCATGGTATCGCCCTCGAACTTCAAGACCACGGTCACCTTCTCGTTCTTGAGCTGGGGACGCTGCAGTTTCTTTTGCGGATGCAGACCGGCCAGGGCGGGGCGCGGCTTGAAGACGAGGTCTGGGTGAACCTTGACCAGATTGAGCTGGAAGGCGTCTTGCACCGACTTACCGGCGCTGCGACGAGCCACGAGTCCCGTCAGTGCCAGCACCAGCATGATGCCGGCGCCGAGCAGAATCAAACTGAGGAAGCTGGTTCCTACTGAGAGGAGCCAGGTGATGGCGTTGGCAATCTGTTGCATTGTTTCCATTGGCATGCACCATTCTTTCGGTTAATGAGCGGCAGCCTTGCCTTCCTTTTGCTTTGGCATTTGGTGGAAGGCTGCCGACTTGTTCAGGTGGCTTCAGTCGCTGAAATGAACACGCATTTCACCGTCATAGCTGATGGTGACAGTGCGCGTTACTTCGACGACGCGACCGCGTTTGCCCCGCAGCGCTTCAAAGAAGCCTATCGGTTCGACGGTCTCGTAGGTTTCGGTGAGAGAGAGCCGCTGTCCCTTCTTGAAGACAAGAAGAGCTTCGAAGCTGTGGAAGGTGACCATGACCGGCGGCGTCGGCCCGGGTGAGCCGAACACTTTCGAGTCGAGGAAGCGTTCCGCCAAGATGATGCGGCAATCGCTCACCACCTTGAGCTTGCTGGTGGAGTGCACGCCCTGGGCGAGCTTGACCAGCACCTCTTCGTCGCCGTCCGTGCCTGGCGCAGAGCCTGGCATGATCGTCACGGGAGCTTCTGTCTTGCTATAGCCGGGCGTCGTCACAGGCAGGTTGGTCGAGTCGATGTACTGACCGAGAGCCGGACCGCGAGAGTGGTTGTTTCTCTCGGACAGTTCGACATCTTTCAGCGAGATGCGACCGAACCAGGGCAAGGCATCGGTGAAGCTCTTGTGGAGCGGCACTCGACTGTTGCCGATGCGCAGGAAGGAGAGCCTGCCTGCGTTGATGAAGGGGGTGACCTTAGGTCCATTGATATCGAAGCATTTCATAGTAAACCCCTGTTCTCTATAAATCTTCAGGTTTCAGTTTGGGAAGTCGGAGACCTGCAGTTCGACTGCGAACATCTCTGCCAACTCCCCGGCGATCTGGCGCACCGAATTGGCGTGTCCGGTGCCGTAGAAAGTCCAGGCGGTGGTGCCGACATATCGCTGGCTGTTCACCATGCGATGAGCGATACCGCATTCATGAGCCTTGAGCTTGAGGATTCGCTCCACTTCCCAACGCAATGATCCAGCTGTGCGGAAATAGCAGTTGTCGGTGGGTTCGAAGCCTTCGTCGCCGGTGAGACCGGTGACGAGAATGGTCATGTTGCCGTGTCGGTCTGTGCTCAGCCTCACCCTCAGGTCGGGGCTTTCGCTGTCGGTACTACGTGTGGTGGCGCGCATGGGTAACTCCCTGGTTTGCGCTTCTCTTTCTGAAGTAATGAAATGAGAGCCTCGCAGAGTCTTTAATGAGCAGATTTACATCTGGCATCATGAATTCTTAGAAGACTCTCTATTTGTTCTTGTAAAAGCTCGCGCAGTTACACTAGCTTCTCGAGTTCCTCCACCCGCCTGTCGATCAGGCTGGTAAAGTTCGGCTTGTAGGGCTCGAGCTGAGGCTTGAGGGCTTGGGCGGCTTTCATCTGTGCAAGCGCGCTCTGAAAATCGCCTTTCTTTTCGGCCACTTCAGCCATGCCGTAGAAGGCTTCTGCCTCGTAGAGCACGGCACCGGCTTGTCTTGCCTGGTAAAGAGCGCTCTGAAAATGGGCGTGAGCCTGGTCGAGTTCGTTGCGCAGCAGGTGAGAGCCGGCTTGGCGCAGATGCTGGTCTGCCGAATCGGCTTGGGCTTGGCTGCGCCTTTGCGGTGACTGCAGGGCAAGGAGCATGATGACGCAACCGCCCAGAAGAACGAGCATGAGAATAGTACTCATATGAGCTCCAGCTTTAAGGTTTGGAGGATAGTCTTGTCTAAGCCAGTTCAAAACGACCCGTAGGTTGGCGGGTCATTTGGGCAGTGATGAGGTGCTCCGGTTTGAAGTAGGCTAAGACCAAGGCTGGAAGGAAAAAGTACTCTCTTAGCCTAGAAGAGTAGTTCTTAGCAGAGCAACTTAAGCGACCGACCTTCGATAAATTTAAAGCTGGAATTGGGTGTTGGTTTGCTCCCTAGCCTAGCTTTTGCTGCATTTAGAGTGCTAATAAAGGGAGTTTTCAAGTCTTTTCTTTTCAATCAGTCTTCATCAACGCTCAAGCAATCGAATCACCCACTCCTGCTGAATTCCCCGCCATGTAGATTTTTTTTCATGGACGGATAAGCAGGGACGGCGATTGCAAGGGCAAGGTCACCAGAAGGAGGCGACCATGACCGAGCGCAAGCTTGAAGTCCTCAAGGACTTCTTTCCCAAGTCAGCCGAGCGTAGCTTTCACGTCACCTGCCAGGCCGGAGACATTCTGGTCATCGAGCAGGAACACGACCATGGCACCATGTGTCGCAAGAACGGCGTGATCTGCTTTCTGCTCGAAGAAGAAGTCTATCGCTATTGCCGGGAGCTGAAGTAGGTGAAAGGAGTGCGCCAAAGCGCACTCCTTTCCAATCTTTTCTTTTCTTTTCTCTTCTATTTCGTCTCCACTGTGGCTTTTTCATTTTGCCGAAGAAAACTATAGAAAATAGTAAGGTATGGGCATTTTCGCTAAAGACTGGCAGTGCTCGGACCATTGCTATTCTAGCTTTTCGGTCATTTATAGCTGGCTGAAGTGGCTTGATTTTTGTCCTTTCCGATTCGGAAAAACTATAAAGAATAGTGTAAATCGAGAAAAATAAGAAGGCTGCGGGCGCCCCTTCGGTCTCAACCGAAGGAGCGCCGGCAAGCAGTGGACCTCGCTTTAGGGCGCGATCTTGTCCAACTTCATGTACTGCCAAGAGGCTTGCACCAGCTGAGGAAGCCTGCCGGCGAAGTTCTTGTCGAAGGTGAAGATGACGTGGCTGTGCAGGTCCCACCAGCAGTCGATCTCTTCGCCGCAGCGCAGAGGTGCTCTGATGCCGCTCGGCGCTTGCAGCATCATGCCATCTGCGCGCAGCACCTTCTGAGGGAAGTAGCTCGGTTCGCGGCAGGGGCGCTTGCCGCGGATGTGGTCGAGGAGCGCCTTCCGGTACTCGTCGGGACCATTGCCGGCGAAGAGACCGTAGAGGCGCAGGCTGCGCTCTTGGTCGTCGAGGATGTCGGCGTAGCGCGCCTTCTGCAGGGCATCTTGTTGCAGATACATGGCGATGAGGGAGCGGGCGGCAGCGTTCTCTTCGAATTCGGAAGCGCCCATGTAGTCGAATCGCAGCGAGACGCCCAGGCGCTCTTGGCTGAGCGGGCGAGCGATCGTGCAGCGTTGAATCAGGTGCAGCATTTTCGTCTTCCTTACAGTTTCATCTGTGGCTGGGCTCAGCGGCAGTTCAGGGCCTTGGACAGGGCTTGCCTGGCGTAGATGCACAGCCAGACCAAGAGGACGCCCAGCCCAGCCTGCAAGAAGCTGTGGGAAACGTCGACGAAGATGCCGAAGATCAGGAAGACCAGGATGCTGAAGATGAAGGTGCTCTTGCCGGTCTGCCTCAAGATGGCGGTCCGCTTGTTCGTGTCATAGGTGCGGCGCAGCTTGCGCGCGCTCAGCCAGGCGATGACGAAGAAGCCGACGAAGGTGCTGAGGAAGGAGAGGCTGAAGGCGAGGTAAGTCGAGAACATAGGGATTCCTCTAAATCAGGTAAATCAAGCTAACGAGTTTGAGCAGGGCAACATGAATAGTTGCTTTTGTGCTCAGGTTTTTTGCTCTAGATTGGGATTGCTGCTTGGATGAGCTCCGTTTTGAAAATGAATAGAATGTCTTTTAATCTAGGCAGTTCTGTTGCCAAAACCTACAAATTCTTGCGTAGGCCTACGCGCAAGAAAGTTGAACTCTGTCATTTTCTATAGCGGCACTAGCGTTGCGGCTAAACAAGGCAGCCGAGCTTGCCAAATTTGACGACCTAAAATATGGCTGCATTAGTATCTGAAACGCATATTTGCCGGTCGCCTGGGGTATAGAAAAAGGACAGGAAGCCGGAGGTGACATATGCAGAATTTACAGAAGCGAAACGGCGATATCACACTCAGGTTGGAAGGTCGAGAGAGACGAGAGAGAGTTGCTCTAGATGAAGCCTATGAGTTTTATAAGCAGCTTTTGTCTCAAGGTGCTACCGAGAACCTGCATAGTCTAGTCAATGCTCTCAAAACTGTGAGCACTGCCTTAGAGGCTGCCGAAAGAGGCGAACTGGAAATAACGGTGAGGCTCTGGCGCAAAATCAGGCAAGCTCTTTTTGATCAACTGCTGACTGGATTTTCCTCGCACGTGGTGGTGATAACAGCAGACGGGCGTGTGCTTGCTGAGAAAGAAGATTTGCCCGATGACAGCACCTTGGAGCTTTATCCTGAAGGTTTGAAGCGCAGCGATGATTTCTTTACTGCTGCTCTAGAGGACCTTCATCCGCACACCCGCTCTTTGCTTGATAGAGTTTGGCGCACCCGGGGTGCCACGATTAGAAAAGAAGACTTTCAGGCAGGCGAGAAGCCGGGCCCAGAAGCTGAGCCAGATTCTCAGTCAGATTCTCAGTCGGGAGACTCTTGCAAAGACGGTGTTTGCGCACTGCGACCAAATAGTTTTGTGGTCGGTGCCGAACTTTTGTCGGCTGAAGCCAAAAATGGCAGAGAAAAGGCCTACCAAGAGTACTGGCGACTTTATTGGCAAAGCTATTGCAGTCCGCGTGCGCGCGAAAAACAGTACCTTGTGCGTCAGATGGCTTCTCTAGAGGCGGTTTGGGGAAATCTTCACTACTAGAGCTGCCGAACGCTAAGTTTCAGACTAAATTTGAGGCTATATTTCAGGCTAAAAATATACGCGGTGCTAGAATGCACCGCATATGAGTCTCTTTGATCCCTCCTGCGACCCCCTGCTTACTCTCCTAAGAGCGGTGCTGGTCGCTATCGTGGCTTTTCTCTATGCCGCCGTAGGTCATGGCGGTGCTACCGGTTATTTGGCTTGTTTGGGTTTAACCGGCATGCCTCACGAACAGCTTGCCGCCAGTGCCCTCATTCTCAATGCAGTGGTGGCAAGTATTTCGCTCTTTTCTTATTGGCGGGCTGGGGCTCTTTTGCCTAGGCTGGCTCTGCCCTTTATGATCACATCGGTGCCTTTTTCATTTCTTGGCGCCCTTGTTTCGGTTAATCGTGCCATTTTTCTAGTCTTGTTAGGTGCCGTACTTTTGGCTGCCTCTTTGCGCTTTCTCAATTTTTTCCAACCAGGCAAGACTCTCAATCTTGCTCAAGAGCAGGGCGATGCAGCAGGCGGTCTGGCGCCAAATACAGCGCCATTGTCTTTGCCCCTGTCTCTGCCCTCTCTGACATTGGCTGCTTCGATTGGAGCCGGTCTCGGTTTTGTCTCGGGTATGGTTGGTATTGGTGGTGGTGTGTTTCTCAGTCCGATTATTCTTTGTAAAGGCTGGGGAGATATGCGGCAGACCGCTGCCGCTTCCGCCCTATTCATCGTCGCTAATTCACTGAGCGGTTTGATCTCTCGCTATTTGCGCGGCGGCTTGCACGACCTTGCGCTCTTTCCTTATTTGCCTGTGGCAGTGGCAGCAGCCCTTCTGGGGGCGCATTTAGGGGCAAGAAAGTTTAAGTCTTCACGTTTGCAGATCTTTCTTGGCTTGGTTTTAGCGCTTGCCAGTCTGAGACTTTTTCTGGAAGGCTTTTCTATTTTCAAATAAAGACTGTGCAAGAGCACAGAGTCTTTTTCGGCCTAAGGACCTAGAGTGGCTCTGGTAATTAACAGAGGGCTCACCTATGCTCAACAATGCTGCTTGCGAAATTTGGAAGACTTATTATGAAGTGGCTTCGGCTGCCTACAATGCCGGTGAAATAGCTACTGCCAGACTGATGTATCAAGAATCGATACAAAGCGCCACTCATTTTGGTTTGGTGGCTGAAGAGGCAATGTCATGTCACGGTCTAGGGCTTTGTTTTTTGCGACAAGGCGATGAAAACGAAGGTCAAAGGCTCTTGCGTAAAGCTATAAGGCTATATTGTTCTCTCGACCCCTATACATTCAATGCACATGGTTTGTCTTTGGCTGTATGCGCCCTTGCCGATGTCTATATTGCCCACGCTCGACCTGATCGAGCCTTGCCTTTGTTGAAAATGTGCGAAAAGACTATTGATTTTCAGGCGGGTAGGTGCTCTGAAAATTGGCGAGCCGACTCTACTCGTGGCGAACTGAAGCCTGTGGTTGGACGTATTGCCTTTATCTATAACAATCATGGACAAGGCGACAAAGCCGCTTCACGCCTAAAGCAGTTAGGTGCCTTCGAGAATGTCGCCCATTTCTAGGGTGTTCGTCGTCTTGTGTTGGCGCTTAGCCAGTTCGGTGTATTTGCCGCCCAAGCTGAGCAGTTGGCTATGTGTGCCGCTTTCGACAATTTTGCCCTTTTCTAGTACCAAGATCTGGTCGGCGCTTTCGATGGTAGAGAGGCGATGGGCAATTACTATTGAAGTGCGACCTTTCATAAGTTTTTGCAAGGCCATCTGTATGTATTCTTCGCTGACACTGTCAAGCGAACTTGTGGCTTCGTCGAGAATCAAGATGGCCGGATCTTTCAGCAAGACTCTGGCGATGGAGAGTCTTTGGCGTTCTCCGCCCGAGAGTTTGTAGCCTCTTTCTCCGACCATGGTTTCATAACCTTCCGGCAAGCTCTCGATGAAGTCGGCTATATAAGCCATTCTGCAAGCTTGCTTTAACTCTTCTTCGCTGGCATCCGGTTTGGCGTAGAGCAGATTGGCCTTGATAGTATCGTGAAAAAGATAGGTTTCTTGGGTGACCATGCCAATGTGGCTGCGCAAGGCAGAGAGTTTGTACTCTTTTATATCAACTCCGTCAAGCAAGATGCTGCCTTGCCCCTCGCCGGTTTCGTAGAAACGAGGAATAAGGCTTGCTAGAGTCGATTTGCCTGCGCCCGAGGAGCCCACTAGTGCCACCATTTGCGATGGCTCGGCCGTGAAGCTCAAATTGTCGAGTACAGTTCTTTCGCCGTCGTAAGAAAAGCAGACCGACTGGAAGGAAAGTTTTCCTTTGACACTTGTGCGCGGCAATTCTTGTCCGTTTTCTTTTTCTTCTGGAAGATCTAGATATTCGAAAATGCGTTCAAATACTGCTAGTGCTGAAGCAATTTGTACTTGGATGCCCGAAAGTGCGGTCACGGGTGTGTAAAGTCTAGAAAGCAGGGCGACAAAGGCAATCACTGTTCCTACTTTTAGCTTCTCTGCTAGAACCAGATAGCCGCCGGCTGCCCATATCAAAGCCGGACCGATTGTGGCCATGGCAATAATCAGCATGAAGAACCAGCGCCCAATCATTGCTAGAGAGATTTCCAGCTGCATCAGCTCTTTGGCTCGGCTGCCAAACTTCTCTCTTTCTTTCTCTTCTGAATTGAAGAGTTTCAGCAGGGTGATGCCTGATATAGAAAGGGTTTCTTGAATTAGGCTGGAGAGTTCGTCTCGTTTTTGTCGAATTGATTTACGGGCGGCATACATTTTGCGCCCTACCGGCCAGAGCGGCAAAATCATGAGCGGCAAAACTGCAACTGAAATAAGGGTGAGGAGCGGATCGAGCCAAAGCATGGCAAGCAGTGTCGTAATTAGGACAAATATATTGCTGACTATTGTGATCAGGGTGCCTGAGACGAGATCGTCGACTGAATCTACGTCGTTAGCCACACGGTTCACTATTTCGCCTGTGCGCGTTTCGGTGAAGAAGCGCAGGGGCAGACGATGCAGATGGGTGACCAGCTTGACGCGTAGATCGCGCATTATGCCTTCGCCCATACGATGATTTTGCAGACCCTGATAGACTCCTACTAAACCCATCGCTAAAGCGGCTACAACCATGCTGCCTGTAAACAGGAAAAGTTCGGCTTGGTTATGGTTCGGCAGGGCTCTATCGACTATATTTGCCACCATTAGCGGTGGTATCAAACCCAGCCCTGATGACAATGATATGCAACAGAGTATCTTGATTTCTTCGCTGCGATAGGCTGCAAAAAGTGCACGAATGCGCTTGAGGTCTGCTTTGCTTTTCAGCTTGGCCTTGTCGGGGTTGAATATACCCGACCACATTAGAAAAACTGGAGGACCGCCACTGTACATGTTGGAATTGTCGCAGATCGCGGCAAGCTTGGTAAGGGGTGGTAACTAACCCTTATCGCTGCCGGCTTTTCAAAGCGGCGATCTTTTGTTCGTCGGCGGCGGCAAGGCTGCTCAGATTGCTTTTGCGGTAAGCCAAGGCTCGCAGCTGTAAGCATCTTATAGAATCTTTCTGGTCTTTCTCTTGTAAGACTTTGTTCAGATCGGCTATGGCTTCTTTATAGCGCCCTAGCTTGATCAGTTCACTCGCTCTTTCGGCTAATAAAGCTGTGTCGTTGGGGCACTTTATGAGCATATCGCTCTGAGCCTTGACTGCCTCTGTGTGTCGGTTCAAGCCAATGAGGGCTTTGATTCGCTCGGCGCTCAAATCGTCAGCCCGCTCGCCGTGTTGTTTTTCTATAGCCAGGTCGGCAAATTGCAGTGCTTTCTGATACTGTCCGGCTCTATTTGCTAGGCTGGCTGCCCTAGTCAAAAGGCGCTTGTCTGGATTGATTGCGATAGCCTTTTCTAGATCTTGGGCGGCTTTAGCGTAGTCCCCCTTGGCGCTTAGAGCTGCCGCTCTTAGATCGTAAGAACGTCTTAGGCAGACTCTCAAACTGGCACTGAGAAATTGGGGCAGTCGGTCGCTGTTTTCTATCTTTTGGAAGAAATTTATAGATTTGCTGGCCGACTCGATTGCTTCTTGCGATTTGCCAAGACAGTTGAGCGCTTCTGCTTTTTTCATATAGCAGAAACCTTGCACCCCAGGCTGGGCTTGCGACCGCATTGCCGCCTTTTCCAGTTCGTCGCAAGCTTCTTCGTAGTCCATTTCTGCCATAATCGCCAAGCCTTGTGTTATTTGGAAAGCCGGGCAGAAGGGGTGTTTACGCAATAGTTCGCTGGTCTTCTCTTTTCGATGAATACGGTCAACACCGCCCATGGCGTTCAATTTGTCTAGACATTCTTGCGTGTAGCCCAGGGCCAGTGCCTGTCGCTTCAGAGCTTCAGCTTCTTTAGGGTCCTTTACCAGGCGGGCTTTTAGTAGTAAGCCTTCTGGGTCACCAGGGTCTTTCTGCAGAAAGATCGCCAGCTGATTAAGGGCTTCCTCTCGCTTGTTCAACTTAGAGAGCCCTAGAATATAGAAGTAGCGCAGACGCTGATTGTCTTTGTGTTTTTGCAGCAAATCTTTCAATAAAGGCATGGCTGCATTTGTCTGTCCCTCTTCGAAAAGAGAAACTGCTGCCTTGATTTTCTTGTGTTCGCCCTTTTCTTGACTGGCAAGCTCCTCTGCTTGTCCTGCTTGGGCAAGAGCTGCAACAGTGGGCCAGGCAAGCTCGGCCGTCAGTATGGCAAGCATGAATGAAAGAGCAAAGGTGGTGGTTTGTGTTGGCGACGGCATACTAGTATTTAGATTATGGCAGACCTCAAGGGATTAGAGTGGTTCTTTGATACTGATGGTCTTGCAAGGTCTTCTAGGTGTTTGTCAGTACTTTTACCGCTTATACAGCTTGTGAGTGCTTATGAGGGGTTATAAGTGCTTGCAGTCGCCCGCTGCGGGTGAGGGTGCCTCTGTTTGCAACATGGATGTGTCAATGGTGAATCGTGAATTTTGAATTGTGAATCGAGAATTGTGAATCGAGAATTGTGAATCGAGAATTGTGAATCGAGAATACTAAAAGAAATAGTAAGCAATCGGGATTTAAAAAAGCAAGGGCTTCTCTGCAGAAGGTGGACCGAATGCTCTAGGTGTTTTGTCTAACCAAAAGGCTGAACTTACACCGTCGAGCATTCGACCCCCTAAACTCAAGACTTGTTTGCCTCAGTCGGCGGCGCGACTTTGGCGAAGAAAGAGCGGATTCCAGATCAAGCGATCCCGTCCGTCATTGCTGTCCATGAGCACGTAGCCGCGCAGGAGAAGATGGCAGGCGAGAGTCGCCGGCAACTTCTCGGGCAGGTCGGTGCTCTTTGCCTTTTCGTCCAGCTGAAGCAGAGCATCGAAGGCGCTTTCTTGATAGATTTCCGCCTCGCCGCCATAGACGCGCAGGGCGTACCACAGCTCAAGCTTGCTGAGTGGGCGCTCGAAAGTGTCGGCTTGGCGATAATGCAGGGCCAGGTGCACAGCACGCCACATCCAGGCTTGGTTGGGCATGGTGGCAAGGAACTGTTGCGCTTCTGCCGTCAGGGGGCAGCGGTTTGCCGCCAGAGTGGCGAACAAATTGCCTTTGCTGTCGAGGGCAAAGAAGGTCGTGGCTGCAGACTGAGTGGTGAAGGCATCGGCGCCGAAAAGACCGATTTGTGCCTGCAGTGCTTGCAGGCAGGGGTGTTGAGATTTCATGGTGGTAGAGAAGAGACCTGCAGCCGCCCGCTGTCTGGCAACAGAGCAGGAGCGGCCGCAGGAGGGTTATTGCTTAGACTTTGATGAGAAAAGGTCCGCAACCGGTCTTGCTTTGGTGTGCAAGTAGTCAGCCGATCTTTTCGACCAGGGCGCCATCACCTTGCCCGGAGGAAAGGCGTGGATTGCGATAGCGGGCAGTCAGATAAGAGCCGCCCATGCAAAGAGAGAAGGCTTCGACCTTTTCGTCTTTGAGGCGGTCCCATTCTGCCAGGCAGGACCCGCGATCTTCTCCCTGGTAGACCTCGACATCGGGCTTGATGGTGCTGGTGTCGATGCGCACATCGACCAGCAGCTTAAATGGCTTATTCACTTCGTTTCGCTTTGCAGAAGTTGCACGAGTTCTTCGCTGGAACGGACGACCTTGAGGAAAGAAATCTCTTCTTCCTTGAGCAGTCCTTCTTGCATGACTGTGCCCCGCAGCCATTGGAAGAAGCCCTCCCAGTAAGGCTTTTCGGGGCATGGGTCGTAGAAAATGATCAGCCGCCTTTGGGCTTTCTTTTGCATGATGTGGTCGATGATCGACATCGCTTCATGCATACTGCCGATGCCACCGGGGGTGAAGACCATTGCAATCTTGCTCAGATGGCGGAAGGTATCGAGCCGCGGCGAGAATTCTTCGAACCAGATGCTCAGGTCGTGCTCCAGGCGCACTTCTTCCTTGAAGCCGAGCTTGAGGCAAAGCCCGATGGACGTGCCGGAGGCGGCTTTGGCTCCTCGGGCTGATGCTTCCATCTGCCCAGGACCGCCGCCGTGAATGATTGGATAGCCGAGAGCGGCAACTGCTTGAGCCGCTTCCACTGTCTTGTCGTAATAGGGGTGCCCGGGGCGAGTGCGCGCCGAACCGAGGAAAGCAACGCCGAATCCATCCCGCGGCAGCTTGGCTTTCTTGAGGATTTTGCGAGCCGCTTTCAGTTGGCGTGCGGTTTCTCGTCCCAGGCTTTGGTGCGGGTTTTTATACTCCCGCACTTTGGTGCTGTTCTTTTTCTTGTCTTTAGCCGACATAGTGAGCTCCTACGTGAGCAGCTTATTGATTTTGCGCTCCAGCACGGCCTTGCTTTGGAAGCCTTTGGCGAATTCCACGGCATTACCGGAAAGGCTCAAGATGAAGATGGCGGGGATGGCGGAAACGCCGAAGGCTTTCTTCAGGTCATCTTCCTGGTCGGAATCGAGAATCTCGAAGCGAACTCGATTGCCATAGGCGGCTTTGAGCTCGTTGACGACCGGCTTTTGCTTGACGCAGTAGCTGCACCAGTCGGCACCGAACATAACCAGAACTGGTTTGTCGGCATCGACCAAGCCACGGCTGACGATGCGGGGATCTTTCAAGAGGGCTGTGCGATCAATTTTGGTAGACATGCGTTCTCCTTTTGAGGAAGTTAAAGCCGCATCCACCCATGCCTGAGGATGGATGTGATGCGGCTAAGTAAGTGCGAGTGTTTCTTGGCTGGTAACTGACTGAAGGCGTATCTGACTGAAGGCGTATCTGGCTTACTGAGCCAGTTTTACGCCACTCAGCCCGGGACGAGTCATGGTCATCGGGTCGAGGAGCTTCTCGAGTTGGCTGCGGTCGAGCTGGGTGCGGCGCAAGGCCACGGCCAAGATAGTCTCTCCGGTCGAGTCTGCTTCCTTGGCAATGGAAGCTGCCAGGTCATAGCCGACTACAGGTGCCAAAGCCGTGCAAAGCGCCAGCCCTCTTTCCACCAAGTCGGCGCCGGTGCTGGTCGGTGTCAGTCCGTCCAGACATTTTTCGCGAAATACGACCACAGCGTCGCTGAGCAGCTGAAGCGATTCCAGTAGGCAGTATGACACTACCGGCAGTGCGACGTTCAGCTCGAAGTTGGAGGACTGGGTGGCGTAGACAACAGTCTGACAGTTGCCGAGCGTGCGGTAACCCACTTGCATGAGGGCTTCGCAGATAACCGGATTTACCTTGCCGGGCATGATAGAGCTACCGGGCTGAATGGCCGGTAGCAAGATTTCGTTCAGACCAGCTCTCGGACCGCTCGCCATCCAGCGAATGTCGTTGGCGATCTTGATAAGAGCTGTGGACAGAGTCTGCAAGACGCCGGCGGCATCCACTAGACTGTCGATCGAACCTTGGGCGGCCAGGTGATTGGGTGCCTCGCGAAAGCGCAGTTTGGTCTTGTGCCGGCTATTGACCAGTCGGCTCAAGTTGCGCAAGGCTAGTGTCGCGAATGTCTCGCGAGTATTGATGCCTGTACCGACTGCCGTGCCGCCCAGAGCCACAGAGGACAAGCCTTCGAGCAGATTATTCAAGCGCTTGATGCAAGTGCTAATCTGGCTGGCGTAGGCTTCGAATTCTTGTCCGAAAGTGACAGGTGTAGCGTCTTGCAGATGGGTCCGTCCGGTCTTGATGGCGGTTCTGTATTGAGCCGCTTTCTCTGACAGTCCGTCCTGCAAGGTCTGCAAAGCCGGGATGAGCCGAGCGGCTATCTCCACAGTCACAGCAACGTGAATGGCCGTGGGGATGACGTCGTTGGAAGACTGCCCCATGTTGACGTGGTCGTTGGGATGGACCACCACTGTTGTCTGCGCGGCAGTGTTTTGGGTCTTCTTGGCGCCGCCTCGAGAAAGGCTTTGCTTTGTCAGAGCCGCAATCACCTCATTAGCATTCATATTGGTGGATGTGCCTGAGCCCGTTTGAAACAGCCCGACTACGAAGTGATCGTCGTAGGTTCCGTCTGCCACTTGTTTTGCCGCGGCGATGATGGACTTGGCTCTGATTGCGTCGAGGTCGTTAAGCTGTAAGTTAGCTTGTGCCGCCGCCGCCTTGATCAAGGCCAATGCCGAAATGAGCGTCGATTGCGGCTTGAGGTTGCCTATCGGAAAGTTCTGCACCGCTCGTTGGGTGCTGGCGCCCCAGAGTGCGTTTGCTGGTACATGCATCTCACCCATCGAATCTTTTTCGATGCGGCTTGGTGTCTGACCACTTTCTTCCCTGACAGAAACTGAAGTCGACACACTAGGCGAGGAAGGTTTCTTCTTCATAATTGTTCTCTCTTCCAGGTTAGGTTGGGTTATAGATGGTCGCAGTAAAGTAAATTGGCTTTCGTAAGAATCAGGTTTTCTCTTTTGTTCTATGAATTCAAAAATACTGTTTAAGCTTAGTAATTGCTTGACTTGGTAATCAACCTTGGGCGGGATGTTAAGTCTCTTATCTCGGACAAGACTCGCAGCGCTAGCGCTTCTTGGCAGGCGGTTGTCATTTGGTCTGCGGTGCTATTCGGGTATTGGGCTTAGCTTATGCACTGAAATCGTCGATAGCAAAGTTCTGCAACTGTGGATAGCAAAGTTCTACAACTGTGGATGGCAAAGTTCTACAACTGTGGATAGCAAAGTTCTACAGCTGTGGATAGCAAAGTTCTGAATTTATCGATAGTCAAGCGCTGGCAACCAGGCATTGCCTTGCTGCTCCAGTCAATTTGCGAAGGTTGTCATTTCGGGCACCTTAGCCGTCTATAATTGTTGGATTGGGGGCAGCTATGGGTCGCGGAAAAAGTTCGAAACGCAAGAAGAATAGGTCGAATGGCGCTGATTCTAAAGCCCAAGACCAGCCAAAGGCTTCGGAGAATGTCTCGGACCTCTCCTCTTCGGAGTCTTCAGAAAATTCATTGCCAGGTTTGTCGACCGGCTTATCGACAGGTTTATCGACAAATTCATCACCGAGTTCATCAGTAAATCTGTCCACTTCCAGTGGCGAAGGAGGTTCCAACTCATCTCCTCTCTCCTCGGCTTCACTGCAGACTGATTCTGAAAGTGCCTCGCCATCTCAATGCGCCACTGTATCTGAGGGTGTCAGTTCTGAGAAGGTTGCTGATTCTCAGACCGGAGTGAATGCCGAGAAGACCAAGACTCCCTTCTATTTGGACGGCAGTGCTTTGATGCGCACGCTTGCCGATGGATTCAGAAATGCCAGTGCTGATGAGCAAACTGCTGCATTGGAAGAAAACGGGGAGCGCTTCTTTCGCCTGAAATCAATGGTAGCCGCCAGAATGTTGGCTGAGATAACTGCACTATCAGCCATGGCCTTAACGCCTTTGATTCTTTTCTTTTTAGGCAGTTTTCAGGGCTTATCGACCATGCTTCGCTTCCTGTTCCTGGCGGTAGCCCTTGTGGCAGCGTGTATTTTGCCAATTTATGGGACTGTAACTTACCAGGTCTCAGTGACTAGACGCGCTTTGACTGCTTATAGGTTATTTGGAAATAAGAAGTGCGACTTTAGAGATATCACTAAAGTAAGTCGTCGGGCTAATTTCAATGTCATCAGGTTCGTCGTTGAATATCTGGACGGAGAATTGAGCTTCCCCGCCTGGCTGAAGAATGTGGATAGTCTTGTTTCAATAATCAAGGCAAATATGCCCGCTTACATTGCAAGCAAGCCAAGTTCCACACGTGTGTTCAAGCAAGATTTAGTGGCTACTTTCTTTCAGGTCGGTCAGGTTCTGGTTTCTCTTGTCTTTGTCGGAGTGGTTTTGCTTTTTACCGCCCAGGTTTTCTCTTCTGCTGTCTTACCAAACGGCACAGTTGGGGCAATTGCTGCTGGCCAAACCGATAAGCTTTTGCTTGCGGTATTTGCCGTTGTTATATCTATTCTTTTGTCTTACCGGGCTTATGTAATTTTGTTGATGCCAGTTTCGGTGAAAATTACTGATGATGGTCTGGAGTTGCAGACCTTCTTTAGTCGCAGAACTATTGCGAGAACGAATCTGAAGGCTGTCAAGGAACCTCTACCATTGTTGCCGGAAGGCTTTATGATTTGCGCTCAAGATGCCAAGTTTTTGGTCGGAACTGGCATGGACGCTGCCGATGAGCTCGAATCAGCAGTTCGAGAGCTTTGCCCTGAGGGTTAGTTCTCAAGAGAGGCGTAGGGAGTTCGCACTTTTGTTCTTTCGTGCGTTCAGGGTTCAAAGTGGAACCGATATCGGTTGGACTAAGAGCTTTGAAATCGGCAAATCAAGAGGTGAAAGTGGAACCGATATCGGTTGGACTAAGAGCTTTGAAATCGGCAAATCAAGAGATGAAAGTGGAACCGATATCGGTTCCACTGCCCTAAGCTCTATCGCAAAAAATGTTCGCTGATCATTTTCCGGTGCAAAGGAAAGGCAATGTTCCTAGGCAAGTTTGTCGGATTGAAGGCGCCGACGTCGCTGGCGTCATCGCCCGCTACGAGTGTTCCGCCGACCTTAGAGGCTTGATAAAACAGAATTACGACGTTTATTCCATGACCAGGAGCGCTAGCGCCTAGAAGGCGCTCGATTTTTACTTCCAGACCTGTCTCCTCGTAGACTTCTCTAATTGCTGATTCTTCAGGGTCTTCAGTTGCTTCAATGAAGCCGCCCGGTAGGCACCAATCGTCTACGAAAGGCTCGAACTTACGCTTTACGAGTACTAATCCGTTCTCTGTGGTCACCATGGTTGCTGTAACCGGTTTGGGATTGTCCCAGTGGACAAACTCGCAAACCTCGCATGCAAGTCGATGTTTACCGCCTATTTCGAGGTTTTTGAGGACGGTAGTGCAGATTGGACAGCTTTTCATCTTGATGGAAGTGGCTCGGAGGCTTGTCATTAGAAAGGTCATTTACTCTAGAATTTTATCAGCAAATGCTTGCTTGATTCTGGAGATAAAGTCAGGCAGTAGATTTGCGCAAGATATTTTTCGGGTAGACGGCTGATAAAAAGTGAATATTCTATGCGTATGCTATCTGCTCCTGGTAACATGCCTATGTTCGTTTACTTCACTTAACAACGTGGAATAGAAATAACTGGTATCCCATCCTCGATTATTCGAGGCTAGCAAGGTAGAAACTGATGAACCCGGAACCCTTTGGCTACTATGCCTCAAGAGTATCGAAGAACCAAGTCCAACTTGGAAAATCTCTTGAGAAGGAAGGCAGCGATTCCAGCAATATGAATTGCAAAAATGGAGTGTGCGAACTTTCTGGATGGAAGCCTGGTAAATCTGCAGTTAGCTCGCAAGAGTCCGCCGATAAGAAAGTTAGAAATAGCCGTTAATTGGGTGTTAACCACCTTTTACTGAATTTGAAGGCAGCATTTTGACATGTCTATGAAACCCGCCTAACCAGGCGGGTTTTTTCTTGGGCGTGTGATAGCTACGCTAAAGAAGCGCTGCCTTTGTATGTTTATCTGTTTGTCATAGAAGACTCTTCTTGAGCTTCTATAAGGCTCTTTAATGAGGAAGCTATCGAGTTTACAGGTCCAATAAAGCTAGTTTGTTGACATCTGCCTAACTAATTTCCGAGACCTCCTAACCAACCAGCACCAGAAGTACCCCGAACACTCCAAATACGCCGTAGAGCATTGCGCATTGGCAGATTCAAGCGCATCGGGGTGAAGTTGCTTCTCGTGTGGGTTCTTTAGTGTCTCTAACCTCTCCGGTCAACGGAGAAACGCTTCCCGTAAGGAGAATGCACCAAATGGCTAAAAACAATTCGGGAGTGCTTGGCGGCATCGCCAACGCTCTGCTGTTCATTCCCACCGTCATCTACATGGCTTTGCGTGAGTCGGGCAAGTGGCTCGGCAAGCGTGCCTATCGCGGCGGCCTCGCCCGCAGCATCTGCGTCGGTCTGGTGGGCTTCGCTCTGGCTTGCATGACCAGCATTTCCAGTGCCGACTTCCTTTCCGACACGCTGGGCTGGAGCCCCGCTGCTTGGTTCGTCGGCGCCACCGTGGTCTTCGTGTTGACGGTGACGCACATCTGGCCGGCACTCTACATCGCTGTGGTCCGGCACGTCTGGAACTTCGGTGAGTGGCTCTTGAAGAAGATTCGCGTCTTCTCGAAGGAGGTGCTCAAGCCGGCGGCTTTCGGGCTGGTCGGGTTCCTGCGCAAGTCGCCTGGGTCTGACTATCTCTGGAATATCGTGGAAGGAAAGTCCGGCGGCAAGAGCTGGGGCATCCGTCTGCTGGCGATCCTGCTCTTCCTCGGAGCGGTCGCACTTTCTGCCCTTGTCGGCTATACCGTCTTCAGCGCGGCTTCCGGCATCCTGCCTTTGCCGATGCTGGCCTTCCTGCATCTGGAAGAGCTTGTGGCCGGCGTGGTCGGTCTGACGGTTTTCTATGTGCTCGCTTCCACCTTCGTCGCTTTCATCGATGATGGTGAAGCACCGGCAACGGCGCTCATCTTCAGCGGGCTCTCGACCTATGGTCTGGTCGCGCACACTTCGCTCTTCGCCGGCACCTCTCTGCCCCTGACCGTCGCCGGTGCCGCCTTTGCCTTCCTGGCCGGTGTCACCTATGTCCTCCCTGCTCTGATCGCGATTCTGCAAGGTGGCATGATCGAGCGCATCCTCAAGGCTTGGGGTCGGCTTCTCGATTCGGTCTACGCCGATGACGAGAACAAGGAGTTCCGCCGTTTCTATCAGCACGTGATGAACATCGTCATCGCTGTTGCCGTCGGTCTGCTCATCTACTCCAACATCGGCCTGGTCAAGCTGCCCGCTCTGGCTGGTCTCGTGCTCTCGGTTCTGGCTGGTGTCTACTGCTATGCTGCAGTCGGCAAAGACATCCTCAATCGCGGTGGCGGCAATGCCCTGATCGGCTTGCTGGTCTCGCTCCTGAGCGGCTATCTGGCCTATTCGCTGCTGCCGGTGCATTTCGCTCTGGCCGGCGCTTGGTTGGTGGTGGCTGTGGTGGTCTCGGTCTTCGGCACCGGGCTCCTGCTCTATCCCTTCGCCTACATGGTGGTGCGTGCACTCACCGGCTTCGCCGCTCCTTTCCTGGGCGAGCTGCTCGAGTCTCTGCACACCGGTGTGTTCCGCGTCTTCAAGAGCGTGAACGAATACATCCGCAAGATGCAGCGTGCCGCTTTCGACGACCGCACCGGCTTCGACAGCCTCTTCGGTCATGTCGGCACGGTTCTGGTGGTGGTGGCGGCTGTGCAGTCGATTCTGCCCCTGGCGGCGCCCTTCCTGCCCGCCGCGTTCTGGCTGAGCACCTTCATCGTGGCGGCAGTCGGTCTCAATCTGGTCATCCTGATGAACCGTCTGTTCCGTCGCTACAGCGCCGAGTCGTTCTCGTTCGCTGTCGGCATCACCAGCCTGTTCTTGGTTGGTCGTGCCGTGCTGGAAAGCTCGGGCGACTGGATCGCCGCTGCCGTCGTGGGCTTGACCGCCTCCTGGCTGCTTGGTGCGGTGTTCGCTCCGGCTATCTATCTGGCTCTGCGGGCGCCGGCCAATCTGCTTGTCACCAAGTGGCTTGGTCCCGTGCTCGACCGCGTGGCCGATTTCATCTGGCAGACCTATGTCTCGATCTGGAGCTTCGTGGCCGAGCGGTTCTCCTGGCTGATCAAGATCGCCATGGTGTTCCTGGCTCCGGTCATTGCCGTGGTTCGGGGCATCATGGAGCGGGTTCGTCAGATCTACGCTCGCCTCACCGGCGGTCGTAGCTGACCTTCTCGGGGGGCGGACGCATGAAATTGCGTTCGCCCCCGTTCTGTGAGTAAAGAACATGTTCAAGACACGGTTTTCACTTTGGCCCGGATCTTTTGTTTTCGCTCTCATCCTGGCAGGCTTGGTCGGCTGTGCGCCTCTTTTGAAAGGTGGACAGTCTCCCGCGGGGCAGGCTCCTGTCTTGCAGTCGCCTGTTTCGCAGCCGCCTGCAGAGTCGCCGCCCTCGTCTGTGCCTCAGGAACCGACTCTGGTGCCGCCTCAAATACCAACGGAACCGGGTCAGGTTAGAGAGATAACTTATGAGACGATTCTGACCACTGTCCTGCTTTCGGAACTGCCTGTCTTTCTTGAAGAGTACGACCCTGGAAGCTGCGATACTGCCTGTCTTGATCAGCACAAGCTGGTCGATGAGTTGGCGGTGGCTTACGCAGGGCGGGTGCGCTTCTATCGCATTACCACCAGCGAGGCAGAGTTCTCAACCGGAATCGTCTATCCGGTCTATTACGTCATTCGTCCAAGCAGTCTCAGGGTTTTTGATGTCGAAAGCGGCATCAAGACCAAAGAAGAGCTGACCAAGTTTCTGGACGACGCACTGGCGGCTTTGGCTAAGGCGCCGTGAGGTTTTGAGAAGCGCTCGGAACAGTTTTGTTTCGAGCGCTTCTTCTTCTTCTTCTTCTTCTTCTTCTTTCTCTTTTTGTGGTGTTATACCAAAAAGTATCGTAGATAATGCCGCAAACCTTTTCGAGTCTTTAGGAGAATGCTCTCACTATCGAATTTAAGGTCTTAAATCGAAGCTCAACGTATGTTCCCCATATGCAGCTATTTGTTTGCTCTCTAGAATGCTTACTCATCCCCCATTACGTCAGACAAGATAGCTATGTCGCAAGCAGCATTATTGAGGCTCGGAATAAGAGCGATTGAAGGCGGTTCCGCTGGAGCCGCTCACCAAGGGGTGGAAGCCTCGGCCAAAATGCTTGCTGAAACTCAGAAGACAGCCTTTTCTCTTGGCGATCTCTTGGCTGGGCGCAGCGGAGATGTAGTAACAGCTGTTCCCCGTCGTTTCATCAGGGGGGCGGCGCAAGCTGGAATCAAGTCTGATTCGCTCTACATAGATGTCCTTAGCCCGGACGAATTGTTCAAGAGAGTGGAAACCCAAAAGGTCAATAGAGACTTATTCAAAGCTAAGTATGTGGATGGTTTAGAGTCGAGGCGCCTGCATTATTTGAACGCTAGGGAAGCGCTAGGGCAGACCCATGTGACGCTTTCTTTAGGCAATCGCATTGTTGGAATCGGCGGTGTGCGCACCAATCCCTATGAAAAATCTAGTCTATGGGTCGAGCACGTTTCGGTCGAAGCCAAACATCAAGGGAAGGGTTATGCCAGTCGCATAATTGAGTCTATTTATGATTACGCTCTTAGGCGAGATCAGGTAGTCAGTCCGAGCAGTTTTTCGGCGCAGGGGCAGAAACTCAAGCCGGTCTTCAGTCGGCTCAATGAGAAATTCCCCCAGGCTAGATCTGGAGAAGCTTTTAGGAATTTATAGGGGCTGTAGTCGAACCGATATCGGTTCGACTGCTAGGCTGACAAAGTCTTTAGAAAAAGGCGCCCTTCATAATCGGTAATGTTGTAAAGATGTAAAATCGCGATTTTCGTCGAGTCGCCACTGTTTTGCTGCTCATTTTCATTTCCTCTACTTCTATAACTCAATCTCCATGATGCTTCTCAGCATTTCTCGTTTTTCGGGCTGCAAGCATTTTGGGTGGTGCTAGCAAACCCTCGCTAGGCGCCTCTTGTAAACATGGGTGAATTCGCTTGTTTGCCCGGTGGTCTCTCGTTAGTTTCAGGTCACCCTCTACCCTCCTTTTGTCTGCCTGCAATACCGACCCAGAAATCACCTGAAGTCAAACCTATCCGTCACCTCGCTCTCTTTGCATGCTTTGCTGGAGTGGTTGGGGGAACAGAGGCTTCGGTCTCGTGGTGATGGATGAAGGTGACTGGGTCTAACGCAACCGGCACGCTGTGCCAGCAAATGGTCATGGGACCACTGGAGAAATAATGAGCTTCTTCGACAAACTTCGCGCTTCCGCCACTTCCGCCGTCGCCGACCTGAAGGGTCGCGTTTCCCGCTTCAACAACAGCAACTTCAAGGATGCCGTCATGGCCATCTGCGCGCTCATGGCGGGTGCCGACGGCACCATCGATCCGGCGGAGAAGAAGAAGACGGCCGGCGCCATCGGCAGCCTGGACGCCCTGCAGTCCTTCGACCCGATGGAGCTGAAGGGCCTCTTCGACAAGCACTGCGGCGCCATCATCGAAGATCCCGACTTCGGCCAGGTGAACGCTCTGCGCGCCGTCGCCAAGATCGCCGGCAAGGCCGACGAGAGCGCCGCCGCCATCGAAGTCGCCCTGGTCATCGCCCGGGCCGACGGCAGCTTCTCCGATGTCGAGAAGGAAATGTTCCGCAAGATCTGCCGGACCCTGAAGGTGAACGCCGCCGACTACGGCGTCTGATTCGCCTGATTCTCCCTGAGCCTTTGGCTTAGTTCTCTCCAGGTGCCGGACTTAGGTCCGGCACCTCCTGCCTTTTCCTTTTTGGACGGAAGATACTATAGATTATCGTAAAAATCGGAGACTTCAATCTTTACCTTGAGCCTAAACGCAGCGGCAGCGCTCACTAGCAAATGAGTATGCAATCTAAAAATAGAAGAGAGAATCAGCCACCTATCCTTTTGCCGTCTCTATTACCGACCTATAACTGCGGCGCTTTCTGATAGTCTCAAGGCTCCGAGCGCGCATCTCTAGGTGGAACCTCAAGAGAGTTGGAGTGAAAGAAAGTCTTTGATAAGCACAATCTACTTCTCGCCAAAACTAATGAAAGCGGTGTTCGCCACATCTATATCTAGAGTGGCTCCATCTAGAATGGCTCCGCCTTGCGAAGTTTCGGGTCTGAGCCATTGAGAAGGTCTGTTTTTATTGGGGCGATTAAGCTTGATGGCTAAATCGGTCGAATTGTCTCTCAAGCGCGATTTTTCTCAATATAACGAGGCGGTGTATCTGTTGCATATGCCGCTTGCGGCGCTGCGCGAGCAGGTCGGGAGAGGATATTTCTGCCGTTTTGTTTGCGCCTCTTGTGAACTGGGTGAGGTAAGGGCATAAGTGCCTTTTGGGTTCTCTTGGCAACCTTGCGGCGCTGCGCTACCGGCTGCCTATTAAATTGGTGCTCATTTCTATGATCAGTTACAAATAGATATGAAATTAGGCATTTGGTGAACAGTCTGAAACCGGCTCAGTGACTGCGTTCAGTCCTCGTCTTTCGATTTTCGCAAGCTTTTGTCGAGCCGCCTTTGTTACATACCTTCATTGGTATTGGACCCATGAAAACCCTAAGAATATATCTACATCCGTTCCTCTCCCTCCACCTAAGAAAGCCCTCCAACCGACAACCATTCACAAGCACCGACATTGAACTCCCCAGGCTCAGCGCCTGTGGAGAAGCTCATCAAAAGAGCTGCGAGTCGGTTTTGGTTGTTGTTTTGAGACGGCGCTAAGGTGGTTTCGCTTTGGCTTATTCGGCTGACACTCTCGGCTCTGTGCGAGGCTGCGCAGGCTGACATTGCTTTGCCGATTTTGAGGAACGTTTGTGTCGAACTTCTGCGTGAGCTCTGCGAGGTTCGGCTCTGTGAGCTGGTGGTCGCTGACCGCCGGTGAAAACAGTTCTGAATAAGAGCTTCATCTCAACCCGCCGCCTTCATCCGAAAAAGGCGGTAGACCTGGAGAAACTCAATGGATTTTCTGACCTCGATTCTGTCGCACGTGCCCACCCTCACCGAGCTCGTCCACGAGCTGCCCATCATCCTGACGCTGATCCTCATCGAGGGTCTGCTGTCGGTGGACAACGCCCTGGTGCTCGCCTCGATGGTGCGTCACCTGCCCGAGAAGCAGCAGAAGTTCGCCCTCAAGGCCGGTCTGCTCGGCGCCTACCTCTTCCGCGGTCTGGCCCTGCTCTTCGTCGCCTTCATCATCGCCAACCCCTGGATCAAGCTCATCGGCGGCGCCTACCTCATCTACCTGATGTGCTCGCATCTGGGCGGTTCGGGTGAAGAAGAGGAAGGTGACAGTGCCGCTGCTGCTGCTGCCAAGGGCGGTCTGCTGGCCACCATCGTCTCGGTGGAGCTGATGGACCTGGCCTTCTCGGTCGACAACGTCATCGCCGCCGTCGCCCTCTCGCCCAAGATGTGGGTGGTCGTGCTCGGCGTCTTCATCGGCATCGCGGCGCTGCGGTTCGTGGCCGGCTTCTTCATCGGCATCATCAACAAGTTCCCGGTGCTCGAGAAGGTCGCCTACGTCCTGGTCGGCTTCATCGGCATCATCCTGTTCGCCGAGTACTTCTTCGACTTCCATCTGAGCAAGATGGAGAAGTTCGGCACCATCATCGGCATCTGCGCCTTCGGCATGGTCTACGACAAGTCGTCGGCTCTGCAGACGGTCTTCTCGCCGGTCTTCGGTGCCCTGGGCTTCGTCATGGGCAAGGCGGCCTTCGTCGCCGAGCTGGTCATGACCCCCATCGTCTGGCCGGTCAAGAAGGTCGGCGGCCTGGTGGTCGGCTGCTTCAAGAAGAAGTAAGCACAAGCAAGGGTGAGCGGGAGCGACTCCCCTCACCCTCTCAGAAGTCTCCTGCATTCTCCTAAATTCACCTGAGTTGGCGACCGCAAGCGCCCTCCTTAAATGTGAGGTCTGCCTGCGGTCTTTCCAGGCGTCTGATAGACGCAATCCAAACCGAAAGACAAAGGTAAATACACATGGCCATTCAACTCCGCAAGGGCGAAAACATCAACCTGACCAAGCAGGCCCCCACCCTGAACAAGATCGTCGTGGGCCTGGGCTGGGACGCGCGCAGCACCGACGGCAAGGACTTCGACCTGGACGCTTCCTGCTTCCTGCTCACCGCCGCCGGCAAGTGCCGTGACGATCGCGACATGGTCTTCTACCAGAAGGGCCACCTCAGCCACTTCGAGGGCGCGGTCCTGCACACCGGCGACAACAAGACGGGCGCCGGCGCCGGTGACGACGAGCAGATCAAGGTCGAGCTGGGCAAGCTGAATGCGGCCGTCGAGAAGCTGGTCTTCGTCGTCTCCATCTACGAAGCCGTCGACCGCAAGCAGAGCTTCGGCATGGTCAGCAACGCCTTCATCCGCCTGGTCAACGAAGAGACCGGCGAAGAGGTCTGCCGCGCCGACCTGTCCGAGGACTTCTCGGTCGAGACCTCGCTCTGCTTCGCCGAGCTGTACAAGCACAACGGCGAGTGGAAGTTCAAGATCATCTCGCAGGGCCACAAGGCCGGCCTCGAGAAGTTCTGCGCCGACTACGGTCTGGAAGTCAGCTGAAGCCTGCTTCGGCCGCGACCTGAAGAGCCTTGTCGCAAGTCGTCTTGAAGGCGGCTGCGCAAGGCTCGACAAGTTTGATCATCGTCCTTGAATAGGCAGGTTTGGCGGTCGAAGTAGACCTGCCGACCTGCCGTCCAGCGGCTTTCACAAAGGGTGGAAGCCGTACCACTCAATCCATGACAGGAGAAACACAATGGCTCTCAATCTCAAGAAGCGCGACCTGAGCAAGTACGACCTCGAGGTCTTCGTCGACATCTCGGGCTCGATGGAGACCCGTGACACCAGCACCCGCCAGACCCGCCTGGACGACTGCCGCGAGAAGGTCTCGATGCTGGTCGAGGAATGCGAGAAGATCGACACCGACGGCGTCACCTTCGGCTTCTTCAACGGCGGCTTCAAGGTCTACGAGAACACCACCTTCGCCAAGGTCGGCCCGCTCTTCGCCAAGTGCACGCCCAACGGCGGCACCGCCACCGGCGAACTGCTGGAAGCGCGCATCAACGACTACCTGGACAAGCGCCTGGGCAAGCCCAAGTCCGGCTTCCTCGGCAAGGCCGTGCCGGCCGACCCGACGGTCAAGCCGCGCATCATCGTCATCTTCACCGACGGCGAGCCCAACGTGCCGAGCGAGCGCGTCGGCCGCCAGAAGGTGCGTGACGTGATCGTCGCGGCCACCAAGCGCATCAAGGCCGCCGGTCTGACCCGCGACGCGCTGGGCATCTGCTTCATCCAGACCGGCCGCGACCCCAAGGCCAAGGACTTCCTGGTCGAACTCGACGACCAGCTCGAGGCCTCCGGCGCCGTGCTCGACATCGTCAACTGCCTGACGGTGGAGCACTGCGACGGCATGACCACCAAGCAGATCCTGGAAGAGGCCCTCGACGACTGATCCAGGTCGCCGGCTGACCATCTAAAAGGAAGGTCGTAAGACCTTCCTTGTTCTTCCCAGAGCCACCAAAGTCGACCCTGGCGCAGCATTTCGCTTGCGCCGAACCAAATCTCATCAACACAACTGGAGAAATTACCATGGCCATCAGCCTCAAGAAGGGTGCCAACGTCAACCTGAGCAAGGAAGCCCCGGGCGTCACCAAGTTCCGCATCGGCCTCGGCTGGGACGCGCGTGCCACCGCCGGCACCGACTTCGACCTCGACGCCTCCGCCTTCGCCCAGAACGGCGCCACCGGCAAGGTCAACGACGAGAAGGACTTCGTCTTCTACGGTGCCAAGGTGCACCCGTCGGGCGCCATCACCTCCACCGGCGACAACAAGACCGGTGCCGGCGCGGGCGACGACGAGTCGCTGATCATCGACACCAGCAAGATGCCCGCCAACGTGCAGAAGATCGCCTTCACCTGCACCATCCACGAGGCCGCCGAGCGCCGCCAGACCTTCGGCATGGTCAGCAACGCCTACATCCGCGTGGTGGACGAGGGCACCGGCACCGAGATCGCGCGCTACGACCTGTCCGAGGACTACTCAGTCGAGACGGCGCTGATCTTCGGCGAGCTGTACAACCACAACGGCGAATGGAAGTTCAAGGCCATCGGCCAGGGCTTCGCCGACGGTCTGGCCGGCCTCTGCCGCAACTTCGGCATCGAGGTCGCCTGACCGGACTGCCCGGCGGCGCTCTGAGCTCAGGCTCTTAGCGCCTCTCTGAACAAGAAAAAGCTACCTCAGTCGACGGCAATGCCCCTCCCTAAATCAGGAAGGCGGCATTGCCCCATCAACTCCCTAGAAAAGGTAAAAACATATGGCAGTCAATCTCGTCAAAGGCCAGCGCATCTCCCTGGAAAAGGAAGCCGGCAAGGCCGTCGCCCGCGTCATCATGGGCCTGGGCTGGGACACCGGCCGCGAACAGATCGACCTCGACGCTTCCTGCGCCCTGATCGGCGAGGACAAGTCGGTCCTGGAAGCGATCTACTTCAGCAACAAGCGCTCCAAGAACGGCTCGGTGCAGCACTCCGGCGACAATCTCACCGGCGCCGGCGACGGTGACGACGAGCAGATCAAGGTCGACCTGGGCGCCGTCGATGCCGCCGTCAAGCACATCGTCTTCGCGGTGACCAGCTATCGCGGGCAGAAGTTCACCTCGGTGAAGAACGCCTTCGTGCGCATCGTCGACGAGGCCACCGGCAAGGAGCTGTGCCGCTACAGCCTGTCGGACCAGTTCCCGAACACCGGCGTGATCATGGCCCGGCTCTACCGCCACAACGGCGAGTGGAAGTTCGCCGCCATCGGCGAGCCGGCCGACGGCCGCACGGTCCTCGACCTGAAGGCCAAGATGCAGGCGAGCATCGGCTAAGTCCTATCCTGAACCGTGGGCACTGCCGCTCAATCCTGAGTGGTGGTGCCTTCCGGCGGCAGGATGGTTTGTTTGTTTAACAACTATCTGCGGCTGCGGCCAGGAGGTGATTTGTGACTCTGGAAGAAGTAGATATCAAACTTGCAGCCTGGCAGTCGGATGTCAGCACGCTGCATGCCAACCTCGCCGAGATTCAAGCTCTTCTCGGCTATGTGCTCGCCCGTGACGGTCGCACTGTCACCGGCGAGTCGCTCAAGATCCACAACAAGGGCGTCGAAGCCGAAGCTCGTCTCTGGACCGGCGTTGCTCTCTTTGCCGGCTTGGTCAACACCATCGAGACCAAGCGCAAGGATGTGCCTCGCTTCCGCCAGGGCAGTTATCTGGCTGAGATCGAAAAGCTCTTCGAAGGCGATTCGATCGAACTGGCACCGGAGGCGGTTGCGCTCAAGGAGCGTGACATTTTCTCGGGTGGTCAGAGCAAGCGCAAAATCACGCCCGCCAAGTTGCGCGAGCTGATGAGTCGCGATTTCGCTGAACTGCGTGACTGCTACGTCAAGCTTGGCGATGCCTGGACAACCATCGGTCTGGCCATCAGCGAAGCCACTGATGGCGTGGAGCGCATCAAGGCGGAAGAGCGGCGCTACGGTCGCTCGAATTCGGCTGATATCGCCAGTTTGGCCGGTCGTCTCGAATCGACGACCAGGCGCTGGCGGCAGGACCCGCTCGGTGTCACCGAAGACATCCGAGCCGACCTGCAGCCTTACTTCAAGACCGCCAACAACTTCATCGCCCAGCTTGCGGCGGCGCGTGCCAAGATTGCTGTCGACATCAAGGATGCCGGCAGTCGTCTGGAAGCGTTGCGCGACCTGAAGAACAAGGCGCTGGAGCTTCATCTGGAATGCGCCACTTCGTTCACCACCAAGGAAGAAGCGAAGGCGCCTCCATCGACCCGCGGTCTCACGACCTGGTTGGCCAAGATAAGCGCCGACCATGCCGACGAGAAGTGGGACGAAGCAGAAACCGGCATTCGGGAATGGTTCGGTCTCTATGACCGCATCAGAGCCAGCATGCAGGACTGCGTCAACTTCAACCAAGGGCTCGTCGACAAGAAGTCTGCCCTCAAGCAGCGGTTCCTTTCGGCTGTGACCAAGTACCGCGGCTACGCCGCTCTGGGCATGGCCATTCCCAAGTCGGTGCAAACTTTCACCGACACCGGGCAGGAGATGCTGCGAGGCAAGCTCGACATCGATGAGTTCGAAACCATCGTGCTTTCGCTCGAGGTCAAGGTCGACCAAATCTGCGTCGAATTCGATCGCCAGAAGCAAGGCGGCGACAAGCAAGCCTGAGACCAGGCGGCTTTTCGACTCGGGACAACATTCAACAACTTTCAACAACCCTCAACGAGGTAAATGAACATGATCAGTCTCAATCTCACGACCATCATCATCATCGCGATCGCCGGTCTGGTGGTCCTCTATTTCGCCTGGCCGGCGTTCCGCCAGATGGTGCAGATCATCATGGGCAAGAAGGTGGCCGGTGCGACGTCGACGAGCGACAAGCTGCGGCACAAGCAGGCCGAACTGACGGCGGCGGTGAACCAGCAGCTGACCAGCGTGGCCACGGCGAAGGCGCTGGCGGTGCAGGCGGGCAAGGACGTGACGGCGG
>WBZO01001696.1_pt1 | contig 32863 bp, 32 predicted proteins | sample 5204261 | NCBI WGS metagenome assembly WBZO01 (sample SAMN12412400, study PRJNA552823) | activated sludge metagenome | isolation source: activated sludge from anammox sidestream of wastewater treatment plant... | place: USA: North Carolina | collected 2017-09
AGCAGTTCAGGGACCTCGACCGCTGGGGCTGCCTGCTGCGCTACATCAGCGACCGCATCGCGCCCGTCATCGGGCCACCCAAACCGACGCCGGGGCTGCAGGCGGCGGGGTAACTGCCGGATCTAGGTTCACTCCACATGCTGGCGCTGGATCGATCTGGTCATGGCCACAGCGGCCGGGCCCGTGCCGGGTGCGGTGCCTTGATCAGCGAACTGCTCAAGCGAAGCGGCGAGAGTAGCGCCCCGGAGACGCCGGGCTGTTGATGTTGTTGCTGCAGGCGGGGCAAAACGGATCGTCGTCGGACGCCGCGCGGCGTTGCCGGAGGAGGAAGTGACCGGCCTGCGCCGCCCTGCTGGCGGGGCCGGAACGGCCCACAAGGCGATCCGGCGCGACGGCGGCCGCCAGGCCTTGCTCGGGCTGATGCAGACGCGCGACAAGCTCTGCGAGCGCATCGGCGACCACGACTGCGAGCGCTGACTGGACGCGCTGGCCTCGTGGCGCGGAGGCTGCGGGACGCCTCCCGGCCGGTCCCTGGCAGGGGCAGGAGTCTGCGCCTGCAGCGCGATCATTTCACCGGGCGCAACTGTCCATTGCGCCGCGTGCCGTTTCGCGAACCTAGGGGCATCCCTAGTATTCAAGCATTGCTTCCATCCATTGAAAAGGTCTTAGATGAATACGAAAGATGTCGTGATTGCTGCGTTGCTCGCCGTTGGCGCAAGTCAGGCCGTGCTGGCCCAGACCGCCTACGCTGTCGAGCCTGCGCACGAGTTGACGCGCGCCGAAGTGATCGCTGATCTGAAGATCTACCAGGAGTCGGGCCTCGCCGATCTGAGCCGCCCCGACTCGGAGTACTGGAGATCGAGCGCCTACCGCGAGGCCGCCGCCCGGTACGCGCTGTTGCGCAACTCGCCGCGCTTTGCGCAGCTCGCGCAGCAGATCGCGGCGGGCCGGGACGGCAGGCAAGTCGACCGCTGATCTGCGCGGCGAGTTCAGCGCCGCGGGCCGGCAAGCTTGCCGCGCGCCGGGCCCTCGCCGCCTGGCGCGGGCAGCCAGGGATCGTCGGGCGACTTGAAGGTCGCGGCCAGGAAGTCCAGGAACGCGCGCGTCTTTGCCGGTACGTACTTGCGCGTCGGCATCGCGGCATAGACGGTGTGAGCGCCGAGCGACCAAGCGTCGAGCACGCGCACCAGCGTGCCTTGCGTGAGGGCGTCCTCGACGATGTACGAGGGCAGCGCGGCGATGCCGACGCCCACCAGCGCGGCTCCGAACGGCGTGTCGGCATGTTCTGCCGACAGGGCGCAGGCGGGGCTGACTTCGGCCGCCACGTCGGTGTGCCAGGCCGTGCCTTCCGCCACTTTCGTCAAGCGCCAGCTGCGCGACGGCGTGCAGGTCTGCAACACGAGCGCGCGGTGCCGGGCGAGTTCGGTCGGCACGGTCGGCGTGCCCTGCCGGGCCAGATAGTCCGGCGAGGCGCACAGCACCACATGCGTCGTCGCCAGCCGCTTCGCAATGAAGTCGCCCTGGTACAGCTCGTTACGGGCGATCAGCAACGAGACGTCGAAGGCCTCGTCGAGCGTGTCGAACGCGACGGCGCTGGCCAGGTCGAGGGCGATCTCCGGATAGCCCGCATAGAAGTGCGGCAGGTGCTTGGCCAGTTGGTGGCGCGCGAACGATGGCGACACCAGCACGCGCAGCCGGCCTCGGGCCGTCTGCGACGAGTAGCTCGTCAGCGCCTCGGTCTCGTCGATCTCGGCCAGGATGCTGCGCGCCCGCGGCAGGTAAATCTCGCCGGCGCTGGTCAAGGCTAGTCGCCGGCTCGAGCGCTGCAGCAGGCGAACGCCCAGATGCGACTCCAGGTCTGCCACGAGCCGCGTGATCGCGGCCGGTGCGGCCTCGAAGGCCCGGGCGGCCCCGGCGAAGCTCTGTTCGTCGACCACCTTGACGAAGGCGCGCATCGACTGGAGTCTGTCCATGGCGTGGGTTCGAGTCAGAATCGCTCGGTGGGGGGTGCACGTCCTAGAGACATTTGCACGGCACTGGCCAAGCCGGCCGGTTGCGACCGAGTCGAGAACATCGGCTCTGCCGGCTGGACAAGTTGATCGTGACCACTGGCGTCACGCTGCGCCGGCGCGAATCGCCAGCATCGCTCAACCAAAGATGGTGCCCCGCTGCCGAGATCGTTCTCGACCGGCGCCTGATCGGCCGGTGCGTGGCCATCAGTGGCGCTTGCGGCGTCGACTTCGATGTCGCTACGCTGTTCTCGGCGTGAGCTATGGCCGATCAGCCCAGCCGAAAGCCCGCGTAGCCCTGCCGCGCCACCTCTGCCAGGCGCTGGCGGTAGCGCGGAGCGCCGCCGTTGTAGATCATGTAGCGGATCTTGTCGTGCCCTTCGACATTGGAGTTGTAGCCCGTGAACCAGGACTTGGCCTTGCGCAGCAGCAGGCCCTGGTACATGTCCTCGACATGCGTGGTCCACTCCGCTTGGGCTTCGGGCGTGGGCTCGATGCGGTGGATGCCGTGTTGCGCGGCATGCTCGAACAGCCCGCTCGCCCAGTCCACCACGGTCTCGATGCCGCGAGGGAAGTTGGTCGACAGCGACGCGCTCTGCGGACCTGCCAGCATGAACATGTTGGGGAAGCCTGCCACCTGCAGACCCAGGTAGGTAAGCGGCCCGTCGCGCCAGCAGTCGCGCAGGCGCTGGCCATCGGTGCCGACGAAGTCGATCGCGTCGAAGGCGCCTGTGACCGCGTCGAACCCTGTGGCGTAGACGATGAGGTCGAACTCGTACTCGCGCTCGCTGGTGCGGATGCCGGTGGGCGTGATGCGCTCGATCGGCGTCTCGCCGATGCTGACCAGGCGCACGTTGTCGCGGTTGTAAGCCTCGTAGTAGCCCGTCTCCATTGGCACGCGCTGCACGCCGAAGCCGTGGTCCTTGGGGATCAGTTTCTCGGCCAGCTCCGGGTCCTTGACGCGCTGGCGAATCCTGTCTGCCACGAAGGCCGAGAACTCGGCGTTGGCTGCCTCGTCCATCAGCACGTCGCGGAAGTTGCCCAGCCAGATGGCAAAGCCGGGTGTGGCGTAGAGCCGCTCCCAGAAGGCCAGCCGTTCCTCGCGCGGCACCTCGGCCACACGGCGCCGGTCTGGCCCGTGGATGAAGCCGCCTGGCGTGGTGCCGCACTTCTTGAAGATCTCGGCGTAGTCGGCCCGGATCGAGGCCATCTCCGCCGCGGAGATCGGGGCGTTGTGCAGCGGTGCGCACCAGTTGGGTCGGCGCTGGAAGACGGTGAGTTGGCCCACCCTGTCGGCGATCGAAGCGATCAACTGCACGCCGGTGGCTCCGGTGCCGATCACGGCCACCCGCTTGCCGGCCAGTTCCACCGGCTCCTTGGGCCAGTGGTAGGTGTGGAAAGAAGGGCCGCGGAAGCTGTCCATGCCCGCCAGGCGCGGCATCGTCGGTGCCGACAGCAGCCCGATGGCGGTCAGCAGGAAGCGGCAAGTCAGGGTGCGGCCGTCGGCGAGTTCGAGCGTCCAGATGTGCTGCTCGTCGTCCCAGACGGCGCGCTTCAGGTCGCAGCCGAACTGGACGTGCTTGCGCAGACCGAACTTGTCGACCACGTGGTTCACATAGCGCAGGTTCTCGGGCTGCGGCGAGAAGTGTTCGGTCCAGTCCCACTCGGCCAGCAGTTCCTTCGAGAACGAGTAGCCGTAGGTGTAGCTCTCAGAGTCGAAACGGCAGCCGGGGTAGCGGTTCCAGTACCACGTGCCACCGACGTCGTCGCCGCGCTCCAGCACCGTGACGTCGGCGCCCATTCGCAGCAACCTATGCAGCTGGTACAGGCCGCACATGCCGGCGCCGATGATGACGAACTGGCGTTCTGGGGCCTGCGCCCGGGGCCCCGCGGTTGGCTCTGCTTTGACCAAGACTCATCTCCGTACTCTTCAGGCCGAGTCGGGGAGGCCACCCCGCTCGGCACTCCGCCCCGATGACAAAACCAAACGTTTGTTCGATATGATGCCTGAAAGCAAGCCACCATGGGCTCGCAGATAGACTCTTCCAGCCATCGACCAAAGGCCTCCGCATGTGCAGCATCGAGTCCTTGTTCCAGAACAATCGCGCCTGGTCGGCCCGTTGCGTGGCGGAGGATCCAGGCTATTTCCGGCGGCTTGCCCAGCAGCAGGCGCCGCGTTACCTGTGGATTGGCTGCTCCGACAGCCGCGTTCCGGCCAACGAGATCCTGGGGCTTCGACCGGGCGAGGTCTTCGTGCACCGCAACGTCGGCAACCTGGTGGTGCACTCCGACCTCAATTGTCTTACCGCGCTGCAATACGCCGTCGAGGTCTTGAAAGTCGAGCATGTGCTCGTGGTCGGGCACTACGGCTGCGGTGGGGTGCAGGCGGTGGTCGAGCAGCGCCGCACGGGCCTGGCCGAGAACTGGCTGCGGCACCTGGAGGACGTCGCACGCAAACACGCCGATCGACTGGACGACATCGGCGATCGTGGCCATCGGGCTTCACGCCTGTGCGAGCTCAACGTGATCGAACAGGTCAGCAACGTGTGCCGCACGACAACGGTGAGACGGGCATGGGAACGCGGCCAGCGCGTCGAGGTGCATGGGCTCGTCTACGGCCTCAGCGATGGTCTACTGCGTCGTGTAGGAGAGAGCATCTTCAGCGAAGCAAGCTGCGAGCCGGGTTACGTTGAGGCGTTGGCTGTCTTGACCGTTCCCTGAGTCCGCGGCGGCCGTGGGGTCCTGCCGTAGCGCCCCAGGCGTTGGCGTTGCAGGCGACAACCCAAGGGCCGGTGCGTCGAACCGGCAATCGCATCCGCCTAATGCGACTCGGAGTCTGCGGCGGACGTCGTCGAGTCCATGCATTCGCGCACCAACGCCATCAGACGACGGACGTGCACCAGCAAGCCCAGGGAACGCCGATACGCAAGGCCGGCGGCAACGGACCAGATTGAACCGCCCCGGCTTTCGAGGAGGCTCCTTCGATTGAGAATGGAGCCAAGATGAGGAAGTCCCCGAAGTTTTCCCCCGAGGTAATCGAGCGCGCAGTGCGCATGGTCTTCGACGCCAAGGACCAGTACCCGTCGCAGTGGGCGGCGATCGAGTCGATCGCCGGCAAGATCGGCTGCACGGCCGAGACGCTGCGCAAGTGGGTTCGTCAAGGCGAGCGCGACAGCGGCGTGCGGCCAGGCGCGACGACGGCCGAGCAGCAGCGGATCAAGGAGCTCGAACGGGAAGTGCGCGAGCTGCGCAAGACCAACGAGATCCTGAAGCTGGCCAGCGCCTATTTCGCCCAGGCGGAGCTCGACCGCCACCACAAAAAGTGAACGCCTTCATCGACGAGCATCGCGCTCGGCTGGGGGTCGAGCCGATCTGCACAGCGCTGCAGTTCGCCCCGTCGGCGTATCGGCGTCACGCGGCCAGGCAGCGCGATCCAGCGCTGCTGCCAGCGCGGGCGCAACGCGACGCCGAGTTGGTTCCACAGGTGCAGCGCGTGTACGACGCGAACTTGAGGGTCTACGGCGCTGACAAGGTCTGGCGGCAACTCCTGCGCGAAGGCGTGGCGGCGGCGCGCTGCACGGTCGAGCGGCTGATGCGCCGACTCGGGCTGCAAGGCGTGCGCCGCGGCAAGGGTGTTCGCACCACGGTGTCCGACGCCAAGGCGGCGTGCCCGCTGGACCGCGTCAACCGGCACTTCAAGGCACAGCGGCCGAACCAGCTGTGGGTGGCGGACTTCACCTACGTCTCGACCTGGCAGGGCTTCGTGTACGTGGCCTTCGTGGTCGACGTCTTCGCGCGGCGCATCGTGGGCTGGAGGGTCAGCAGTTCCATGCAGACCGACTTCGTGCTGGACGCCCTGGAGCAGGCGTTGTATGCGCGGCGCGTCGAGCGAGACGGCGACCTGGTGCATCACAGCGATCGCGGCAGTCAGTACGTCTCGATCCGTTACAGCGAGCGCCTAGCCGAGGCCGGCATCGAGCCCTCGGTGGGCAGCACCGGCGACAGCTACGACAACGCCCTGGCCGAGACGATCAACGGCCTGTACAAGGCCGAGATCATCCACCGGCGCGGACCGTGGAAGACGCGCGAGGCGGTCGAATTGGCGACGCTGGAGTGGGTCTCGTGGTTCAACCACCATCGCCTGCTCGAACCCATCGGCTACATCCCGCCGGCCGAAGCCGAGGCAAACTACTGGCGCGAGCAGGCCAAGGCATCCACCACCAAGCCTGCTTCGTCGGCAGCGCCGCAGGAGGGTTGAACCATGAATACATGGCCCAACCGGCGGGCCTCCGGCGGCCCCTGCGGGGGGCTGGAAGAGAGAAAGCCTGAACCCAAAGACCGTCAGACCATACCGGTCTGACTCAAGCCAACAGGCCTCCTCGAATCCCGGTGCGGTTCAGATCTCCTCGCCGATGTCCAGCGGCACGATCCCGCGCGCGGCAGCTTCGTCCTTGCAGTCCGAAGAAATCAGCGCGATGTCGTCACCCAGCCGTATGGCCGTCAGCATGGCAGCGAGCGCCGTGAAGCGCATGGCGTAGCTGGGTGGGGGCAGTCCCCGGGCCACGAGGAATCGCGCGAGTGCGTCGGTGCCCTTCACCTCGTGCGTGAATGCGAGCCAGCCGTAGGCGGCTATGTCGCCCGCGGCGACCGACCGGTTCGCAAGCAGTGGATGGTCTTGCCGAATGGGCGAGCGCCTTGCTGGTGTGGATCGGATCCACCGCGATCTCGTCATCTGCCGTCACGCCTTCGATCGAACCGACGACCAAGTCGATCTCGCCGTCGGCGAGCTTTAGTGTAGTCGGCGACACCGGTTGTCAGCAGTGTGATAGAAGGCGAAACGGAGTGCATGGCCATAGTCAGGAAAGACACGGCGGTGTGGTAAATGGTGACGCTGCAGCGCCGCCCCCCGTGTTGTGAGCAGGAACGTTGGCCATGGCCCAGACCTCGACGGCGAACAACCCGATCTGGCGACGTTGTATGCTCGCGAAAACGTACGCGTTAGAAGCTCGTCTTGGCAGACCGCAGGCGCACACCGCTCCTGTAGGACTTTGCGCTGGCCGCCCGCGTGACACGTGGCGCGATCGATGGGCAATTCGTGGACAGGATCAGCACGTTCGACACGGCGAAGGATGGCCTGTTCCGGCTTGGTCGCGTGCCATCGGCGCCCACTTCAAACCCTTGCACTCCTGGGCCGCGACCCGCACGTCGGCATTCTCGCGATGAGCACCACGCTGCGCCGGCGCCTGAAGAGCGAGCGGCCGCGTCAATTGCTCGAGGCAGCACTCGAGGTTTTCGTCGACAAGGGCTTTGCCGCAGCCCGCGTGGACGATGTGGCGACCCACGCAGGCGTGTCCAAAGGCACCCTCTACCTGTACTACCCCGGCAAGGATGCGCTGCTGAAGGCGGTGATCGCGCACTACCTCGGAAATGCGATCGCCGTCGGCGCGGAAGAGTTCGGGCGCCATGACGGCCCTGCGGCCGAGGTGCTGTGCAACTCGATGGCGCGCTGGTGGTGGACGATCTTCGACAGCCCCGCCTCGGCGGTGTTCATGCTCGTCGTGTCCGAACTGCGCCATTTCCCGGAGATCGCCGAGTTCTACGTCCACGAGGTGGTGGAACCCGGCCAGCGCCTGATCGGCGACCTGCTTCGGCGCGGCATCGAGCGAGGCGAGTTCCGCGACGTGGACGTCAACGAAACCGTGTATTCGCTGGTGCTGCCGATGGTGATGCTGTGCCTGCACAAGCACTCGCTGGGCGCATGTGTGACGGACCTGCCGGGGGTGGAGCCGCATGCGTTCATCCGCCATCATTTCGAGTCCGCGGCGCGTGCGCTGATGCCGGTTCCGGCGGGCCCGTCGGCGGCGCAGGTGCCGCCGGTTCAGGTGCGCTGAAGGGTGCTTCTGCTTCCTGGAGATGGCGGCGCCGTCCTGTCGCAAAGTGCAAGGCAAAGGAGGCGCGCCGCTGCGACCCTTGCCCGGCGCGTGGGCTGCGGGTCAGCCGGGGCGGGCAACCGTGGTGCGTGAGCACGTCCAGTGGGTCACGACGTGGTATCCGTGCGGATCCCACCCTCTACCATGGCCGCCACCGGCGGGGGCCCAAGGTGCGACGGCTGTCGCGCTGGATTCAACGGATTTCAGGTGTCGTCACTGCCCGCCAGCGCCCGCTTCGCTGAATCGTCATGCATCGAAACCAGCAGGCTGCACGGCAGATGATCCAGCAGATGGTGCCCGACCGATCCGCGCCACCAGCGCTCCAACGTCGATCGCCGGTGATGTCCGATGACCACCAGGTCCGCCCCGGTCTCTTGCGCGAAGGCGCCGATGGCCTGGCTCGGATCCACCCAGGTCTTCAACGTGCCGGTTGCCTGCACGCCGGCCTGGCGCAATCGTGAGACGCCTTCTTCGAGAATGCCGTTGTAGTGCGCCTGATCACTGTCCAGCAAGCCTTCGGGTATGTATCCAGAGGCAATGGCCATCGAGTTCATCGGTGGAAGAACGGCCAGCAGATGACAGCGAGCGTTGAATCGGGTCGCCAGGGCAATGCCGTCGGCCAACGCGTCGCGGCACTCGGTGCTGCCGTCATAGGTCAAGACGATGGTTTGAAACATGGATGTTCTCCTTGGGAAGCCTGAACACCAGCACTCTTTGCTTGGCGCGAGGCAGGAGGTCGCGCCCTTCGGCGTGTGACCTTCTGAGTCCGGGGACTGCGCGCGTGGAAGCGGGCCATGTCACTCCGCGGCGGCAGGAGTCTGCTGCATGCCGGCAGGCGACGCCGGCCGCAGCAGCAGGATCAAGGGCAGCGCGGCCAGCGCGACCCACGTCATCAGCCTGAAGTCCTGCAGGTAGGCCAGGGTCGCGGCCTGCCGCGTGACCGCGGCATTGAGCGCCACCAGGCCTTGCGGTGTGGACAGGTCGTAGACCCCCGCTTCGACGGCCTGCTTCAGCGCCATGCTGAATGGTTGAATGAACTCGGAGAACGCCTCATGGTTGGCTTGCGTGTTGCGGGCCAGTTGGGTGACGACGACGGAGATGCCGATGCTGCTGCCAATGTTGCGCATAAGGCTGAACAGCGCCGCGCCTTCATTGCGGAAGCGGGGCGCCAGCGTCGAGAAGGTGATGGTCGACAGCGGCACGAACATGAAACCCAGGCCCAGGCCCTGCACGATGCCTGTGCGGATGAAGGTCGGGCCCGTGGTGTCGGTCGTGAACTGCGTCATCTCCCACATCGACAGGCTGGTCAGCAGCAGGCCGAGCGCGACCTGGTAGCGTGCGTCGACCTTGCCGGACAGGCGCCCCACCGTGATCATGGCCAACATGGTGCCGATGCCACGCGGCGCCAGCAGGACGCCAACGTCGATGACCGGGTAGCCCATCAGGTTCTGCATGAAGGGCGGCAGCAGTGCCATCGTCGCCAGCAGGATCACGCCGACGATGAAGATGCACACCAGCCCGACGCTGAAGTTGCGGTCCCTGAACAGGGCTGGCTCGATGAACGGATGCTCGTGGGTAAAGATGTGCGCCACGAACATGTACAGCGCCACGCCTGCGAGCAGCGCCTCGATCATGATCTCGGTGTTGCTGAACCAGTCGAGCGATTCACCCCGGTCCAGCATCATCTGCAATGCCCCGATGGCCAAGCTGAGCAGCGCGAAGCCGAACAGATCGAAGCGCCGGGCACGATCAATCGGCGTCTCATGCACAAACGCCGCCAGCCCGAACCAGGCGAGCAGGCCGAACGGCAGGTTGATGTAGAAGACCCAGCGCCAGTTGTAGTACTCGGTCAGCCAGCCACCGAGCGACGGCCCGAGGATGGGCCCGACCATTACGCCCACGCCCCACATCGCCATGGCCGACCCGTGCCGGTCGCGCGGGTAAGTGTCCAGGAGCACCGCCTGCGACAGCGGCACCAGGCTCGCGCCGAACACGCCCTGCAACAGGCGGAACAGCACGATCTGCGTCAGGGTTTGTGCGGCGCCGCACAGCATCGACGCGAGCGTGAAACCGACCACCGCCCACATGAACAATCGCTTGCGGCCGATGCGTGCCGCCAGGAAGCCCGTCAGCGGCATGCAGATGGCCGCGGCCACGATGTAGGAAGTGAGCACCCAGGAGATCTGGTCCTGAGTCGCTCCCATCGAACCCTGCATGTGCGGCAACGCGACGTTCGCGATCGTCGTGTCCAACGCCTGCATGATGGTCGCCAGCATCACGGAGACCGTGACGAGCGCGCGATTCGGGGCTTGTGGCAGTGCCATGGCAGGTGCCATTGCCTCAGAGCGACATCCCCAGCAGACGCCGGCGATGCCCGGTGTCCACCTCTACCGTGGTGCTCAGGCCCGTTCGCAGTTGGGACAGTTCGCTGCCCGGATCGATCTTGATGCGCACCGACACCCGCTGCGCGATCTTGACCCAGTTGCCAGTGGCGTTCTGCGCCGGGATGACCGAGAACTCGGCGCCCGTCGCCGGGCTCAGGCTGTCCACAACACCCTTCCAGGCCTGATTGGGATAGGTGTCAATGTGGATCGTGACTGGCTGGCCGACGCGGACGTGGGTCAGGTCGGTCTCGGTGAAGTTCGCCTCGATCCATTGATTCCCGCTGGCCACCAGCGCCATCGCCGTGCTGCCCGCCGCGACGTACTGTCCCGGCTTGGGGGGCTTGCTCGCGACACCGGGCATGATGGCACGCACTTCCACGCGCGCCAGGTCGAGTTGGGCCTGCTCCAGTTCGGCCTGCGCAGCGCGGTAGCTGGGATGGCGCTCGACGGGGACATCGACGCCGCCGCCCAGTGCGGCGGCGATCCGCGACAGATCCTGTTCCATCGCGGTGATCTGCTGGCCGGCCAGGTCGGTGGTTTGCCGGGCATCGTCGAACCGGGACGCCGACACGAAGTTGCGGGCCACCAGATCGGCCTGCCGTTGCTGCTCCTTCTGCGCGAAGCTCAGCTTGGTGCGCGCGACGGTGATCTCGGCCTGCTTCGCACGGTAGCTCGCGCGCATTGCAGCGAGATCGGTACGCACCTGGGCCAGCTTGGCCTCGGCCCGGGCCACCGTCACCTTGAAGGGTGCCGGATCGATTCGGAACAGAACCTGGCCGGCGGTCACGGGCTGGTTCTCCTCGACCAGCACCTCCTTGATCGTGCCGGAGACCTCGGCGCTGATGGGCACCTTGTCGGCCTTCACGTAGGCGTTGTCGGTTTCGACGTAGCGGCCGCCCCTGAGGTACACGAGACCGGCAGCCAGCAACACGCACAGCGGGACGACCAGGAGCAGGATGACCCGCTTGATCCGGATCCGCGGGCGCGGCAAAGGAGCAGGTGCGGGAGAGGGTTCGGTGGGCTGGGAGTCGCTCATGCAGGAGACCGGATGGGTAAGGCGTCGGCAATGGGGCCGCTCAGGAAGCCGCCAGGTTCTTGCGCATCCGGTGCAACGCGGACGTGACGAGCGCCGCCTCTGCTTGCCCGATGCCTCGCAGCGACTGCTTGCGGATGACGGATGCAACGCGCTCGATTGTGACCAGGTGTGGCCCTGATGCCGGGGTCAGGACGATCCGGTACGCGCGTCCGTCCTTCGGGTCCGCCCGTCGCTCGACCAGCCCCAACTGCTGCAACTGATCGATGAGTCTTGCCAGTGTGATCGGCTGAACTTCGAGCAACTCTGCCAACTCGACTTGGCGCATTCCCTCGTGGCGAGCCACGTACAGCAGAGCTCGCGCCTGTGCCAGCGTGAGCCCGCTGCCTTCGAGGTGAAGCGCGAAGGCGCTGCGCATGCGGCGTGCGAGGTCTGCGACCAGAAAGCCCAGGCTGTCCTGGGGCAGTCCTTTCGACATCCTGGTTTCTCCCCAACAATAGTAAGCGGTACTCATTATATTGAAGCGCTTGCACGGCCCTGTGTGGTTCAAGAACACAGCGGCTTCGGTAACATGACTGGCACTTGGATCGATCTGTCGGCAGTCGCGCAGGCCGGGCTGTGCTGTCGTTCTTCTGGACGATCTCCAGCGTCAGCCGCCGATAGAGCGGTAACCTGGCCCGCAGCACCCTGTCACGCGCTGGCCGTACCCGTTGACAGAGGTCAAGGATCGAGCCAGCGGTACGGTCAGACTGAAGTTCACACGAACTCGAGGATCCACCCCAGTGAACCTGCCGCCACGCTGGCGAAGCCTGCTGCCCTATGTGATCGCGGCCGTGATCGGCATCGGCGTTGTCGTGGCCTGGCGCTGGGCGGCGCCCGACGGGCTGCCCGAAGGCATTGCGGGAGGCAACGGGCGGATCGAGGCCACGACCATCGACGTGGCCGCCAAGACGGGCGGGCGTGTGCTGGCCGTGCGCGTGCGAGAGGGCGACTTCGTGTCCGCCGGCGACGAGCTCGCCCGCATGGACACCCAATCGCTGGAGGCGCAGTTGCGCGGCGCCCAGGCCCAGCAGCGCCAGGCGAGGACCGCACGCGCGACGCTGACGGCCCTGGTGCGGCAGCGCGAGCAGGCCGTGACGACCGTCGCATCCCTGGTCGCGCAGCGTGAGGCTGAGGCCGCCCTGGCGGAGAAGGAGCTGCGCCGCACGTCGGAACTCGTGTCGCAGAACTTCATATCGCCCCAGCAGCTCGACGCCGCCAACGCGCGCGTGCAGGCCAGCCGCGCCGCGCTGAGCGCCGCCAAGTCGCAGCGCATCGAGGCCGAATCGGCGGTGCTCACCGCCCGCTCGCAGATCGTCGAGTCCGAGGGTCACGCGGGGAGCCGTCTACTGGCACTTCGACGACAAGGTGGACCTGTTCAACGCGATGATGGATCGCGCCATCCTGCCCTTCGAGCAGCATTGGCTGGTGTCCAGCCCGGATGATGCGGCCGACCCATTGGGCAGGCTGCGTGAGGTTCTGTGCGACATCCTGCGCCAGACCGCCACCGATGCGCGCTTGCAGCGCGTGCTGGCGATCTCGACGCAGAAGGTCGAGTATGTCGGCGAGCTCGACGGCATCCGCGAACGCCACCTGCGGGTGCGCGATCAGGCGCTACGACGCATCGACGGCTTGTTGCGCCTGGCGTCCCGAGCGGGGCAGCTCGCGCCGGGTGTTGCGCCCACGGGCGCAGCGCGTGCCCTGCACGCGCTGGTCGATGGCCTCATCTCCAACTGGATGCTCGATCGAGACGCCTTCGATCTGCGCCGTGTCGGCCACAGGGCCGTCGAGCAACTGCTGGCCGGGCTCAGCGGCCGAGCTTGGCCTGCAATTCGGCGACCGCTTCGGGATTGACCAGCGACGACAGGTCGCCCGGAATGTCGCCCCGGAACACGGAGCGCACCACGCGGCGCATGATCTTCATGTTGCGCGTCTTCGGCAGGTCGCTCACCAGCAGCACATGGCGCGGCCGGTACGACGTGCCCATTCCGTGCACCACGGCGGCCGACAGTTCCTGTTCCAGCGCCGCGTCCGTGGCCACACCCGGCATCGGCACGCAGACGCAGACGATGGCCGAGCCCTTGAGCTCGTCAGGCACGCCGATCACGGCGGCTTCCGATACCTTGCCGGTACCGGTGAGGAGGGTCTCGATTTCCGACGGCCCGGTTCGTTTGCCGGAGACCTTGATCGTGTCATCGCTGCGTCCGAGGATGTAGACCAGCCCGTCTTCGTCGCGCATCGCGAAGTCACCATGCACCCAGATGCCCGGGAGGGTGCGCCAGTAGCTGTCGAGGTAGCGCTCGTCGTCGCGCCAGAGGCTCTTGGTGAAGCCGATGTTGGGATTGCGCAGCACCAGTTCACCGACCTGGCCGGCCGGTACCGGCCTGCCGGTGTCGTCGACGATGTCCACGCCGACCCCCAGGCCGCCCATGCCGAAGGAGCCCGGACGCAACGGATGGTGAACGGTGCCGGTGAAATTGCAGCCGCCGACTTCGGTGCCGCCGACGATGTTCAGGAAAGGCAGCTTCTTCTTGCACACATGCTCGAAGAACCAGCGCCAGGGCGCTTCGGTCCAGGCTTCGCCGCCGGACACCGTGACGCGCAGCGCCGACAGGTCGAAACCCTCGACCTCGGCGTCGCCGTAGCGCATCAGGCCGCGGATGAGCGTTGGCGCCACGCCCAGATAGGTGACCTTGTGGTCCTGCAGCAGGCGCCAGAATCGGCCCGTGTCAGGAAAGTCGGGTGTGCCTTCGGCGACGAGCAGGCTGCCGCCGAAGTAGCTCGGGATGCAGGCGCACATGGCGCCGACCATCCAGCCCATGTCGCTCATGAAGAAGAAGCGGTCGCTGGCCTTGAAGTCGGCGCAGATGTGTATGTCGCGCGTGACCATCGAGCCCAGGAAGCTCACATGCGTCCAGACGCAGCCCTTGGGTTTGCCGGTGGTGCCGGACGTGTAGAGCAGCACGGCGGCATCGTCGGCCTGCATCTCGGCGGTAGGCAGCTCGCTGGCCTGCCTGGCAACTGCCGCCGCCCAGTCATGATCGCGGTCGGGCGTCATTGGGCACGCCAATGCATCGCCGAGGTGGCGCAGCACCAGCACGTGCTCGACGCTCGGCGTGCTCTGCAGGGCTTCGTCGAGCACCGCTTTCATCGAGCCGGGGGTGCCGCGCCGCCAGGTGCCGTCGACGGTCAGCACCACCTTGGCCTCGCCATCGTTGAGCCGCGCCACCAGCGGCTGCGGCCCAAAGCCCGAGAACAGCGGCATCACGACGGCGCCGACCTTCATCACCGCGAAGAAGGCGATGAAGGTCTCCGGCAGGTTGGGCATGTACAGGCCGACGCGGTCGCCGCGCTGCACGCCCAGGGCTTGCAAGGCGCCGGCCAGACGGCAGACCTCGGCGTCGAAGTCGCGGTAGGTCAGGTTGCGCTGGGCGCGTCGGTCTTCGCCTTCCCAGACCAGAAACGGGCGCTCCCAGGCCGGCGTATCGCGATGGCGGTCGATGCAGTTGAGCACGACGTTGGTCGTGCCCCCAACGCACCAGCGGGCCCATTCGATGCCGCGCGAGGTGTCGAGCATCTGCTGTGGTGGCTCGTAAAAGCGGAAGTCGCAGAACTCGAACACCTGCTGCATCAGCCAGGCCGGGTCGGCGTCGGCGTGCCGGGACAGCGCCGCCAGGTCGGGCTCGCCGGTCTTGCGGATGAAGGCAGTGAGGTTGGAGTTCGCCACGATCTCGGGTGTAGGCACCCAATCGAACGGCCGTTTGGTAGGATTCATGATTCGAGATTAGCCCAAGCCTCGGGCGTCGTCCAGTGCTGGCCGCCCGCCGGCATGGCGGGCCGACAACCGCAGCCACACTGAAGAGAGGGTTCGCCCATGCATGTTGACGAAGCCATCCGCAGCCGCAAATCGGTCCGGCGGTTCTTGTCCACACCGGTGCCTGCCGCGGTGGTGAGCCACATCCTGGAAGTGGCTGCGCGGGCCCCCAGCGGCAACAACGTGCAGCCCTGGCGCGTATACGTGCTGGCGGGCGAAGCGCGCGAGCGCCTGTGTGCCGACATCGTCAAGGCGGCCCAGGAAGACCCCGACCGACACCAGCCCGAATACGCCTACTACCCGACAAGTTGGTTCGATCCCTACCTGGATCGCCGCCGCCGGTGTGGTTTTGGCCTCTACGCCACGCTGGGCATCGCGCGCGACGACCAGGCCGCGCGCGAGCGCCAGATGCTGCGCAATTACACCTTCTTCGACGCCCCGGTGGGCCTGCTCGTCACGTTGGACCGGCGGCTGAATACCGGCAGCTTCATGGACGTGGGCATGTTCATCCAGAACGTGATGGTGGCGGCGCGCGCCCAGGGCCTGCACACCTGCGCCCAGGCCGCTTTCGCCTGGTTCCACAAGGTAGCGCGCCAGCACCTGCCGATGGGCGACAACGAGATCTTGCTGTGCGGCATCGCGCTCGGGCAAGAGGACCTGCAGGCCCCGGAGAACGCCTTCATCACCGAGCGCGCGGCGCTCGCGGAGTTTGTCAGTTTTCATGGCATGGAAGGGTGCCCCGACCGCTCGGCACGTTGACGGCGCCCGAAAGGTTCACCTCGGTGACGCCACCGCGCAAGACGCTCCTCATCGTCTACCACACGACCACCGGCGGCACGCTGCAGATGGCGCGCGCCGCCGCCGACGGCGCCGGCCGCGAGCCGGCGATTGACGTCCGCCTGCTGCATGCGGCGCAGGCCGGCCCCGAAGACGTGCTGGCCGCTGACGGCATGATCTTCGCCACGCCCGAGAACTTGGCCGCCATGTCCGGGCTGATGAAGGACTTTTTCGACCGCAGCTACTACGCCGTGCTCGACCGCGTCAACGGCCGCCCCTACGCCTGCCTGGTCTGCGCCGGCAGCGACGGCCGTAACGCAGCGCGCCAGATCGAGCGCATCTGCACCGGCTGGCGGTTGCGGCTCGTTGCCGATGCGCTGATCGTCTGCACCCACGCCCAGACGCCGGAAGACATCCTGCGGGAGAAACGCATCGATCCGCCGGATGTGGGGCGTTGCGCGGCCTTGGGGGCTGCCTTTGGGGCCGGCCTGGCCATGGGCATCTACTGACGGCGGCAGGCGCTGGGCCCCCGATCAAATTGCCTAACTGTTGGCAGTGAGCTGCCCGCCGTTTTTCGCCTTCCAAAGGCCGATGGTTAGCATCGATACCTGAAGGAAGCGAAGTGAAGAAGATCCCGAAGCAGGAGTACACGGCCGAGTTCAAGGAGCAGGCCGTCAAGCACGCGCAGGCGGTGGGCATCGTGGTGGCCGCCAAGGAGCTGGGCTTGGTCGAGCAGACGCTGCGCAACTGGGTGAAGGCGTCGGCAGCTGGGAAGCTGACGGCACCCGGATCGAAGCCGGTGACGCCCGAGCAGATGGAGCTGTCCAGGCTGCGCGCGGAGAACGCGCGGCTGAAGATGCACGTCGACATCCTAAAAAAAGCGACGGCGTACTTTGCGAAGGATGCGCTGTGAAGTACGCCTGGATCGACGCGCAGCGCCGCGACTACCCCCTGCCCGGCATGTGCGAGGTGCTGGCCGTCAGCATCAGCGGCTACCGCGCCTGGCGTCGAGGCGGCAAGCCCGACCGCACCCGGTTGACGGACCCGCAGGCCGTAGCCCTGATGAAGAGCATCCATGCCGAGGTGAAGGCCGCCTACGGCTCGCGGCGCATGCACCGCGAGCTGCACGGTCGCGGTCATCGGATCGGCCTGCGCCGTGTGGAGCGACTGATGCGCGAGCACGGCATCCGGGCACGGCACAAGCGGCGCTTCAAGGCGACGACGGACTCCAAGCACTCGATGCCGGTGGCGCCCAACCTGCTGGCGCGCAACTTCACGCCAGAGGCGCCGAACCGGGTGTGGACAGGCGATATCACCTACATCCAGACCGGTGAAGGCTGGCTGTACCTGGCCATCGTGCTGGACCTGTTCAACCGCGAGGTTGTGGGCTGGTCGATCAAGCCGAGGATGACCGCCGACATCGTCACCGACGCGCTGACGATGGCGCGGTTCCGGCGCAAGCCGGGCAGCGGTGTGCTCTTCCACAGCGACCGCGGCAGCCAGTACGCCAGCCAGGCGATGACTGCCAAGCTCACCGAGTACGGCATGACCGCCTCGATGAGCCGCAAGGGCGACTGCTGGGACAACGCCCCCACCGAGAGCTTCTTCAACAGCCTGAAGAACGAGCGGGTGCACGGCACGACCTACGCGACGAGAGCCGACGCGCAGGCTGACCTGTTCGAGTACATCGAAGTCTTCTACAACCGGAGTCGCCGCCACTCCACGCTGGGCTACAGCTCGCCGGTTCGGTTCCTCGAGAACTGGATCAGCAAGCATGCTGCTCAGCACTCCATGGCGGCATAGGAACGGCTCGCTGGAAGACGAAATTCGACGGGCACCTCACAGTTTGCCCGCCTGATCGGGTTAATGGGTGGCCATCAGGGTCGATATGGTCCGGGTGGCACGCGGATCGGACGTCGATTCGCGCCAAGCCCCGCCGCAACCCCATCAAAGGAGCATTTCTCATGATCCAACTCAATCGACGCCACATGGTACTGACTGCCCTGCTGGCGATGTCACTGACTGCGAACGCTGCCGATCGGGCCACCAAGGAGGAGGCCAAGGAGATGGCCAGGAAGGCCGTCGTGCTCTTCAAGGAGAAGGGCAAGGACGCGTTTGCGGTGTTCAACGACAAGCAGGGGCCTTTCATCGACCGCGACCTTTATGTGTACGTTCTCGACGCCAGTGGCAACGTGTTGGCTCATGGCGCCAACGAAAGACTCGTTGGCAAGTCGCTGGCCCAATTGAAGGACGCCGACGGCAAAGCCTTCGTGCAGGAACTCATGGGTCACGTGACGGCAAACAAACCCGGCTGGGTGGACTACCGCTGGGTCAACCCCGTCAGCAAGGAGATCGAGGCCAAGACGTCCTATATCGAAGTCCAGGGTGGCTACGGTTTCGCGGTGGGCGCCTACAGCAAGTAAGGTTGCTGGAAACGATCAAGACGATACTGGAGACGGTGGCATGAAGATCGTTGCAGGAATGAGTGTCGCGCAGCGACTGGCAGTCGGATTCGGCTTGGTCGCGGCTTTGCTGGCAACGGTGTGCGCCGTCGGCATTGGCAACGCCTGGCAGTCGCAGCGGCTGATCGAAGAGACTCTCGGTCCGGCGCAGGCGAGGTTCAATGCTGCGGCCGAGCTGCTCAGCCAGGTCCAGCGGCAGGATGTCGCCATCCGAAACATCGGCCTGTTCTCGGATCCCGAGGCCATGCAGCGGCAGGCGGCGTTGATCAAGACACTTGACGGCCAAGTCCTGGGTACCCTGCAGCAGTTGGCCGCCTCCGCAGTCGATCCACAGGACCGCGGCGACATCGAGACGGTCCAGCTCATCGCCGAGCAGACTGCACCGCACTATGCGAAGGCCATCGCCTTGGCACTGGCGTTTCAGCCTGAGGATGCCGTCAAGGTGCTGACCTCGCACATCGAAGCCCCGTCGGCACAGCGCGCGTCGGTGCTGACGCGCTTCGCCGAGCGCCAACGCGCTCACGTCCAGGAGGCGGCCGCGAGCATTGCAGATTCGGGACGTACCGCACGCCTGCTGATTGCCGCGACCGGCGTCGTGGGGCTCATCGCGGCGGTGATCTGTGGCTGGTTGGTGACACGCTCGGTGAGCGTACCCCTGGTGGCAGCCGTGCGTCTGGCAGACCGCGTCGCGGCGGGAGACCTGAGTCGAGATGGCTTGCGCCAAAGCGACCAGGTGGCCAGCCGGTCCGATGAGATCGGCCGCTTGCTGGCCTCTCTCGATCGGATGGGCGACGGCCTGCGCGGCAGCATCGGGTCGATTCGAGAATCATCCAGCTCTATCCTGGTGGCCTCCAGCGAAATCGCTGCTGGCAACCAGGATCTCTCGGCCCGCACGGAACAACAAGCGGCGTCGCTGCAGCACACGGTAGCCACGCTGCAGCAGCTGTCGGCCAGCGTCAACCAGAATGCCGCCTCTTCGCGCGAGGCAGCCGGCGTGGCGGACCAAGCGACCGCCGCAGCGGCAGACGGAGGGCGGCGGCTGCAGAAGATGGTAGCGACGATGGCGGAGATCACGGCATCGTCTCGCAAGATGGCGGACATCGTCGGCGTCATCGACGGCATCGCCTTTCAGACCAACATTCTGGCGCTCAACGCAAGCGTCGAGGCCGCGCGCGCCGGCGAGCAGGGGCGCGGCTTCTCGGTCGTCGCCTCGGAGGTGCGATCGCTGGCGCAGCGTTCGACCGTTGCGGCAGCCGAGATCAAGGCGCTGATCGCCGCCAATGTGGAGGCCGTCACTTCGGGTGCGCGGGTCGCCGACGAGACTCAGGGCGCCATGTCGGCCATTGTCAGGTCCAGCCAGCGCCTGTCTGAACTGCTCGGCGAGATCAGCGCATCAACGCACCAGCAGGCCAGTGGTGTGCACGGAGCCAGCGAGGCCGCAGCGAAGATCGATGAGGCCGTACAACGCAATGCTGCTTTGGTGGAGCAGTCTGCTGCCGCGGCCGAGAGCCTGCGCGAGCAGACTCACAGCCTCAATCAGGTGGTCGCCATGTTCAGGCTGGACCAGGAAACGCAAGCCGCCTGAGCCGCCGGTTCATGCTAGAAGCGGAAGATGCCGTAGTGAGGCTCGCCGATCGGCGCGTGGGACGCTGCCGACAGCGCCATGCCCAGCGCGTTGCGCGTGTCGGTCGGCGCCAGCAAGCCGTCGTCCCATAGGCGCGACGTGGCGAAGTAGGCGTTGGATTCGCGCTCGGCCTTCTCGTACACGCGGTCCCTCAGAACCTTCATCGCGGCCTCGTCGGGGACGTGCCCCTGGCGCCGCAGCTGCGCGATCTTGACATCGGCCAGGGTGTTGGCGGCCTGCTCGGGCCCCATCACGCCCATGTGGATGTTGGGCCAGGCCCAGATGAAGCGCGGGTCCCAGGCACGGCCACACATGCCGTAATAGCCCGCGCCGAAGGCCGCACTGGTGATCACGGTGAACTTGGGCACCTCGCTGCCGGCCTGCGCCATCAGCATCTTGGCGCCGTCCTTGGTGATGCCTTCCATCTCGTAGCTGCGGCCGATCATGTAGCCGGTGGTGTTCTGCAGAAACACCAGCGGCGTGCGATTCTGGTTACACAGCGCGATGAAGTGCGCCGCCTTCTTGGAGCTGTCGGAGAAGAGCACGCCGTTGTTGGCCAGGATGCCGATGCGGTAGCCCCAGAGGTAGGCGTAGCCGCAGACCAGCGTCGTGCCATAGGCCGGCTGGTACTCGTGGAAGCGGCTGCCGTCGACCATGCGTGCAATCAGCTCGCGGTGGTCGAACTGCACCTTGTGGTCGGGGCTGACGATGCCGTGCATTTCGTCGGGGTCGTAGTAGGGCGCCTCGGGCTCGCGCTCGGGCACGAAGCTGCGCGTGGCGGGCCTGAACTGGGCGACGAGATCGCGGCAGATCTCGATCGCGTGGGCCTCGCTGTCGGCGGCGTAGTCCACCGTGCCCGAGACCTGGGTGTGCAGGTCGGCGCCGCCGATCTCGTCGGCTGTGTGTTCCTCGCCGGTGGCGGCCTTGACGAGAGGCGGGCCGCCGAGGAACACGCCGCCGGCACCGCGCACGATGATGCTGTAGTCGCACAGCGCCGGGATGTAGGCGCCGCCGGCGGTGCAGTGGCCGAAGACCATCGCGATCTGCGGCACATGGGCCTTGGACAGCAGGCACTGGTTGCGGAAGACGCGCCCGCCTTCGATGTAAACGCCCGACAGCTCTTCGAGGAAGGCGCCGGCGCTGTCGCACAGGTGCAGCACCGGCAGGCGGTTCTCCAGCGCGATGTCGAGCAGCCGCGTCAGCTTGCGCGGCGTCAGCGTGTACCAGGCGCCGCCCTTGATGCCGGAGTTGTCGCAGTGGATCAGCACCTCGCGACCGCTGACCACGCCCAGTCCGGTGATAACGTTCGCGCCCGGCACCTCGTCGTCGTACTGGCCGCAGGCGGCCAGTGACGAGAACTCGAGGAAAGGCGTGCCGGGGTCGAGCAGCAGGTCGAGCCGTTCGCGCGGCAGCAGCTTGTTCTGCGAACGCAGGCGCATCAGGTCGCGTGGCGGGCAGAGGTGGCGGGCGCGTTCCTGGCGGGCGCGGAAGTCGGCGACGATGGCGCTGATCGCGGCATGGTTGCGCTGGTAGGCCTCTGACGAGGTATCGACGCGGGATTCGATGCGCTTCATCGGTGTCGGCGGCGGCAGGTTCAGGCGTCTTCGAGGGTGATCAGCGCCGCCTTCAGCGCGAAACTGGCGCCGACCGGGTGGTGCACCGCCCTTACCCGCGCGTCGCGCGGGGCGGTCAGGGTGGTCTCGAGCTTCATGCTCTCGATGACCATCAACGCCTGGCCGGCATGCACCAGTTCACCCGCGGCCACGTGGACGGCGATGACCACGCCGGGCATGGGAGCACTGAGCAGGTTGGAGGCTCCGCCAGCCGTGTCGCCGGCGGCGCGAGACAACGTCTGCCGTTCGACCTGGACTGCGCCGAGGCCGTCGGCATGGACGAACACCGCGTCGGCCCCGGCGGCCAGGTGCACGGTCCGGGATCGGCCGTCGATGGTGATGCGGCAGCGCCCGTCGGGCAGGGCCTCGCGGCTGACGCTCAGGGTGCGCTGGCCGCGGCGCAACTGCACGCCGCCGTCGCCGCCGCGGACGGCCACCACATCGTGCGCGGTGCCATCGATCAGGTAGCGGGCATGCATGGGGCTTCAGTTCCTCCAGGCGCCCATGGCAGCGTGCATGGCCGGCACGGCGTGGACGCGCAGCATCAGCTCGCGGTCGGACAGCACGGCCGCAGCCAGCAGCAGGTCGATGTCGTCTTCGCTCGGAGTCGCGACCAGCTCGCCCGCGCAGCGCGCCAGCATGCCGGTGTCGGCTTGGCCGGCTGTGAACTCGGGATGCTGCAGCACGCGCGTCAAGTACGTGGCGTTGGTGGCGACGCCGAGCAGCACGGTGTCCTGCAGCGCGCGCACCGAACGCGCGATGGCCTGCGCGCGCGTCGCGCCGTGGCAGACGATCTTGGCGATCATCGGGTCGAAGGCGGCCGTGACCTCGCCGCCCTCGAGCACGCCGGCATCGACGCGCAGGCCCGGGCCGACCGGTGGCTTCCAGGTCAGGATGCGGCCTGTTGCAGGGCGGAAGTCGTGCGCCGGGTCCTCGGCATACAGCCGGCATTCGATGGCGTGGCCCTGCTGCGCGATGTCGGTCTGCACCAGGCCCAGGGGCTCGCCACGCGCCAGTCGCACCTGCTCGTGCACCAGATCCAGGCCGCACACGGCCTCCGTCACGGGGTGCTCGACCTGCAGCCGCGTGTTCATCTCCAGGAAAAAGAACTCGCCCCCGGCGCCGTAGATGAACTCGACCGTACCGGCGCCGAGGTAGCCGCAGGCGCGTGCGATGCCGGCCGCGGCCTCGCAGATCTGTCGCCGCTGCTCGGGCGTGAGGCCCGGCGACGGCGTTTCCTCGATGATCTTCTGGAAGCGCCGCTGCACCGAGCACTCGCGTTCCCAGACATGGACCACCTGGCCGTGGGCGTCGCCGAGCACCTGGACCTCGATGTGGCGCGGGCGCTCGACGTAGCGCTCGACGAACAGGCGGCCATCGCCGAAGTAGCGCTCGCCCTCGCGCCGCGCGGTGGCGATCTCGGCCTCGAGCAGCGTCAGGTCGCGCACGATGCGCATGCCCTTGCCGCCGCCGCCGGCCGAGGGCTTGATGAGCAGCGGTGTGCCCAGCGCGCGGGCACGCTCGACGAAGCTCGCCGGGTCGTCGTCCTCGATCGCGCTCGGTGCCACCGGAAAGCCACGCTCGGCGACGAAGCGGCGCGCGCGCACCTTGTCGCCCATCAGCTCGATGGTGTCGGCGCGCGGGCCGATGAAGGTGATGCCGGCGTCCTCGAGCGCGCGTGCAAAAGCCGCGTTCTCCGACAGGAATCCATAGCCGGGGTGGACCGCCTGGGCGCCGCTGCTCATCGCGGCCGCAACGAGCTGGGCGATGTCCAGGTAGGCCGCCACCGGCGTGCTGCCATGCAGTTCGACGGTTGCATCGGCCGCTAGCACCGCCGGGCTGGCGGCGTCCACCGCGTGGTGGGCGACCGCCACGCGCATCCCCATCGCCCTGAGCGTGCGCAGCACGCGCAAGGCAATCTCGCCGCGGTTGGCAATGAGAACGGTGTCGAACTGTCGCAGCGGCGGTGCTGCAGGTGCCCGCGTGCCGCCCACGTTCAGTCGACGACCGCAAGCGGTTCCGATACGCGGTCGAACTTGGAGGCTTTGGCGTCCGACTTCAGGATCAGCACGCTGCTCGGCGAGTGGCGCACCGTGGGCGAGAAGCTGATCGGTGAGGCCAGACCGTCGGTGCCGAAGTTCTTGGTCGTCTCGAGTTTTTCCACAACGCAGGCCCGCGTCAGCGTCTTGCCACAGCGGCGGATGGCGTCCTCCATCAGCAGGGCGCCCACATAGGCCGTGATCGAGTAGCGGTTCAGCATCTTGAGCTCGTCGGCCGAGAGGTGCTTCTGCGCCAGCCCCATGAACTTGGCCATGCCGGGCACGGCCAGGTCGGTCAGCGGCGGCACGTAGTCGGCGACGAAGTAGCCGTCGCCCGCGGCACCGGCCAGGGCCTGCACCGGCGTGAGATGCGCCGAGTGCACCGCCAGAATGGTCAGCGGCATCTGGTTCTTAGCCGCCTCCTTCATCAGCATCGAGTGCTCGGCGACGACGCCGCCTGACGCCAGGAAGGTGGCGCCTGCCTGCTTCAGGCTCAGCATCTCGGCCGAGAAGTCCTTGGTGCCGCGCTTGAAAGCAATCTCGGAGACGCTCTTCAGGCCCAGCGCCTTGACCGCCTTCTGGTAGCCACAACGCACGTCGGTGCCGAATTCGTCGTCCTGGTAGGCGATGGCGAACTTCTCCGCCTGCAGCTTGCGTGTCTTGACCAGGTGGATCATGGCCGTGCCCAGTTCCTGGCAGTAGGTCGGGCCGACGATGAACACCGTCTTGTTCGGCGGGTTGAAGTGCGAGGCGGCAACGGCCATCGCGTTGATGGTCGGGATCTTCTGCTCGTTGATGTAGGGCAGCATGGCCTGCAGCATCGCCGAGCCCGAGGTGCCGATCAGGCCGAAGACGTTCTCCGATTCGTTCAGGCGTTTCACACCCTGCAGCGCGCGCTGAGGCACGTAGCCGTCGTCGTCGAGTCGGATCTCGACCTTGCGCCCGTTGATGCCGCCGCGGCTGTTGACGTCCTCCTGCCACACCTTGAGTGCGGCCATGTGCGCCTTGCCCAGCAGGCTGGGCGGGCCGCTGACCGGCGTCACCGAGCCGAGCACGATCTGGCTGTCCGTGACGCCGGGCTCGGCCATCGCGACGCCCTGCACCAGGGTCAGGGCGAAGGCCGCGGCGATGGCGCGGGTTGTCTGCAGCGAAGAAATGTTCATAGGGCGCAAGTATGTGCAGTTGAATCGGGTGGATGCCTTGGGCTCACTTGCCGTCGAGAAACTCGGATGCACGCTCGAACTTGCCCGTGGCGGTATCGGCCTTGATCAGGATCGGCCGCGTACCGCTCTGGCGGACGTTGGGGCCGAAGGTCAGCGGGGCCATGATGCCGTCGCTGGTGAAGTTCTTGGTCTGTTCCAGCTTCTGCACCAGGCAGGCACGGGTCAGGTTGCGGCCGCACGCCTGCAGCGCCGACTCCAGCAACTGGGCCGCGACCATCGCCGTCAGCGAGTAGCGGTTCATCGCCTTCACCTCGTCGCCGCTGAGGTACTTGTAGGCCAGGGCATTGAGCCGGCCGATGCCCTGAATTTCGGTGTCGGTGATGGGCGGCACGTAGTCGGCCAGCAGCAGTCCTTCGGCGGCGCTGCCGGCCAGCGCGAGCACGGGGCCCAAGTGCGACGGGTGCGGTGCCAGCCGCACGACGTTCATGCCGTTCTTCTGGATCTCCTTGAGCATGGTCGCGGTCTCGGCAATGATGCCCCCTGTCAGCACGAAGGTGGCCCCGGCGCGTTGCACTGCCAGGACTTCGGCCGACAGGTCCTTGGCCCCTCGCTTGTAGGCCACAGCGATGGTGCTGCTCAGGCCGAGCGCCTTGAGCGCCGCGTCGTACCCGCACTTGACGTCGGCGCCGTAGTCGTCGTCCTGGTAGATGATGGCGAACTTGGCGCCCTGCAGTTTGCGCGAGGTGACCAGGTGCTTCATCACACCGTCGATCTCCTGACAGTAGGTGGCGCCGATGTTGAAGACGGTCTTGCGCGGCGGCGTGAAGTGCGCGCCGGCTACGGCGGCGAAGTTCAGCGCCGGGATCTGGTTCTCCTCGATGGTGGGCATCATCGCGAGCAGATGCGACGAACCGGAGGTGCCCAGCAAGGCGAACACCTTGTCGACGTCGATAAGCTTCTTCACCGCCTGCACCGAGCGCTGCGGCACATAGGCGTCTTCCTCGACACGCAGGTCGATCTTGCGACCGTGGATGCCACCGCGGGCGTTGACGTCCTTCTCCCAGACACGCAACGCGATCACGGCGGCCTTGCCGATCAGGCTGGGCGGGCCGGTCTGCGGCAGCACCGAGCCGATGACGATGCGATCTTCGAACACACCCGGGTCGGCGGCCATGGCCGATGCCGCGGCGGCGGCGAGAAGGCCAGTGCTGATCAGGGTGGTGCGGATGCAGCGAAGGGTCTGGTGCATGGTGGGTGTCCTCGGTGGGGCAGGGCGGCGGGTTGACGGGTCAGAACCTGAAGGGCCAGTGGGTCCAGTAGTGCTTGATGTCGCGCCAGCGGCCGATCAGGCCGTCAGGTTCGAAGCGCAGGAACAGCACGATGGCCAGTCCGTAGACGATGCCTTTGATCTCGAAGAAGGAGGTCGACGTCGCGCCCGACCCGAGGGCGCTGAACAGCAGCCCCAGGCCTTCGTTCAGGCCGAAGATGAAGACCGTGCCCAGCAAGGCGCCGGCTACCGAGCCGAGCCCGCCGACGATCAGCATCGACAGCGCTTCGATCGAGATCAGCAGGCTGAAGCTGTCGACGTTGAGGTAGCGCGTGTAATAGGCCAGCAGGCCCCCGGCGATGCCGGTGTAGAAGGCGCTGACCATGAACGCCAGCAGCTTCCAGCGCACCAGGTCGACCCCCATCGCGCGGGCGGCGATGTCGTGCTCGCGGATCGCCATGAAGGCCCGGCCGACGCGACTGCGCAACAGGTTCAGCGTCACCAGCACCGCCACCACCAACACGGCCAGGACCACGAAGTAGTAGCCGCGCTCGGCTGCGAGCGTGGTGCCGAACAGGGCCGGCTGCGGCACCGACAGTCCCTCAGAGCCGCCCGTCAGACCGCCGCCGTTGAGGATCAGGTGGTTGATGATGACCGCGAAGGCCATGGTCGTGATCGCCAGGTACAGGCCCTTCAGGCGCAGCGATGGCACGCCGACCACCAGCCCGGCGGCGGCCGCGCACACACCGCCGGCCAGCAGGCACAGCGGCATCGGCCAGCCCAGCTTGCCGGCCACGATGCCGGTGGCGTAGGCGCCGACGGCCAGGAAGCCTGAGTGCCCCAGCGAGATCAGCCCGGTGCTGCCGGTGAGCAGGTTCAGGCCGAGCACGCCGACGGCCGTGATCATCAGCAGCAGCACCAGCGAGATGTAGTACTTGCTCAGCAGCATCGGCACCAGCGCCAGGGCTGCGACCAGCAACAGTGTCCAGACGATGACCGGCACCGAGTCGGTCAGCGCCAGGACCTGGCGGTAGTTTTCCTTGAAGTTGCCGCTGCGCATCAGACTCGCTCGATATCGGGTTTGCCGAACAGACCGTAGGGCCTGACCATGAGGACGATCAGGATCAGCACGAAGCCGGCGATTTCCTTCATGCCGCGGCCGATGTAGCCTTCCGACATGTTCTCGACCACGCCGATCAGGATGCCGCCCAGGGCCGCACCGAACACCGAGTCCAGGCCGCCGAGGATGACCGCCGGGAAGCTGCGCAGGCCGACGAGCCACATGCCCGGCTCGAGGTCGTAGATGACGCCCACCAGGACCCCGGCGATGGCGGCAAGGCCCGCGGACAGCGCCCACGACAGCGCGAAGATGCGCTTGACGTTGATGCCCATCAGAAGCGCCGTGGTCTGCAAATTGGCGGTGGCACGCATTGCGATGCCCACCCGAGAGTAGCGGAAGAAGGCCCAGAGCCCGGCCACCACCGCTGCCATGATGCCCAGTGCGTGGAGCTGTGCCGGATAGATGCCCGCCGGCCCGATGCGGATCGGCTCGGTCGACAGCCCGGTGGACAGCGGCATCGGATCCGCGCCCCAGATCAGCACCACGACCGAGCGGATGATGACGGCCAGGCCGATCGTCACCATCACGGTCGAGAACACCGGCTGGCCCAGCATCGGGCGGATCAGAAGCACCTCGATCAGAAGCCCCAAGGCGACCGAGGCGACGACGCTGGCCAACAGCAGCGGCCAGAAGCCGAGTTGGAAGGTGCCCGCCAGCGTGAAGGCGATGTAGGCCACCAGCATCATCAGCTCGCCCTGGGCGAAATTCACCACGCCGGTGGCGCGGTAGATCATGGCGTAGCCCATGCCGATGAAGCCGTAGACCATGCCCGCCGCGATGCCCGACACGAGCAACTGAATGAAGTAGTCCATCAGGCGGTGCCTCCACCGTAGATCAGCTCGATCTCGCGTGCGAACTTCTTGCCGATGATGCTGCGGCGCACCTTCTGCGTGGCCGTCAGCTCGCCGTCGTCGTGGTCGAGTTCCTTCTCGAGGATCACGAACTTGCGGATGTTCTCGACCCGCGCGAACTGCTGGTTCACGCGCCGCACTTCCGCGTCGACCAGCTCGCGCACTTCCGGCAGTTGCGACAGGCTGCGGTAGGTGGTATAGGCCAGACGGCGTTCCTGCGCCCATTTGCCGACGGTCTCGTAGTCGATCTGCACCAGCGCCGACAGGAAGTGGCGGCCGTCGCCGAGCACGATGGCTTCGCGCACGTAGATGCTGTCTTTGAGCGCGTTCTCGATTTCCGAGGGCGAGATGTTCTTGCCGCCGCTGGTGATGATGATGGCCTTCTTGCGGTCGACGATCATCAGCTCGCCGTTGGGCGCCAGCGCCACGACGTCGCCGGTGTGCAGCCAGCCGTCCTGGACCGTCAGCGCGGTGGCGTTGTTGTCGTGCAGGTAGCCCTTGAACACGGCCGGATGCTTGACGATCAGTTCGCCGTCCTCGGCGATCTTCCAGTTCAGGCCTTCGATCGGCGTGCCGGTGGCACCCAGCCGCTCGGCCTTGGCATGCTGGTGAAAGATGACGCCGCCGGACTCGGTCATGCCGTAGACCTGGTACACGGGCAGGCCCAGGATGCGAAAGAACTTCAGCACCTCGGGAGAGACACTGGCGCCGCCGCAGAATCCGCAGCGCATGCGGTCGAGGCCGACGAACTTCTGCAGGTTGCGGAACATTAGCAGCCACAGCAGCGCGAACTGCAGCCGGTCGCCCCAACTGCGCTGGCCGTCGCGCTGCTCGGCGCGCTCGAACAGGGCCTTGCCCGCGGCGAAGCAGCGCTCGAAAGCCCAACGCTGGAAGCGCGTGGCGTCCTGCATGCGCATCACGATGCCCTGCTGCAGCTTCTCCCAGATGCGTGGCACGCCCAGGAAGACGGTCGGTGCGATTTCGCGCAGGTTGACCGCGACGGTGTCGATCGACTCGGCGTAGTTCACCACGCCGCCGGTCATCATGTGCATGACGGTGGAGAAGGCACGTTCGGCCACGTGGCACAAGGGCAGGTAGCACAGCACCTGCATGTTGTGCTGGTCGAGCCCGAAATGGCTGCGCAGCTTGTCGGTGGTCACGATCAGGTTGCGGTGCGACAGCATCGCGCCCTTGGGCGGCCCGGTGGTGCCCGAGGTGTAGACCAGCATGCAGGTGTCGTCGGGCTGCGTGGCGGCAATGCCGTCGTCGAAGGCGCGGGCGTTCTCGGCCGAGGCGGCGGCGTACTGATCACCCAGCTCCAGGACTTCTGCGAACGACATCAGCAGCTCGCGCGGGTACAGCCGCATGCCCTTCATGTCCACGGCGATGATCTTGGTGACCTCGGGCAGACCGACCTCGTGCTTGGCGATGGCGTCCAGCACCTTGTCGACCTGCTCCTGGTCGCCGCAGACGACGAAGCGGCTGTTGGAGTGGTGGACGATGTACTGCAGCTCGGGCCACGGGTTGGTCGGGTAGATGCCGACCACCACACCGCCGATGGCCTGCGTGCCCAGGTCGGCAAACATCCATTCGGGCGTGTCTTCGCTGGCGATGGCCAGCCGCTCGCCGCGCCGGAAACCCAGCGCCAGCAATCCCAGCGCGAAGCGGCGCGCGGTGTCGTGGTAGTGGCGCCAGGTCATGCGGTTCCAGATGCCCAGGTCCTTCTCGCGGAAGGCCAGCGCATCGGGCGTGGTGCGGGCCCAGTGTTGCAGCAGCTTGGGCAACGTGTGGTTGCCGCTGTGCAGGGCTTCGTGCAGGGCTGTGTGCTGGAGATTGCTCATGCTGCCGCCTGTGCGCCGCCCAGGTAAGCGGCGATCACCGCCGGGTTGGCGGAGATTTCGGCCGGTGTGCCTTCGCCGATCTTTCGGCCGAAATTGAGCACGCAGATGCGGTCGGAGATGTCCATCACGATGCCCATGTCGTGCTCGACCATCAGCACGGTGATGCCGAGTTCGTCGCGGATGTCGAGCACGAAGCGCGCGATGTCCTCGGTTTCCTCGGTATTCATGCCCGAGACCATTTCGTCGAGCAGCAGCAGCTTGGGCTCGGTGGCCAGCGCGCGGCCGAGTTCGACGCGCTTCTGCATGCCGTAGGAGAGGGCGCCCACGGGCATGTCGCGGATGTCCTCGATCTCGAGGAAGTCGATGATTTCCTCGACCTTGCGCCGATGTTCGAGTTCCTCGCGCCGGGCGCGACCGAAGAACCAGGCCGCGTCGAAGACATTGGTGCGCATGTGGCAGTGGCGGCCGACCAGCAGGTTCTGCACCACGGTGGCATGCTTGAACACGGCCAGGTTCTGGAAGGTGCGGCCGATGCCGATGGCCGACATGCGGTGCGAGGGGGTTCCGGTAATGTCGCGGCCCTCGAAGTGCACCGTGCCGCCGCTCGGGCGCACGACGCTGCTGATCATGTTGAAGGTGGTGGTCTTGCCGGCGCCGTTCGGGCCGATCAGCGAGTAGATCTCGCCACGGCGGACGTGGAAGCTGACGCCGGCCACGGCTTCGACGCCGCCGAAACGCTTGGACAGGCCTTCGACCTGCAGGAGGATGTCGTTCACGTCAGTGGCTCCGCCGCTCGTGGGTCATGCGCGTGGGTCATGACAACCAGCGCTTGCGGCGCTTGTAGTGCTTCACTTCGCGCATGTTCTTGCGCGAGCCGCCCTCGCCGAAGCCGAGGTAGAACTCGCGCACGTCTTCGTTGCGCAGCATCTTGTCGGCTGGGCCGTCGAGGACGACGCGGCCGTTTTCCATGATGTAGCCGGTGTCGGCGATGGACAGCGCCATCTGCGCGTTCTGCTCGACCAGCAGGATGCTCACCCCGTCCTGCCGGCACAGCCGGATGACGATGGCGAAGATCTCCTCGCAGATCTGCGGCGCCAGCCCGAGCGTGGGTTCGTCGAGCATCAGCAGCTTCGGCGCCGACATCAGCGCGCGGCCGATGGCCACCATCTGCTGCTCGCCGCCGGACAGATAGCCTGAAACCGTGGCGCGCTTGGGCGTCAGGCGCGGGAACGTGGCGTAGACACGCTCCAGGCCGAGCTTGGACTCGGCCACCGAGCGCGTGTAGCCGCCCATCAGCAGGTTTTCCTCGACCGTGAGCTGGTCGAACAGGCGCCGGCCCTCGGGCACCATGACGATGCCGGCGCGCACGATGCGGTCGGGCGTCATGCCGGTCAGCGGCTGGCCCTCGAACGTGATCTGGCCGCCCTTGACCTCACCGTCTTCGGGGTAGAGCACGCCGCTGATGGCTTTCAGCGTCGTGGACTTGCCGGCTCCGTTGGCGCCCAGCAGGGCGACGATCTGCTTCGGGCCCAACGCGAGCGACGCCTCGCGAACGGCTTCGATCGTGTTGTCATAGACGATCTGAACATTGGTCAGGGTCAGCATCAGGTTGAGGCGGCTCGGCGGGTCCGGAGGGCGCGCCGCCCTGCGGCGGCATCGGCGGCGCAGCCTGGCTGCACCATATACGATAATCTAACGGTAGTTAGGGAAGGTCTGCAAAACCCCGGCCACAACGCTCGGCAGGGTGGCCTGTGGAGCCAGCGTTTCGTGAAGCGCAATCCGTCGGCCGGATGAGGGCGATTTGCTTCACTTGGCGCACGATTTCGAGCACCTCGGCGCCCTTGCGCCGCATTGCGCGCGCACTCATCCCTGCGGCCCCAGGAGGTGCCGCCGAGCCATCCACAGATTGCTGAGCGCGAACAGCATCGTCAGCCGCGCGGTGTTCTTGGCCAGGCCGCGGTAGCGCACCTTGGCATGGCCGAACTGCTGTTTGACGACACGGAACGGGTGCTCGACCCTGGCCCTGATGCTGGCCTTGAGCTGTTCGGCCTTTTCCAGCATCCGCGCCCACTTCCTGGTCGTGTTCAGCGCCTTGCGCTTGCCTGGCTGCATGGCCACGTACCAAGTGGGTCCCTGGGCCTCTGCTCTCTTGTCCACGCCCCGGTAGCCCGCGTCACCAAACGCTGCCGTCTCCTGGCCATGCAACAGCGCCCCGGCTTGCGTCACGTCGTTGACGTTGGCTGCGGTGCCAATGACCGTGTGCACCAGCCCCGACTCGGCATCCACCCCGATGTGTGCCTTCATGCCGAAGTGCCACTGGTTGCCCTTCTTCGTCTGGTGCATCTCCGGGTCCCGCTCGCCGGTCTTGTTCTTGGTCGAGCTCGGCGCAGCGATGATGGTTGCATCCACCACGGTACCGGTCTTGAGCATCAGGCCATGCTGGGCGAGGCCAGCGTTGATGGTGGCAAGCAGTTTCGGCGCGAGTTCGTTCTTCTCCAGCAGGCGGCGAAACCGCAGGATCGTGGTCTCGTCGGGTATGCGTGCTGCACCCTCCAGGCCAACGAAGCGTCGGTACAGGGGGCGCTCGTGCAGTTCTTCTTCCATGGCCGGGTCGCTCAAGTTCCACCACAGCTGCAAGCAATGGATGCGAAGCATCGTCTCCACGGGGAACGGCGGCCGACCGCCAAGCGCCTGATGCGCGCCCCTTACATGAGGCTGGATCAGCGCGACGAGCGCAGCCCAGGGCACAACAAGGTTCATCTCTTCCAAGAAGACTTCCTTGCGGGTCTTCTTGGGCAGCGGGTCCAGGCCAAACGTCATCTGATCCATGCCCTGCATCGTCCTACGCCATCAAGCAACGCGCCAGTCGGATTGACGAGAGGTTTTGCAGACCTTCC
>WBZO01001697.1_pt1 | contig 32813 bp, 31 predicted proteins | sample 5204261 | NCBI WGS metagenome assembly WBZO01 (sample SAMN12412400, study PRJNA552823) | activated sludge metagenome | isolation source: activated sludge from anammox sidestream of wastewater treatment plant... | place: USA: North Carolina | collected 2017-09
GCAGCACCTCCCCCGGCTGGACCGTGGCGCCGAGGGAGACGCGCACCTCGCCTACGGTGCCGGCGCTGGGGGCGTGGATCGGGATCTCCATCTTCATCGACTCCATCAACAGCAGTTCGTCATCCTCCGCCACGCGGGCGCCCGCCGTCACGTGGATCTGAGCCACCTTGCCGCCCACCGGGGCGCGCACCTCTGCCACTGTGGTTACTCCTTGTGCAGCTGGCCAGTCTGAGGCTGGCCAGCGGGAATGCTGCGCTTGATTCCTCGTCACGGCCGGTAGGGCATAGCCGTTGGCCCAAGCTGGGAGCGGAGGATAGGCTGTGCCTCCTCGATGAACTCGCACAACAACGGTCGGGTATCGCGCGGGTCGATGATGTCCTGGCCGGTGGCCTCGGCGGTACGAAATGGAGAGGCAATTGCCTGCAGCCGCGCCTCGACCTCGCGCAGCTTGGCCTCTGGGTCCGGCGCCTCGGCGATCTCACGCCGGTAGGCGGCCGCCGCCCCGCCGGCGATATGCATGGAGCCCCACTCGGCGGATGGCCAGGCATAGCGGCGGTACATGCCACTGGGCCGCTGCTGGCACTGCCCGGCCACGCCGTATACCTGTTTCATCACCACCGTGATCCACGGCATCTGGCTGTCGTTGGTGACCGTCACCAGCCGGGCCCCGGCCCGCTCGATGCCCTTCTTCTCCTGCTCCAAACCCACGTTGAAGCCCGGCTCATCGGCCAGCGACACCATCGGCAGATGGAAGGTGTCGCACAGCTGGATCAGGCGCATCACCTTCTCGCCGCCGGCCACGTCAGTGGAGCCGCCGAACAGGGCATTGTTGGCCATGATGCCCGTCGGGTAGCCGTTCAGCCGTGCCAGCCCGGTGATGCGCGCCTGGCCGTACTCCGGGGCGATCTCGAAGAAGGAGCCGCGGTCCACCACGGCGTTGATCACGCGGTGGGCGTCGTAGGTGCGGCGGCGGTTGCGCGGGATGATCGCCGCCAGCCGCTCTTCACGCCGCTCCGGGTCGTCGTCCGGCTCGCAGCGGGGGGCCATCTCCCACACGCTGGACGGCAGGTAGCTGAGAAACCGCCGGATCGTCGCGAAGGCTTCGTCTTCTGTCTCGACGACGTTATCGACCACGCCACTGATCGTGCCGTGAATGTGGGCGCCGCCCAGATCCTCTTTGGTGATGTCGTAGCCCAGCGCCTGCTTCACCACCGGCGGGCCGCCCGGGAAGAGCTGGGCGGTACCGCGCACCATCACGTTGAAGTGGGCAAGGCAGGCGTTGACGGCGGGCAGCCCCGCCACCGAGCCCAGGACGGCGGAGACAACAGGCACGGCGCGCAACAGCTTGACATCCCAGGCGGAGCCGGCGTTGCCATCCGGCAGATACGTCCGGCCAATCTCCTCAAAGGAGCGGACGGAGCCGCCGGCGGCGTCCAGCAGCCGAACGTAGGGTAGCCGCCACTCCAGCGCCCGGCGGTTCGACGGCAGCTCCTGGCCCATGCCGCCGTGGCCGCCGCCGCCGGAGCCGCCGCGCGAGGTGAAGTCTCCGGCGCTGACCACCACCTTGCGCCCATCCAGCTTGAGGATGCCATCGACGGAGGCGCGCGGGCTGAAGTCGGTCAGCCGCCCCTGCTCGTCATAGGTGCCGCTACCCGCCAGCGACATAAACTCGCGGAACGAGCCGGAGCCGGCCAGCCGGTCAATCCGCTCACGCACGGTGAGCTTGCCCTGGCTATGCTGGCGGGCAATGCGGTCCTCACCCCCCATCCGCAACATCAGCGCCCGCCGCTGCTGTAATTCCTCCAGTTCTGGCTCCCAGCCGTTGGCCGTGCTGCTCGTCATTGGTGCTCCTTCGCCCGTGTGCGGTACGGTTTGCCTAACCACGGTGTGATACCAGCCGGTTATGAGCGACACCGCCGCGCCCAAGCCCATCAACTCCGTCCGCCGGGCGGTCGCCATCTTGAAGGCGTTCCGCCACGCGGAGAGTCTCTCGCTGTCTGAGGTCGCGCAGCAGGCCGGCCTGCACCCCTCGACCGCGCATCACCTCGTGCAGACGCTGGTGAGCGAACGCCTGCTGGACCAGGATCCCATCACCCGCCGTTACACCTACGGCCTGGGGCTGCTGGGTATCGCCACGCCGGCCGTGCGCGCCGGGCTGCTGACACGGGCGCTGCGCGGGCCGATGGCCGCCTGCGCCGCCGCCTGCGGCTTCGATGTCTGGGCAGCCGTGCTGCAGAGCGGGCGCGTCGCCTATGTGTTGCGCGCCGGCGGGCGCAACCCGCACCGGTACTCGCAACCGCGACATCTGCTCCAGCCCGCCTACTGCGTCTCCCCCGGCCGGGTGCTGCTCTCTGCCTATGATCCGGACCAGCTGCGCGACATCCTCCGCCATCAAACCATCCGCCACTACACAGACCGCACCGTCACCGATATCGATGCGCTGGTGCGTATCATCGGCCGGGTACGCGCCGCCGGCTACGCCGAGATACTGGGCGAACACATCGAAGGCGCCCGCGATATCGCCGTGCCCGTGCGCGACGATGAGGGTGAGATCATCGCTGCTCTCAGCGTGGGCGAGCTTGCCACGGACTTCACCGACGACCATCTTCCCTTTATCCTTGCTGCCCTCCGTCGGGCCGCTGCCGCCGTCGAGGCCGCCCTCACCAGCGGAGAGGCGGGCCGGATGGCGCCGCCCTGAGCCGTCATCCTCCTACCGGCCCGCCGGCGATGATGCGGGCGGCGCGTAGCTCCTCCAGCTGCTCATCGGTGATGGCCAGCAGGCCGCTAAACACCTCACGGTTGTGCTCGCCCAGGCCGGGGGCAGGCAGCCGGAAGGTGGCCGGCGTCTCACTCAGGTGGGCGGGCTGGCCGGGGAACGGAAAGGTGCCGGCATCCGGGTGGGTAATGGTGGCGAAGAAGCCGCGCGCCGCCAGGTGTGGGTCTTCTACCAGTTGCCGCGCGTCCAGCGCCGCCGCGGCGGCGATCCCCCGGCCCTGGAGCCGGTGCATCAACGCCATCTGCTCCTGTCCGGCCGTCCAGGCGGCAATCGCGGCGTCCAGCGCGTCATGAGCGGTGTGGCGCTCCTCCCGGCGGAGGGCGGCGTGTTCTGGCCCCAAGCCCAGCTCGGCGCACAGCACGGCCCAGGCGGCCTCATCGGTGACGCTGACGGCGATCCAGCGGTCTTCACCGGCGCAGGGGTACACCCCCTGGGGGGCGTAGTATGGGTGGCGGTTGCCGGGGCGTGGCCGCTCGGCGCCGCGCACCTGCGCACCCAACAGCTCCTCACCGATGAAGGTGATCATCGCCTCCAGCTGCGCCAGTTCGATGGATTGCCCGGCGCCGTCGATGGACGCCCGCCGGTCGTACAGCGCCACCAGCATCGCCGCCGCGGCATTGAGCCCCGCCACCGGGTCTGCCCAGGCGACGCCGGACTTATATGGCCCGCTGTCGCGGTAGCCCATCAGCGCGGACAGCCCAGCGGCGGGCTCCAGCGTGGTGCCGTATGCCACCCAATCGCGGGATGGGCCGCTCCAGCCGTAGCCGGGCAGGGCGATATAGATGATGCCGGGGTTTAGCTCCTTCAGCCGCTCGTAGCCGAGACCAAGTTGGGGCATGACGCGCGGGCTGTAATTCTCCAGCACGATATCGGCGTGACGCACCAGGTCTTCGAAGATCGCCTTGCCCTGCGGCGTGTTGAGCTGGAGCGTCACCGCCCGCTTGTTGCGGTTGAACTTGTTGAACATCCCCTCACGGTTCCAGGGCCGTTCCCCGGCTTCGTTGTTGGGGTAGCGGCGCGACTGTTGCACCACCGCTTCGGTGACGCGCAGGCCACCGCGCGCGGCGATTGCCTCCACGCGGATCACATCGGCGCCGAAGTCACCCAGGATGCGCGCCGCGATTGGTCCGGCCCACACGCGAGAGAGATCCAGCACGCGCACGCCGGCCAGCGGCAAGCGGGGGGAGGATGAAGCGGGCTCCCCAACCTGGGAGTGAGGGGGGGCGTGCCCTGCGCCTCCCTCCCTGGATGCCGGATGCCGGATGCCGGATAGCTGCGCCAGGATGGCGGTGGTGTCTGCGCCGAGGGCAGGAGCGGGGCGCAGCGCCCAGGGGTGGCGGGAGAAGCGGAAGGGCGGACCGGGGTAACGGAGTCCGCCCGGTCCGTCCGGCTGCTGCCAGAAGCCGCGGGCAGCCAGATGGGCATCGGCCAGCAGCTCCAGCATCCCCGGCACCGGCCCGGCAGGGACGCGCGCTGTTTGGCAGATCTCCACGATCTCGGCGGCGGTGTGCGCCATCAGCCAGGGCATCAGCAGCGCGTCGAAGGCATCGGCGTTCTGCAAGCGGGCGACGCCGGTGGCGAAGCGCGGGTCATCCAGATACGCGCCCAGGCCGCTGACCGCCATGAAGCGCTGCCCCTGCTCCTCAGAGGAGCCGCTGATGGCAACGTAGCCGTCTTTACAAGGATAGACGGTAATCGGGTGCGTGGTGTCGTAGCGATTGCCGATGCGTTTCTGGATGTAGCGGCCGTGGGTCCAGCGGACGGTCGTCCACTGGTGTAGCGAGGCCATCGTCTCCATGTGTGAGACATCGACGGTTTGGCCGCGGCCTGTCTCCGCCCGCGCCAAGAGCGCCACCAGCACGCCGATGAAGCCGTACACGGCGGCGGCGTACTCCGGCTGCCGCCCGGCGCCTTGTACCGGCTCGCGCTCCGGCTCACCGTTGAGGTACAGCTGCCCGCCCATGGCGTAGTCCGTCAGCGCCGTCGAGCGGTAGCCCGCGTACGGCCCGCTGACACCGAAGGGAGACAGGTACAGCTTGATCAGGTGAGGATACGCGCCCGCACCCTCGTCCCCCCGCTGCGGCCGGCGGGAGGGGGCGCCCGCTGCTCCCACGTCTCCCGATGCCGTGACGGGCTGGAGCGGGCCGGGGACGGCGCTTTCGATGACGATGTCGGCGCGGGCGAGCAGGCGGGCCAGGTGTGATGCGCCGGAGGGAGTGAGCAGGTCCAGCACGAGGGACTGCTTGCCGGTATTGAGGGCCGCGAAGGCGGTGCTGCTGGTACCCAGCGGCTCACCCTCGGCGCGTAAGGGGCTGCCCTCCGGCGGCTCGATGATGATGACGCGGGCGCCCAGGTCCGCGAACAGCTTGCCGGCGTAGCTCCCAGCCACCGAGCCGGCCAGCTCTACGACCACTAACTCCGCGAATGGGGTCATGCCGGTTGCACCTCAGCGCCCTAGCGGCGGCCGTCTCCCAGTTTGCCACGCAGGCGCGGGTCGAGCGTGTCACGCAGGGCGTCGCCCAGGATGTTGAGGGCGAGCACGGTCACGAAGATCGCCAGGCCGGGGTTGGAGGCTTGACACCCAGCCCCAGGAAGCTGAGCCCGGCCTCAGCGTGGGGCGGGCGCTGATGATAGCGGCGGGGCGGCCACCGGTCTTGACAGCGCTCCCCGCGATGGCCGGACCGGTCTGCGCCGCCGGTACCCGTGACACACGGTGGTTGCTGCCCCCGGCCATCCCCGACCCTCCATTTCACCATCTGAAACGCGGTTCCGATCCGCCCCGGCTTCGTGGCGCAGCGTAGTGGGGCGCTCGCCCGCCTGTCAAGGCGCGCTGCCCGCCCGCTAAAGCCGCCCGCTGCCGTCTTCGAGACCATACATGAGGCTCTGTGTCGATCCGGAGGTTGGCCGATGCCCCGACTGCCGTTGCTGCTGGGCACCCTGCTGCTGAGCGCCCTGCTGGCCCTGGCCGCCACGCCGCCGCACGCCGCCCGGCGGGTAACCGCTGCCACCACCACCGCCACCAAGACGCCGTCTCCCACCAAGACGCCCACCCCAACCAAGACCCCGACGCCCACCAAGACGCCCACCCCCAAGAAGACCCCGACCCCAACCAAGACGCCGGTGCCCAAGAAGACCGCCAGTCCCACCCCAAGCCCTACGCCGGCAATCGTCGCAGTGGGGCCGGTGACGCAGCCGCCGATGCCAGCGCTGTACTACGGTGCGGTCACCTGGCTGGGCGCCGAGCCCGGTGAGCCGCTAACCGTCGAGGCAGTGATTGACGGTCAGGTGTGCGGCTGGGAGGCGGTGAGCGCCGGTGATGCCTTCGCCATCGATGTGCGCAACCACGGCCAGCAGTGGGGCTGCGGGGACGATGGCGAGACGGTGTCCTTCCGCGTGAACGGCCGGCCCGCCAACGAGACTGCCACCTTCCAGGCGGGAACACCGGCGCCGTTGCAGCTCACCGGCCCGCGCCTGACCAGCGTCACGCTGTCGCCTGGCTGCGCCACACTCACCAGTAGCTGGCCGGCCGGCACGAAGCCGGAGACGGTGCGCGCCGGGCTGCTCCCGGCCGGGGCGCTGCTCGCCTTCTGGATCTGGGATACCGGCCAGGGCGATTGGGATGCCTACATCCCCGGCGTGGAGTACGCCTCCTCTCTGACCAGCGTGGACGAGGACGACGCGCTGTGGGTGTGCGTCTCCGCCGAGGCCACCTATCAGCAGCCGGTGCGGTAAGCGTCCATTGGTTCGCAGGAACGTGACTACCTGCGTGCGGACTGCCATCTGCAACCCGGACGTTGGTATGGCTCGTGTGCGTGCCGGTAGCCGCAGGCAGAACGGGCCGCGCGGGCGTGGGGCAGCGGTGCGCCCTCCCTGAAGCTGAGATGCAGGCACAGGGAGGAGTAAACGCTGATGCGAAAGCGGTTGGGGCTGGGGTTGGGGTTCGGGCTGGCGGTGCTTCTGGCGGCGGCCTGGGACGGGAGCGCACCCGCACGGGCGTTTGAGCTGCCGGTGCACGAACGGATTGTGATCGAAGGACTGAGTGGCCGGATGAGCGGGGCGGCCTTCAACCGGGTGATTGCAGGGAACAAGGAAAGCGATATCCACCAGATGGCGCCCGAGCGCCACTTCGACAGCGCCCAGAACCCGGCGGAGGTCTGCGCCGAGTGGGGCAAAGGCTTTCAGAAGTTCCTGACCGAGGCGGTCAAGCAGGCCGCGCCCAAGGGCGATTGGCAGGACGAGCTGGAGGACCGCGAGGATGCGCTGTTCGCCTTCGGCGCCGCCTCCCACTCCATCCAGGACTTTTACTCCCACAGCAACTGGATTGAGCTGCATAGCGCCGGCAAGTGGGATGGGATGCCCCCGGCCGCGCCACTGGTGGGGGTGACGTGCGACCCCGCGGCCTTTCCGCCGGAGCTGAACACCGGCTACGCCAGCGTGCTCTGGTTCATCGCCCAGTTCGGCCGGAGCTGGTGCGGCCCGCTGGGCCAGCCGGACGGATTCGCGGACTGCCACGATACGCTGGCCAAGGATGACCCGGAGCATGGCCACGGCGCCCAGCAGATCGGCATGGAGGACGGCGCGCCGACCTACCACGCGGTGGCGGTGGAGCTGGCCAAAACCGGCACCCGCCAGGCGTGGGACGAGCTGCACCGCCGGGTCGTGGCCGCCTACGACAGCGAGGAGACCGACGGCGAGTGTGTCTTCCGCAAGCTGGCCTGGGGCGGGCGTGAGTCCTGCCGCCGCTCCTTCCGCCTCACCGGGCCGGTGGAGGCTGATGTCGAGTGGTCAGGCACGGTGACGGACCACCAGCGCTATCGCGGCGATCTCGATGTGACGTTCAGGACGCTGGCGGACGGCACCATCACGGGCAGCGGCACGGCGGCGATGCGCTTCTCCGGCGAGTCGCAGACGAGGGGGGCACACTGCACGGAGAGCGGCAGTGGCACCGTTCCGGTGCGGGTGACCGGGACATGGACGCGCGGTGAGCAGGACGGCCGCACGCTGACGCTGCGCTTCGAGAGCGCAACCGAGTGGACGAACACCCGCACCTGCGTGACGCCGAACGGTACCGTCACCTTCCCCATTCAGGCGCTGATGATCACGCCCAACGCGGGCGCCGCCCTCCCCGCCGTGCGCGACGGTGCAGAGATGCTCCCCGACCGCTACGAGATCACCGCCGCCTCCCTCCACGGCGTGATGACCTTCCGCTGGGGCCGCCTGCAACTGCGGCTGCCGCTGGGAAGCTAAGATTCAGGCACCGGCCCGGCGCACGGAACGCGTGCGCCGGGTTGTGGTGGCGCGGCGGTCAGCGGCAGTGCGGCCCGTGCCGCGCTTAAGCGCGGGCAGCGTGAACGGCTGCCAGTTCATCCGGCCCAGCATGGCCGCCACGAACTCGCGCAGATAGGGCCAGCTATTCACGGGCAGGTTGACTTCCTGGAACACCGCGAAGAGCGCATCCGTCATCGCGTCCTGCGAGCGGAACCGGAGCCCGAAGGTCACGTCTATCTCTGCCGCCGTCTCACCTGCGGACTCCAGCCGAAGACGGTACGCCTGCAGCGCCTGGAAACCCTCGGTGGATGGTTTCCAGCTTGCGCGCGCATCGATCAGGGACTGTGCCTGGGCGGGGGTTTCTGGGCCGCGATGGTTCTGCACCCCGACATCATGCAGCCAGACCGTGAGCAGCTCCAGTTGCTGAATGAAGCCGGCGTACTGCTCCGGTGTCACCGCCGCCGGCTCCGGAGAAGAAGACCGGCCGCTCATGCTGCCACCGTCTGCCTGATGACGTGGTATCCGGCCACAGCCGGGGCCACCTCTGCGTGTGGAACCCGCACGGTTTGGTAGCGCAGTTACGCTTGGATGGTCGTGAGCTGGGCCTCGATGGCGGTCAGCCGCCGCATCACGCCTGCCAGTGCATTGCCGTGAGACAGTAACGTCACCACATGCTGGTTCAGGCTCACCCCCTCGCGCTCGGCGCCTTCAGCGAGCTGGCGATGCAGCGATTTCGGCAGCCGCACGACGAACTTACCGCTATACTCCTCGGGATACGAGGGCAAGGGAATCGCGTGCCCGTCCTCGTACGCCGTCATCATCCAGAGCCGGCGTGCCTCCTCTGCCCGCTCGGGAATCTCGCCGAGCGTTTCGGCCTGCGTCATGCAGCCGGGCAGGTCTGGGAAGAGCACGACATAGCCACCCGCTTCATCAGCAATCACGTTGAAGGGGTACGGTAACGCCAGGTAGTCACCCAGGCTGCGCTGAGGCCGGGTATCCATCGCCATCTCAATCTTCCAAGCCGAGCATCTTAACGATCTGGTCCAGATAGGCCCGCTTCACGTTGCGCCCGCTCACGGCCGGCAGCGTGATGGGCGGCAGGCTCGGGTGCGCGAAGACGCCGGTGTGTTTCCCGCCTGCGCGCATCCTGTAGCCAAACATCTCCAGCAGCTTGCGGACGTCGTCGAAGTCAGCCTCTGGTGGACGGCGCTTGATGCGTGCGATCAGCTTGTCATCACGTGACATCCGCGATCCGCATGATACTACTGATAGTACCATCTGACAATGGCGCTGAGCGCCGGGAGCCTGATGGGCGCCTCCCGGCCCGGCGCCGCCCCCACGATCAATCGCGCTGGTGGCGATGGAGGGGCCTCCCCCGTGCCTGCCTGCTTGCCTATGTCCTCCTGCGTTGCTGCCAGCCGCGGGCGGTGCGAATCAGGGCGGGCGGGCCGCCGGTGCGCAGGATGCAGGCGGCTTTGAGGGCGCGGGACCGCCAGCGTTCGGCGGCGGCGGTGGCCTGCACCAGCCGCCAGCTTGCCCCGGCGGCGGCGACATAGCGGCGCTGCTCCGCCTCGATGGCCTGCCGGCCGGCGCGTTGCACTGTTTGCGCCGGGTGGACGCGGTACTCCGCCAGTACGGCATCGACAAAGCGCATCGGCAGGCCGGCGTCAATCAGCCGCTGAATCCAGATAGCGTCGCCGGTGTAGCGCACGGACTCATCGAAGCTGTGCTCCCCACTCAGCAGCGCCTCGCGCCGGGCGAACAGGGCGCAGTGGGAGATGTGGTCCAGGTAGACGAACAGCCGCCGCGGCAGCCGGCCGCTGAGCTGCGTCTGCACCGGTAGCGGGCGGCCGTCAGGGTCAATCTTGCGCCAGCGGCCGTAGATGACCTGGGCGGCAGGGTGGCGGTGAGCGGTGGCCATCGCCTGACGGATGGCATGCGGCGCCAGCAGATCATCGGCGCTGAGGAACAGCACCCACGTACCCCGCGCCGCCCGCAGCCCCTCATTCATGGTGGCGTACTGGCCGCGGTTCTCCCGGCTCCACGCGCGCAGGTGGGGGTAGCGGGCCAGCACCGCCGTGGTCGCGCCGCTGTCGGTGGAGCCGTCATCGATGACGATGTGCTCGACGGCCGGCCAATCCTGCGCGCGCACGCTCTCCACCGTCTCTGCCAGGTAGCGGGCGGCGTTGCGGGCGGGCGTGATGATGCTGACCAGCGGCGTCGCTGTCATCCCTGGTGCAGATACCCCAACACGATCTTGGCCACGGTCTCGCTGACGTTGTCCGCCAGGTACTCGGGTGGGGGCCGCCAGCCGTCGCGCAAGCTGGTGACGGCGCGCACGCAGCGCAGGATCGTCGCCGGTTCCACCCCTGCCAGCATATTGCTCCCGCACTCCAGCGTCTCCGGCCGCTCAGTCACATCGCGCACCGTGACGTTGGGCACGCCGAACAGGGCGCACTCCTCCTGCACGGTGCCGCTGTCGCTCAGCACGCAGAAGGCGTCGCGCTCCAGGGCGATGAAGTCGAAGAAGCCGAACGGTGGCAGGAAGCGGATGCCACCGTCCGCCGCGGTTGCCATGCCGAATTGCGCCATGCGGGCACGGGTGCGCGGGTGGGTGCTGACGATCACCGGCAGGTCATACGCCGCCTGCAGCCGGCCGAGCGCCTCCGTCAGCCCGCGCAGCCGCTCCTCTACGTCCACGTTCTCCGCGCGGTGCATCGTGACCAGGAAGTAGCCCCCAGGGGTCAGCCCCAACTCGGCGTGAATCCGGCTCCTGGCGATCTGTGGTTCGTAGTGCTGGATAACCTCGCGGATGGGGTTACCAGTGACGTAAATGCGCCGCCCCTCGATACCTTCGCGTAGCAGGTTCTGGCGGCTGCGCTCGGTGTAGGGCAGCAGCACGTCGCTGCTGTGGTCGATGACGCGGCGATTGACCTCCTCCGGTACACGGTCGTCATAGCAGCGGTTGCCCGCCTCCATGTGGAAGACGGGGATGCCGGCCCGCTTGGCGACGATCGCGCCGATGCCGCTGTTGGTGTCGCCTAGAATCAACAGCGCGTCCGGCCGCTCTTGTCGGAGCACCGCATCCGAGGCAATCAGCATCCGCCCCAGTTGCTCCCCGACGCTGTCGCCGGTGACGCCGAGGTAGAGATTGGGCGCGCGCACTGCCAGCTCTTGGAAGAACACGTCGCTCAGTGCCGGGTCGAAGTTCTGGCCGGTGTGTACCAGTATGTGCGCGCACTGCCCATCCAGCTTCACGATCACACGCGACAGCCGGATGATCTCGGGGCGGGTACCAAGGATGGTCATCAGGCGCATCGCAAGCAGTGTACCCGCTGCCGCGCACGAGGGTGCAGGCGTCCGGTGTGGTGCGGCCGGCCGGGTACAGGGGAGTGCTGTCCGCTAACCTCCCGGCCCTGCGTGATACGATACGTCGCGGAGGTGGCGCGCCATGCCGGAGACGCCCCAGGACTTGAAGTACTCGAAAGAGCACGAGTGGGTGCGGATGGAGGATGGTGATATTGCCGTGATCGGCATCACCGACTTTGCCCAAGACATGCTCGGTGACATCGTCTTTCTGCAGTTACCGGAGGAAGGGTCGGTCATCGCCCAGATGGCGAAGATCGGCGAGATCGAGTCCGTCAAGTCCGTCTCAGACCTATTCACCCCCGTCTCCGGCGAGGTGACAGCCCGCAACACCGCCGCGATCGACGCGCCGGAGGTGGTGAACAGCGCGCCCTACGGTGATGGCTGGCTGCTGCGCATACGCATGAGCCATCCGGCCGAACTGGAGCAGTTGCTGACGGCGGAGGAGTATGAAGCGCACACCGCGGCCCAAGGCTGATCTGCCCGCCACGGCGCTCCCCATCGTCCATCCCACCCGCACAAACCCCTACATCGCCGCCACCCCCGCTGAGCAGGCGGCGATGCTGGCAGTCGCCGGTGCGCCATCTCTCGATGCGCTGTTCGCCGATATCCCGGCTGCCTACCGCACCCCGGCGCTGGCGCTGCCGCCGCCGCTGTCCGAGTCGGATCTATGGCGCGAGCTGACGGAGATCGCCCGAGCCAACCAGGCCGCGGGGGAGCGGCCTTGCTTTCTCGGTGGCGGCGCCCGCAAGCACTATGTCCCCAGCGTGGTGGCGCACATCACCGGTCGCTCGGAGTACTACACCGCCTATACTCCCTATCAGCCCGAGATCGCCCAGGGCACGCTGCAAACCGCCTTCGAGTTTCAGTCCATGGTGTGCGAGCTGTCCGGGATGGACGTCGCCAACACCAGCATGTACGACGGCGCCAGCGCCCTGGCTGAGGCCTGCCTGATGGCGGTGCGCCTCACCGGCCGCACGCGCGTCGCCGTGCTTGATACCGTCCACCCTGCGGCTATCGCCACGGTGCAGACGTATACGCTCGGCCCAGGCATCCTCGTCGATATCGTGGCGGACGCCGCCGCGTTGACGGCCGAACATGCCTGCCTCGCTGTCCAGCAGCCGAACTTCCTTGGTGAGCTGGAGCAGGTGCACGCCCTGGGCGAGGCGGCGCACGCGGCCGGGGCGCTGTACATCGTCAGCGCCGATCCGCTGTCGCTGGGGCTGCTGGCCACCCCCGGCAGCTACGGCGCCGATATCTACGTGGGCGATGCCCAGCCATTGGGCGCGGGGCTGAGCTTCGGCGGGCCATCCGCCGGACTGTTCGCCTGCCGGGAGCAGTACGTTCGCCAGATGCCCGGGCGCATCGCCGGCCGGACGCAGGACACGGCCGGGCGAACGGCGTACGTGCTCACCCTACAAACGCGCGAGCAGCATATCCGCCGCGAGCGCGCCACCAGCAACATCTGTACCAGCCAGCAACTGCTTGCCCTGGCCGCCACGGTCTACCTGGCCGCCACTGGCCCCCACGGTCTGCGCCATATCGCCGAGCTGTGCTACCACAAGGCGCACTACCTGGCCGCGGAGATTGCCCGCCTGCCCGGCTGGAGCGTGGGGAGCGGGGGAAAGCGGGAGTTTTTCTGCGAGTTTGTGGCGCGCGGGCCGCTGGCGCCGGCAGAGGTGAACCGGCGGCTGCTGGAGCAGGGCATCATCGGCGGGCTGGCGATAGGCGATGCGCTGCTGCTCGCCGCCACGGAGATGAACCCCCGTGCCGAACTAGATGCACTGGTGGCGGCGCTGGCGGCGATGCGCTCACCATGAACCGCCGGGCGCGGTGCTGTGCTGGGAGGGCCATGACCCATCGCCCGCTCAAGCACCGGGCCGCCGCGCACACCGGCCGCAGGCGGCGGGCATGCATCCTCGTCATGGCCGTCTTTCATTCCCTCGCGGGTATGACTGGCGCAAGCCTGGCGCTGAGCCACCTGCGCTGGTGGCGATGGCCGCGGACATCCTGACCGGCCGGACTGAGCGCAACAGCACGAAAGCCGTCCGCACCAACGCCTGAGTGATCGGGCGTGTGGCCGCGCGCGGGCTGCCCCGTCTTCCCGCATTTCGCCGGACGGCGTGACGGGCTGACTGGTTGGTAGCTCGGTTGTGCTGCCTGACAGACGGCGCACCGCCGGCCGTGCATGGTGAGGGTAGCGGGACGGCCCGCGGGCGCGATCCCGCGGGGAGGTGCGTCATGAAAGCGCTCGTTGTGTATGACACGCTGCATGGCAACACCCGCGCGATTGCGCACGCCATCAGCGAGGGGCTGGCGGCTACCTGCGAGGTGCAGGTGATGCCGGCGGCGGAGGCGGCGCCGTTTCCCGCGGATAGCGCGCTGCTCGTCATCGGCGGTCCCACCCACGGCCGCGGCATGAGCCCGGCAATGAAGGTGCTGATGGGCACCCTCGGCCGCGGCACGCTCACCGGCGTGGCGGCTGCCACCTTCGACACCCGCTTCAAGATGCCGCAGTGGCTGGCCGGCTCGGCGGCCGACGTGATCGCCACGCGGCTGGCCGCAGCAGGCTGCGTTATGGTGACGCCGCCGGAGTCCTTCTTTGTTAAGTTCGGTGAGAAGGGGCCGCTCCTGGCCGGCGAAGAGCAGCGGGCGCGGGCCTGGGGTGCGACGCTGGCGGCCGCAACCACCCCGGCACCGGTAGCGGTCTGAGCGGCCGGCCCTTCACCCGCTGTCCGCTCACGGCGTGGGGCAGGTGACGCCGAGATGGGCGGCGGCGGCGCGTAGCTGGGTATCCGGCGTGCGGCAGGGGTCGAGCGCACCGGGCTCGGCGCGGACGGGGAAGACCGGGCGCGTCCCCTGGGGCAGCTTCACCGTAATGGCCGGGGTGACCCCGCGGCCGCGCAGTGGCTCGCCCGCCGGCGTCAGCCACTCCTCCACCCCCAGTAGCAGGGCGGAGCCGTCGGGCAGGCCGAAGGTACGGAGCACGGTGCCGGTGCCGTAGGTCTTGTCCCCGGCGGCGGCGGCGCGGCCATGGTGGATAAGAGCGGCGGCGGTCACCTCGGCGGCGGATGCACTGCCACCATTGACCAGCAGGACCAGCGGCAGATCGGTGCGGGGGGCGTCCTGCTTGACACGGGTGGTGTCGCGGTCGCCGGAGCGGTCCCGCTCGATCAACACCACGCCCTCGCGCAAGAACCGGCTGGTGACCTCGACCGCCTGCTCCAGCAGGCCGCCGGGGTTATCGCGCAGGTCCAGCACGATGCCACGGGCGCCGGCCTGCTTGGCGCCGGCCAGCGCCCGATCCAGTTCCTCGGCGGCGTCCTCGCCGAACTGGCTGATGCGGATGTGTGCCAGGCCGCTGTCTGCCAGCAGCGCCCAAGTGACGAAGGGGACGTGGAAATCCTCGCGCCGGAGCTCGACCTCATAGGTGGCGCCATCGGCACGGCGGAGGGTAGCGCGGAAGGTGCTGCCGGTTGGGCCGCGCAGCCGCTCGCCGAGCCCGCTGAGGCTGAGGGCAGAGACATCCTCGCCATCGATGCTGAGGAAGCGTTCACCTGCGCGCAGCCCAGCACGTTCGGCGGGAGAGCCGGGATAGACGGTGACGATGACCGGCTGCCCGTCGCGCTCGGCCATCTCCACGCCGATGCCGGTGACGGTGCCCTCGAGGCCGCGGCGTTCGCGGCGGCGCTCTTCGGCGGTGAGAAAGCGGGAGTGGCCGGTGTCGCCCAGCCCATCAATCATGCCGTCGATGGCGTCATACACCAGTTGCCGGGGGGCGGCCTGCTGCTTCTCAACATAGTTGTCGTGGGTAATGCGCAGCGCGGCCTCGAACACCGCTAGGTCATCGGCGGCGTCACCCAGCCGCACCCGCTCCACCACGCGCACGGACACCGCGCCCAGCACAAAGGCGATGAGCAGCGCCGTGGCTCTGAGCAACCGGGAGCGCTTCACCATCTCAGTGTACCGGCAAGCCGCATCCGGGGAGCCGGCTCCCGCAGTGGCACCGAGGGAACGGAATCCCGCCCCCTGCCCTCGTGAACCCCCTTGCGCTGGGGAAACCCGAGCGCGACGCCGGTTGAACGTCGCTACGCCGGGACGGGGAGAGCGTGGCCTGTGGTTCCAGATACGGGACCTTTGGCCGGGGCGTCTGCAGCAGGGCTATGCTACGCTTCCCGAATACCACCCCTCCCCCTATCCGGATATGGCCGAGCCCGTGAGGTTGTGCATGCGTGTGCCCCTTCCCCGTCAGATGCAGGTGCTCTATAACCGCAACTTCCGGCTGTACTGGCTGGGACAGCTCGTCTCGCTGACAGGCACCTGGATGCAGGGGGTGGCTCAGGGTTGGGTGCTGCTCGAGGTGCTGGGCAAGTCGGTGGCGGCATTGGGCATCGTCAACTTCGCCATGTCTGCCCCATCGCTGTTGCTGATGCTGCACGGCGGCGTCGTGGCCGACCGCTGGGAGCGGCGCAAGGTGATGATCGTCACGCAGCTGGTGCTGGCGGTGCTGGCGCTGGTGATGGGCCTGATGCTGGCCGGTGGCTCGCTGACGTACGGATTGCTGCTGGCAGTGACAGTGTTGATGGGCGTGGCCGTCGCCTTTGACATGCCCGTGCAGCAAGCGATGACGCCCGACCTGGTGGCGCCGCAGGAGATCCCCCAGGCCATCGCCATGAACCAGGTGATCTTCAACGGCTCGCGCCTGCTGGGGCCGGGCGTGGCCGGAGCGGCGCTGGCGCTGCTCAGCCTGCCGGCGCTGTACTTTCTGAACGCGCTCAGCTTCCTGGCCGTCATCGCCTCGCTGGTGCTGATCCGCCTGCCTGCCGGCCATGGCCGGGGTGGGGCGCATGGCTCGATGTGGGAATCACTGCGGGAGGGTCTGGGCTATGTCGCCCGCGAGCGGATGCTGCGGCAGCTGTTCTTGGTGATGGCGCTGTCGGTGATGTTCGTGTTTCCGGCGATGGCGGTGCTGCCCGCCGGCTACGTCAAAGAAGAGCTGGACATGGGGCCGGGCACCATCGGCTTCCTGATGGCCGTCTCCGGCGGCGCCTCGATGCTGGGCGCCTTTGCCATGCTGTGGGTGCCGGTGCGCCGCCGCGGGCTGGTGATGGCCGGCGGCGTGGTGCTGGCGGCGGCAGCCATGGCGACGATGGCTGGCTTCCCCAACGTGTGGGTGGCAGCCGTTGCCACGGGTTCAATCTCCGTCGGCTTCTCGCTGTTCGCCGGGCTGAACGCCACCACCGTGCAACAGATCGTGCCGGGCCACCTGCGCGGCCGGGTGATGAGCATCTCCGGGCTGATGTTCAGCGGCGTGATGCCGTTTGCGGGGTTGATCGTCTCCTTCGCGGTGGATGGCGCGGGCTTCGGTCCCGTCTATGCCGTCTGCGCGGCGCTGTACCTGCTCACGGCCCTGCCGCTGTTGTTCTCCTCCGGCATCATGGGCTTTGTCCCGCCGGCGCAGCCGGATCCCGGCCATGCGCACGCACATCCGCAGCCGGCGGCAGCCGCAGCGGGTGCGGTCCGCTAGGAACGCAGCGCCGCCAGCAGCGCTTCTGGTTCCTCCAGCGAGACGACGATCCGGCGGCAGCTGAGCGGCAGCAGGCAAAACCGCACCCGGCGGGGCGCGTCCAGCACCAGTTCCACCGTCCCAGCCAGGGCGCCGGTGAGAGCCACGGTCTTGCCGGCGCCCAGCCGCCAGCCCAGCCCGCCGTACCACGGCCAGCGCGTCCGCTGCGCCTGGACGATGGCGGAGCGCGGGAGATCGGCCACGAACAGGGGACCAAAGCGCAGCCGCACGGTGTCGCCGTCCAGCTCTACGAATGAGCGGGAGGACGTGCCGCCCAGCACTGTCAGCAGGGGGCGCATCCACCACACCCGGCGAATACGGAACCGCCGCGCCGCGCTATCCATAGAAGACTCCTTTCCCCCTGTGTGCCCGCAATACCCATCGTAGCCTTTTCCACAGCGTGGTTTACACCGTAGAATCGGCAAGGAGGGCGCCGTCTTCGCCCGAAGACGGTCGCGCGGCGTTGGGTGGGCCCGGCGTCGCTGGTCAATGCCTGTGAGAGCTGCACACCCGACGGCCGGGCAGGCGCGCCGTCTGCACTGGCTGTTGCCGCCCCTGGGTCGGGGACAGACGGCAACGCTGGTGCTGGCGGGCCTGTTGCTGGAGGCGGTGTTCGTCTTCGGCTTCTTGTGGCCGCTGTCCATCTGGCGCAACCCCGAGGTGGTGCCCGACGCGCATCCGCTGGCCACCGTGCTGGGGCTGCATCCCGCTGGGGCGCTGCGCTTCGGCGTGCCGGTGGTGGCGGGCTTCGCGGTGCTCGCGCTGGCCGTTTGGGCGGCGCGCGGGCTGCACGGCCGGGCCACCTGGTTGATCGTCCTGGGTGGCACGGCCATCTTCGCCGCCACCCTGATCCCCATCAACCCCGTTGGCGCGCAGGATATCTATCACAACGCTGCCGACGCTCGCACCTTCGTGCGGTACGGAGACAATCCCAACGTCCTCCCGCCCAACGCCTTCCCCGACGACCCGTTCTATCCGCATGTCGTCGCCTGGCAGGATTTTGCCTCGGTCTACGGCCCGGTGTGGTATGCCGTCTCCGGGATGGCTGTGCCGTTCGCCGGCGATGGGCTGTGGGGCAATGTCATCGGCCAGAAGGTGATCGCCGCTTGGTTCCTGCTGGGAACGACGCTGCTGACGATGCTGGTGGCGGGGCGGATCCGCCCGGGAGCGGCGCCGGCGGCCGGGGTGCTGGTGGGGTGGTGCCCGCTGACGCTGTTCGAGACGGCGGGCAACGCCCACAACGATGTGGTGATGGTGTTCTTTGCGCTGGCGGCGCTGTATGCCGTCACCCGCCGGTGGTGGCTGGCGGTATTTCCGCTGCTCGCGTTATCGGTGGCGGTCAAGTATGTGCTGGTGCTGCTCGGGCCAGTCCTGCTGCTGTGGATGCTGCGCCGCCACGATATCCCCCGGCGGCAGATCATGCTGTCACTGGCGCTGGGCGCCCTCACCGGCATCGCCGTCTACATCCCCTTCTTCACCGGCGTGGAGACCCTCGCCAACTTCCAGCGGCAGGCGGGCTTCAACACCTCCTCACCGAGCGCGCTGCTGGACACGATCTTCATCGTCCGTCTGGATCTGGACCAGAACGCCGCGCTCAGCCTGACCAAGCTGGTGGTGTCGCCGCTGTTCTTCGGTGCGTACGGCGTGCTGCTGTGGCGCATCCGCCGCGATGCCGGGTTGGTGCAGTTGGTGCGTTCCAGCTTCTGGGCGGTGTTCTTGCTGCTCGCCATCGCCACCTGGTGGTACTGGCCGTGGTACGTGGTGTTTGTGCTGCCGCTGGCGGCGCTCCATCCCGGCTCGCGCATCGCGCTGGTGGGCGGGGCGCTGGCTGCCTGCTCGATGCTGATGTACATTCCCTACTTCTGGCTGATCGCAGAAGACTGGGTGCTCCACCAGACGATGACTGCCATGACCGCCTTCACCATCCCCATCCTGCTTGCTCTCGCCCCCCGTCTGCCCCGCCGCACGCCGGCCACCGAGCCCGTTCCGGCCCTAGCCGGAGACTAACGAGCGGCCGGCGGGGCACGGTGGCCCCCTCATGCGTCATCCGGGCGAGTGGTGGTGTGCGTGCTCAGCGTGATGATGCTGGTGCTGCAGCTCTTCCAGCGAGGGGCCCTCAGTGGTTGGGCCGAGCGCGACGACCCCGCCGAAGGTGCGGCGGGCGCCGGGGTGGCCGTTGGGGCACGTGGCCGGCGCGCCGCTTTCGCTCATCGGCCGCACCCGTTCAAACGCGACTCCGCACACATTACACACATACGGATAGCGCGGCATGACGGTGCTCCAGAAATGACGGATGGGGCCCGGCAACCCGCCTGACCCCACCAGTAGTATCGCATGGGCGGCGGGCGCTGCCAACGGCCCAACGTCCCGTTGTGGCGCGCGCTGAACCGCTCGTATCCTCCTGATCGATGACGGCAGAAACGCAGACACGTACCGCTACCGCTGAGGCGGAGGCCGAGCACACGCCGGCGGCGATCATCGCGGCGTTGCGCGCTGATGTGCTGGCCGGGGTGCCGTGGTTCCGGGCACTGCTCGCCGCGGCCGGCCGCTGGCGGCTGCCCGCCGAGCGAGTGGATGGCCGCCAGTACACGTACCTCGTCGGCGGGGAGGCGTTCGACTGGCTGCTCCTGGCCGAGCGGCTGGCCGACGAGCTGCATGACCTGGTTCCCGAGCCGGAGCGCGAGGCGCTGGTCACCTACGGCCACGCGCCGGAGGGAGAGCCGCTTGATCCGGAGGAGTTTCGGCAGCTGATTGGCCCGGCCAAACACCGTGCCCACCTGAACTACTGGTACGGCGTGGTGGTAGAGGAGGCGCTGCAACTGGCGGTGGAGCAGGACGCGCATAAGGAGATCCGTTGCCGCGTCTGGGGCAACGACCGGCGCGTGGATGAAACCGTCTTCGAGCGCATTTACGGCCGCCCGCGCGAGACCATGCTTGCGGAGTTCCGCACCGAGCGAGGCCTGCCGCAGTCCGGCGTGATTGGTCTGGTGGAGCTGCGCGAGTTCACGTACTGGCTGTTCAAGTATCGCGTAAAACACCTGGACCCCGCCCGCGTCGCCTCAGACACCCGCCGCGGCCTGGCGCAACTTGCGGCGCTAGAAGCGCTCCGCCGCCCGCCCGCAGCGGCCGCTTCCGCCGCGGGCACGCACGACGGCTGGGAACATCGATAAACCGCATCGACAGGATAAGCCGCTGCAGCAGCGGCCGGCGCTCACCCGTGGCCCTCTCTCCACGGCGGAGAAGGGGAGTAACGTTTCCTGTCCCCTCTTGCCCGCATTGCCCCACGGGCGCTGTCGATGAAACACTGGGTACGGGCGATCTGCCCCTGGGAGCGGCGGTGTGAGCGACGTGCTGGTGACGCTGGATGAATCGGCCATTGCCGAGGCGGTGTTGCCCCACGCGGCGGCGGTCGCGGCGGCGCTGGGCGCGCGCGTCCGGCTGCTGTCCGTCGTCGAGCCGGAGCCGCGCGGCCTGACCAGCCGCTCGGAGCGGGTGGCGGCAGAGCAGGAAGCGGCCGCCCACGCCCGCCTCGCCCAGCGCCAGGCCAGCGCTGCCGCCTGGTTACAGGCGGCCGGTCTCGATCTCACCCAGGTGATCCTGACAGGTTCGCCGGTCGATACCATCCTGGCCGCGGCCGCCGCACCGGAAGTGACGCTGGTGGCGCTGACCACCAACGGCCGCGGCGGGCTGGAGCGCTCGGGCATCGGCAGCGTGGCGGACAAAGTGATGCGCCTGGCCGAGCGGCCGGTGCTGCTGGTGCGGCCGCCGTACGTGCCCGTGCCTCGCCACCGGCTGGCGCTGCGCCAATTGCTGGTACCGCTCGATGGCTCTGCGCTGGCCGAATCAGCCCTGGACCTCGCAGTCAAGCTCGCCACGGCCGCCGGCGCCTCACTGACACTGGTGCGGGTGGAACCCTGGCGGGCCGAAGGGCTGGCCGAGCCGGGCAGCGCCGCGCATCCCGAGCTGGCCGCGGCCGATGCTGCCGCTCACGAGCAGGCGGCCACCTACCTGGAGGGTGTGCGCGCCCGGCTGCCGCAGCCACTCCCCAGCGAGTGCGTGGTGCTGCGTGGCCGCGCCGCTGAATCAATCACCGGCTTCGCCCAGCACGAGCGGATCGACCTGACGGTGATGACCAGCCACGGCCACGGCGGCCTGCGCCGGGCCATTCTCGGCAGTGTCGCCGACCGCGTCATCCGCGCCGGCGCCGCCACCCTCCTCATCCGCCCGCAAACCGCAGATTAGCGCTGTCCAGAGGAGGGGGCTCCCGGGCGCCGCACCGCGCTAGTACTTCGAGACGTTCTCCTCTTCCATGTGGCCGGTGACGAGGTAGATGACGCGCTCGCAGATGTTGGTGGAGCGGTCACCGATGCGTTCGAGGTTGTGCGCGGTCCACAACTGATACGTCAGCACCTTGGCGGACTGTGGCTCCATCAGCATCCGGCCGATCACCTCGGCGTAGTTCGCGTCGTAGAGCGCATCGAGGTGGTCGTCGTCGTGGCAGATCTGGCGGGCCAGCTCGACATCACGGTCGATGAAGGCGGTGATGCTGCGGTGCATCATATCGATGCCGGCATCGGCCATCTCACTCAGCCGCCCGAGGGGCGGTAGTGATTGCTCGCCCAGCATCAGGCTGATACGGGCGATGCCCTCAGCGTGATCGCCGATACGCTCCAGTTCGGTGGCGATGTGTATCGCGGCCACCAGCACGCGCAGGTCAATCGCCATCGGTTGTTGCGTGGCGATCAGGTACACGGCCCGGTCCTCGATAGCGAAGCGCCGGCGGTTGATGTCGCGGTCCCCGTCCACCACCTCGCGCGCAAGTGCCAGATCCCGCCGCCGCAATGACTCCATCGAGCGGCGAATGGCCTGCTCGGCCAGGCTGGCGACATCGAGGATGTCGTGCCGCAACTCCAACAACGCCTTGTCAAACTGGACGCGTGTCATGGTGAGCGCTCCGCTTCGCTACGCGCGGCATCCGGCCGAGGACCACCGGCTGCGACCTGCTGCCCCGTTACCCGAACCGGCCGGTGATGTAGTCCTCCGTCCGCTTGTCCTTGGGAGTGGTGAACAGCGTATGGGTGGGGCCGAACTCCACCAGACGGCCGCGGACTCTCTCGTCGGAGAGCATGAAGGCGGTGTAGTCGGAGACGCGCGCCGCCTGCTGCATGCTGTGCGTGACGATGATGATCGTGTAGCTTTCGGCCAGTTCGCGCATCAGGTCTTCGATCTTGAGGGTGGCAATCGGGTCCAGCGCCGAGCAGGGCTCGTCCATCAAGATGATCTCGGGCGAGACGGCGATGGCACGGGCAATACACAGCCGCTGCTGCTGGCCGCCGGACAGTGCCAGCCCGCTTTTCTTCAGATCATGCTTGACCTCGTCCCACAGCGCCGCCCGCCGCAGCGAAGCCTCGACCAGCTCCTCATGCCCGCCGCGATAGCCGTTGATCTTGGCGCCGAACAGGATGTTCTCGCGGATGGAGCGGGGGAAGGGATTGGGTTTCTGGAACACCATCCCCACCCGGCGGCGCACCTCTACCGGGTCCACGCTCCTGGCGTAGATATCGGCGCCGTCAATCGTCACCCGCCCCTCGATACGCACGCCGGGGACGAGGTCGTTCATGCGGTTGATGGAGCGCAGCAGCGTGCTCTTGCCGCAGCCGGAAGGGCCGATCAGCGCGGTGATCTTGTTGCGGGGAATGGTCAGCGAGACGCCGGTCAACGCCCGAAACTTGCCGTACCACAGGCTGAGGTTCTGCACCTCGACCACGGGGTCGGTGATATCCAGGTCGTGATACTGGGTGGCGGGCGCCTCCGCGGTGAGGGTGGAGGGCTCACGCACCCCCGCCGTTTCGGTGGTCAGCTCCGGGCGCGGGTCGTGGGTTGGGATGATCGTCATCGCGCGTCCTTAGTACCGCCGGCGCAGGCGCTGGCGCAGATAGATCGCGACGGAGTTGAGCAGCAGCAGCACGGCCAGCAGCACGATGATGCCCGCCGCTGCCAGGTCATGAAACTCCGCCTGAGGCTTGCTTGTCCAGTTGAAGATCTGGATGGGGAGCACGGTGAACCGGTCCAGCGGGTTTTCCGGTACGAACGGCACGTACGTGAGCGCGCCGAGGGTGACCAGCGGCGCTGTCTCGCCGATGGCGCGGGAAGCGGCAAGGATGTTGCCGGTGAGGATACCGGGAAATGCATACGGCAAGACGTGGTGCCACACCGTCTGCGAGCGCGTCGCGCCCAGCGCGTAGGAGGCGTCGCGCACGCTGCCGGGCACGGCGCGGATCGCCTCGCGCGTGGCGACGATGATGATCGGCAGCACCAGCAGCGCCATCGTCATCGCCCCCGCCAGCACGCTGCGCCCCAGTTCCATCCACCGCACAAAGAAGGTCAATCCCAGCAGGCCGTAGATGATGGAAGGTACGCCCGCCAGGTTGGCGATGTTGATCTGGATGAACTGGGTCAGCCAATTGTCTTTGGCGTACTCCTCCAGGTAGATAGCGGCCATCACGCCCAGCGGCAGGGCGATGAGGATGGTGAAGACCATCATGTAGGCGGTGCCGGCGAGGGCGGCCTTGAGCCCGGCACGGGCGGCGAAGCGTGAGTCAAAGCTGGTGAGAAACCCCCAGCTCAGCCACGGCAGCCCCCGCCCCAGCACATCCGCCACCAGGAAGGCGAGCGTGCCCAGCGCCACCACCACGCTGAGCAGGCCCAGCACGACGATGATTGCTCCCCGTACCCGCCGCGCCGCCAGCGACGGAGAAAACAGGGACCGGGCAGCGGTGCTCACGTGCGGTGTCATGGTCAACCACTCCTCGCGGGGCCCCTCACGCGCTGCGCCCGCGACCCTAGCAGGGGCCGCGGCCTCACTCGTACACCTCGCGGTAGCGACGGACGAACCAATGGGAGAAGACGTTCATGCTGAAGGTGAGCAAGAACAGCGCCGCTCCCACAGCGAAGATAGTGAGATAGCTGAGCGAGCCGTAGGGTGTGTCGCCCAGGCTGACCTGGACGATGTAGGCCGTCATCGTCTCGACGGGCACGCGCGGATCCAGCGTCAGCGTGGGGTTCATGCCGGCGGCGATGGCAACGATCATCGTTTCGCCGACGGCGCGGGACAGCGCCAGGATCACGGCAGCGACGATACCGGAGAGGGCGGCAGGTACGACTACCTGCACAGCCACCTCGGCCCGCGTCGCTCCCAGGCCAAAGGCGCCCTCGCGCAGGGCGTTGGGCACCGCGTTCATCGCATCCTCAGAGAGCGAGGCGATCAGAGGGATGATCATGATGCCCATGACGATACCGGCCGACAGCGAGTTGAACGTTGACAACCCCGGCACGAAGTTCCGCAAGAAGGGGGTGACCACCACCAGGGCAAAGAAGCCGTACACCACCGTTGGCACGCCCGCCAGAATCTCCAGCGCCGGCTTGATCACGTCGCGGGCGCGGCGCGATGCAAACTCGGAGAGGTAGATGGCGGCCAGGAGCCCCAGCGGGACAGCGATGCCGAGCGCAATGGCCGAGGTGAGCAGTGTCGCGGTGAGCAGCGGCAGGATGCCGTATTCCTTAATCGAGAACAGCGGCGTCCACTTGGTGTCGGTGAGAAAGTCAATCACCGACACTTGGCTGAAGAACTTAGCGGCATCCACCCCCAGGGCCACGACAATGCCGAGCGTGGTGAAGATGCCGATTGCCGCTGCCAGCCCCAGCACCCCTGCTACCGCCCGCTCGCGCAGGTCGCGTGCCCGGTTGCGCCGGAACGGCTGCCGTCCGGGAAGCGGTCCCGCCGTCCGTTGCCCGTCATTCATCATACGTCTCCGGGGGGCTCACCCTCGCCCGCACCCTCGTACGCCGGCGAAAGAGGGTGAGCGCTGGTCTCTAGTCGGTCTTGCCGAGATACCGCTCCAGCGTGGCGCCGACCTCGGCGCCGTGGGGGAACATAGTGCCCGTGACGCCCGCCGCTGCACGCTGGGCGGCCGCCTGGTACACCGTGTCCTCCAGCGGTACATAGCCCACTTCGCGGGAGGCAATCAGCGGGGTGTAGCTCGTGCTCAGGTAGTACTGCACAAACGCCGCCACCTCAGGCCGGGCCAGCGCCGTGGCTTTGACATAGATGAAGATCGGGCGGGAGAGCGGCTGATACGTGCCGTTCTTCACCGTTTCCTGTCCCGGCAGCACGCACCGGCCGTTGCCGCTATCGATCGCCACCGGCCGCACCTTGCCGGCGTTCTCCATCAGGTAGGCCAGGCCGAAATAGCCGATGGCGGCGTCATCGCCGGAGACGCCAGAGACGAGCACATTGTCGTCCTCAGACGCCTGGTAATCGCCACGGCTGGCCTTCTCCTTGCCGTTGATCGCCTGGGTGAAGTAGTCGAAGGTGCCGCTGTCGGTGCCCGCGCCGTACAGTTTCAGGCGCCGGTCTGGGAAGCTGTCACGGATCTGCTGCCAGTTGTTGACCGTCCCCTGCGCCTCCGGCTGCCACATCGTCTTTAGTTCAGCCCGGGTCAGGCAGGTGGCCCAGGTGTTCTTGGGAGAGACGACGACGGAGAGCGCATCATAGGCGACGGGCAACTCCACGTACGCGATGCCCTTAGCCGCGCAGGCCGCCACCTCCGCCGGGTCGATGGGGCGGGAGGCATCTTGAATATCCGTCTCGCCTGCGCAGAACTTCTTGAAGCCGCCGCCCGTACCGGAAATGCCGACGGAGATACGCACGCGCCCGGCGTAGCGGCGGAACTCCTCGGCGGCGGCGGCAGTGACGGGGTACACGGTGGACGAGCCGTCGATGATGATGTCACCGCGCAGCCGGGCCAGTTCGGCGGCGTTGGCTGGGGCGGGCAAATCGGCGGCAGCCGGGGGCAGCAGCCCCGCGCGCGGGTCTTCCCAGCAGCCCGGAAGCGTCACCCATGCAACCAGCGCCAGAAGAGCCGGTCGCAGTGCCCGTAGTGTCTGGTAACGCACGCTCAACGTTCCCTGTGGGGCGGGTCTTCCCACCCAGGCCAGGATCCACCGCCGGTATTAACGGAGGATTAACGCCGGTGATCGTCTGGTTAAGCGGGGTCCGCGGAGCGCGGGATGGGGAATGATGAGCGTGGGGGAGCCAGGTGCAGGAGCGGAAAGCAGCTGCTGACCGCTCCTGTGTGGCCTATGCCTTGGCGGCGGCGGCTTCGCTCAGGCGCCGCTCCAGCTCGCGGATGCGCAGGCTGAGCTGCTCAAGCAACTCCTGGGCAATATCGGGGTTACCACGCACCTCAGCGAGGAAATCCCAGCGGGTCATCACCAGGCAGGTGACGTTGTCCTTGGCGCGGACGGTGGCGACGCGGGGATGGCCATCGAGCAGCGCCATATCGCCGAAGAAGTCGCCGACGCTGATGGTGGCGATCAGCACGCCGCCGGAGCGCACGATCTCGGCGGTGCCTTCCTGGATGATGAAGAAGCCGGCGCCGGTGTCGCCCTCGCGCACGATCTCCGTCCCGGCGGAGAACTCGCGCTGGACGATGATGCGGTCCAGCCGGTCCAGCGATTTCCGGTTCATCTTGGCGAACAGGGGCACGGACGCGAGCAACTCCTGGTGACCGGCCATCGTGGCTCTCTCCTTGCACAGCGCCCGAGCGGGGCTGCCGCTTCGGCAGGGATATCCTGCGCGTGCGCAGTATACGAGCGGCCCGGCAAGACGGCAACGGGGGCGGCGGAAGCGGGCCGGGTGTGTGCGCTGCGCCTGACCGGCGGTCCCCTACCCGGCCGTGCGCCGCCACTCCATCATGGCTTGGGTGAGTTGTGCGGAGGCGGCGGCGAAGGGGCTGCGGAGGTCCAGCGCTGCGCGGGCCTCCGCCTGCCGGCCAGCGACGGCATGGGCGAGGACAGCCGCGGCCTGGCGGTGGAAGGCGGCGTGCAGCTCGCGCACCTTCTGGTAGTGCGGGCTGGCCTTCATGGTGGGATCGGCTTCGGTGTGGAGCCACCGGCCGAAGTCACAGCGGTCGTCACGCGTCACCATCTCGACGGTGAACTCACTCCGGCCGCTGGCGATGGCGTCTTTCAGCCGGGTCTTCCACATTCCGTGGGCGCCAACGGCTCGCTGAATCTGTTGGGCAAGGTCACTCGTTCCGGCAACCATGGTGTCCTCCCTCTGCGGGGCATCGTCAAGCGGTGAAACGCTACGCTTCACCGCTACAAGTTTCGGCGCCGAGGGAGACAGCCTGAAGAGGACCGGCGACAGGCTCGCGATCAAGCGGTCCCCCCTCTGCTCATGGAGAGAGGGGGGACACCGAGAGGATCGGGGTTGCCGCTGCTACGAGCCGCGCAGCCGCGGGTCAAGCACATCGCGCAGCGCATCGCCGAACAGGTTGAAGGCGAAGACGGCCAGCGAGATGGCGATGCCGGGGATAAGGGCCAGGTGCGGGTAGGTCTCGAAGAAGCCGGAGGACGCCTGGTTGAGCATCGAGCCCCACGCTGGGGTTGGGGGCTGCACGCCCAGGCCCAGGTAGGAGAGCGAGGCCTCGATCAGGATGGCGATACCCAGCACCAGCGAGGCGAGCACGATGATCGGCGCCATCACGTTGGGCAGGATGTGGCGGAACATGATGCGCAGGTCGGAGGCGCCCACCGTGCGCGCCGCCTCCACCCAGGGCGTCGCCTTCGCTCCCAGCACCGAGCCGCGCACCACGCGCGCCGGCCGGGCCAGGAGCGTGATTGAGATTGCGATGAAGGCTTTCGTTAACCCTGGCCCCAGCGCGGCGACGATCGCCAGGGCTAAGATCAGGCCGGGGAAGGCCTGCACCGCATCGACAAAGCGCATCAGGATGCTGTCCACCCAGCCGCCCAGGTAGCCGCTGACCAGGCCGATGACGGAGCCGAACAGCACACCGAGGAAGGTGCCCATAAAGCCGACCATCAGCGAGACACGGGCGCCATAGACGACGCGCGAGAACAGATCACGACCGAGCTGGTCGGTGCCGAACCAGTGCTCACCGCTGGGGGTTTGTAGCTTCTGGCGGGCGTTCGTGCGGCGGTAGTCGTGGGTGGCGATCATCGGGGCGAAGACGGCCATAATCACCATGATGGCGATGATCACCGCGCCAATCGCCCCCAGGGGCTTGGCTTTGGCGAAGCGCCAGGTGGCGCGGGCGACCCGCATCGGCAGCGGCGCGGAGTGCGCCGGGGCGGCATATCCTGCCAGGGCTCCAACATCGGCGGCGCTCATGGTCTCTTCCTTACTCCGCTAGCTGAGCTGAATGCGCGGGTCCAGCACGCCGTACAGCAGGTCAATGGCGAGATTGATGAACAGCGTGGTGAGCACAATGAACAGGATGACGGTCTGGACCACGGGCCAGTCGCGCTGGTTGATGGCGTCCACGCTCAGCCGGCCCATGCCGTTGAGGCCGTACACCACTTCGATCAGCACCGAGCCGGTGATCAGGGCGGTGATGGAGACACCCCAGTAGGTGACGACGGGGATCATGGCATTCTTCAGCGCATGCCGCCACACCACGCCCCGTTCCTTCAGCCCCTTGGCCCGCGCGGTGCGGATGTAGTCCTCGCGCAGCACCTCCAGCATGGTGGTGCGCACGATGCGGGTCGTGCTGGCGGAGAAGGTGAGACCGAGGATGATCGCGGGGAAGATCATCTGTTGCAGGTTCTGGCTGGTCTCCGTGAACGGCGAGAAGGCGCCGCGCGGGGGAATCCAGCCGAACCACTTGGCCATGTAGACGATGCTGAGGATAGCGATGAAGAATCCGGGGATGGACAGAAAGCTGATGGCAAACAGCCGCCCGGCGTAGTCCATCCACGTGTCTTGTTTGACGGCGGAGAGGATACCGATGGGCACGGCGACGATGGCGGTGATGACGAACGCCATCAGCCCCAGCTGCACGCTGGTGGGGAATGTATCAGCGATGGCGGAGGTGACGGGCTTGTGCAGCCAGAAGGAGTCACCCCAGTCGCCGCGCAGACCGTTGCCCATCCAGGAGAGGTACTGGACGATCACCGGCCGGTCCAGCCCTAGTTCAGCGCGGGCTGCCTTCATCTCCTCGCTGTTCATCCCCTGGCGCTCGCCCATCATGCTGACGAGCGCATCGCCGGGGATAACGCGCAGGATAAAGAACGTGAACAGCGATACCAGGATCAGCACGGGAATATAGGAGAGCACGCGCCGAATGATGTACGTCTGCATGAGGACTCCTCGCGCTGAGCACGCGCCGCCACTACGGCCCGCAGCAACCTCCGATGGGCACCCAATCCTCGGCGGACAGGCCCAAGCGCATGATCCGGTCGATGAACCCGCTGCGCAGTTCAGCAATGTCGGCGGCGTCCAATCCTCGCTCGGCCAGCGCCTCATCGGCCAGCGCCTCGATGCGGGACTGCGCGCTCAGGTCACGCGCCACTTCCCGCGCCAGCGCCACTAACGCTTCCTGACTCATGGAGCACTCCCCCGACGACAACACAGGGAAGCGGGAACAGGGAACAGATGGAATCCCGCTCCATCCGTCCCCTTTGCCAGACGCGCCGGTCAGCATCGCGCCCGCTCGGGTCCCCGGTCTCCGCTTCCCTGATCCCGATTCCCTACTTGTCCAGCCACGAGGCGCGCAACTGACCGCAGGAGTAGCAGCCGGAGGTGCCAACGAAGCCATGGACACGGTAGTTCTTGACGTAGGCCGGCCAGGCCTCGCGCTGCCAGGCCTGCGGGTACCAGACGTCGTAGTTCTGGTCGTTCAGGTAGGTATCCAGCTTCTTGAGGATGTCGCGGCGCTTCTTGGTATCCGCCTCTTTGCGCTGGGCCTTGAGCAGGTTGTCCAGCTCGGCGTCGGCGATGTTGTTGTAGTTGAGACCGCCGCCGGTGATGTAGAACGGGTATACCCAGCCGTCAATCGAGTAGTTGGGCGGCCCCCACACCATGTTGGCGGCGTCATCGTAACTGCGGTTGGCGAGGATGGTGATGGCGGTGGGATTGTCCACCTTCTTGTCACGGATCTTGACGCCGATCTGGCGCAGCTGGTCCTGCATCGGCGAGAACAGGTCCTGCGTCGAGGTGATGTACCACTCCACGATCTCAAACTCGAGGTTCTCGGCGCCGGCCGCTGCCAGCAGCTTCTTCGCCTCGGCCGGGTTGTGCTGGAAGGTGGGACCCTGGTCCTTGAGCGTCGGCAGCTCGTCGAACACAAACGGCCACGGCAACGCGGTGCTGGAGTAGCCCTTGTTCAGCCCGTCGCGGAACAGGTCATCATAGGCGATGCGGTCAATGCCCATGCTGATGGCGTTGCGCACGCGCTTGTCTTTGAACTTGGGGTTCTTCATGTTGAACATGAAGCCATTGACGTTGCCGCCGCGGGAGGTGGGCAGGTCCAGCCACACCGTATCGGGGCTGCTCTTGAGCAGGTCGTCACCGTCGGCGCTGTTGCTGGGGGCGTGGAAGAACCAGTTGCCGGAGCGGAAGCCAGCCTTCTGCGCCGCCGAGTCGTTGGAGACCCACATCTCCAGCCGGTCCACATAGGGCAGCGCCTTGCCGTCCGCGCCCATCTCCCAGTAATCCGGGTTCTTGACGAAGACGGACTTCTCCTTGGGCGTCCACGACTCGCGGATGAACGGGCCGGTGCCCACCGCCTCGGTCATGATCTTGTCCGAGTCCATCCACAGCTCGCGCGGGGTGATGTAGCTGTAGGTGGCAATCGACGCCGGAAAGTCGACGTACGGCTCCTTGAGCTTGGCCTTCAGCGTGTAGTTGTCCACCAGCTCGAACTTGTCCACCATCGAGAAGAAGTCTTTCTGGACGCCACCAGCCATGTAGCGTTCCCAGACCAGCTTGACGTCTTCCGCGGTGAAGGCCCGGCCGTTGAGCGGCGCCTTGTTCTGCCACTTGACGTTCTTGCGGAAGGTAAACGTGTACTCGGTGGCGTCCGGCGCGGTCTGCTCCCACTTCTCCGCTAGGTCCGGCTCCAGCACCAGCTTGAAGGGGTCAGCCTTGGGACCAAGCTGGGCACGGATCGCCTTGTTGTACACCGCCTCGTGCGTGTCGTACAGCGTGCAGGAGTAGGCGCGGGCGGCGTCGAAGTGCGGCGGGTCCAGGTACCGCATCTTCATGGTGCCGCCGCGCTTGACCGTGGTGGCGGCGTTCAGCTCTTCCTGGGAGGCGGCGAGGACCTTCTCGTAGTGACCGGGGGCAATCTTGGGCACGGCGCCGGACTGCTCGGCCACCTTGCCGCCGGTGCTGGGCGTGCCGCCGCTGGCGCCACTGCCGCTGCCGCTATCGCTCTTGCTGCTCTTGCTGCCGCCGCAGGCGATTGCCAGCGCGGCTACGCCTGCTGGGAGCCCCGTGGCCAGCAACCGCCGCCGGCCTACCCGCGTCCCCGCCTGACCGGATTGCATGCCTGTCCCCCCTCTGCGATGGGTTCTCCGTACGATGCCGGTCCACCCGGCTTTGCGTCCAGCTCGCGTGATCGTTACTGGGACGCTCCGTCTTTGGATTTCCCGTCTCTCTTATGGCCCGTTTACAGCGGCCCTGTCAAGGGGGCGGACTGGTCAGATGCTTGCGGTCTTGATAGGTGAAGCGGGTGACACCTATCGATACGAGTTCACCCACGGCCGCCGGCGCCCATGTCATGAGCCGGCACGACCTCGTGACAGATTCTGGGCTACCGGGGTGGTCGCCGTTGAATGGCTAGAGCGCCGAACTGGGCAAGCGCTCTGCCTGCCCAGTTACGTTGCCGGCCAGTGGCCGCGTCGTTCTTCCCGCGCGTGGACCGAGAGGAACGATCAAGGCGGAGTAATGACCGATGCACGACCGGGGGTTGCTCCGTCTGCAGTCATCCCTCCGCACGCGTCATGCATCCTTCTCTCTGCTGCCTACTTATCCAGCCAGACACTGCGCAACTGGCCGCAGGAGTAACAGATGCTGCTACCGACAAAGCCGTGCGGGCGGTAGTTCTTGACGTGAGCCGGCCAGGCTTCGCGGAACCAGCCCTGCGGGTACCAGACGTCGTAGTTCTGGTCGTTCAGGTGAGCGTAGATCTTCTTGAGGATGTCGCGGCGCTTCTTGGTGTCCGGCTCTCGGCGTTGGGCCTTGAGCAGGTTGTCCAGCTCGGCGTCCGCGACGCTGTTGTAGTTGAGACCGCCACCGGTGATGTACCAGGGGTAGATCCAGCCGTCAATCGAGTAGTTGGGCGGCCCCCACACCATGTTCGTCACTTCCTCGAAGTTGCGATTAGCGAGGATGGTGATGGCGGTGGGGTTGTCCACCTTCTTGTCACGGATCTTGACGCCGATCTGGCGCAGCTGGTCCTGCATCGGCGCAAACAGGTCCTGTGACGCAGTGATGTAATACTCCACGATCTCGAACTCGAGGTTCTCGGCCCCCGCCGCTGCCAGCAGCTTCTTCGCCTCGGCCGGGTTGTGCTGGAAGTTAGGGCCCTGGTCGTTGGGTGCCGGCAGCTCGTCGAACACGAACGGCCACGGCACCGAGGTGTCAGAGTAACCTTTAGTCAAACCATCGAAGAACAAATCATCATAGGCCTTGCGGTCGATACCCATGCTGACGGCGTTGCGCACGCGCTTGTCTTTGAACTTGGGGTTCTTCATGTTGAACATGAAGCCATTGACGTTGCCACCGCGTGCTTGAGGTAGATCGAGCCAGATGGTGTCCGCGCTGCCCTTGAGCAGGTCTTGGCCGTCGGCGCTGTTGAGGACGGGATAGAAGAACCAGCTACCGGAGCGGAAGCCGGCCTTTCGCGCTGCCGAGTCGTTATACAACCAGTACTCCAGCCGGTCCACATAGGGCAGCGCCTTGCCGTCCGCGCCCATCTCCCAGTAATCCGGGTTCTTGACGAAGACGGACTTCTCCTTGGGCGTCCACGA